>JAABUJ010001608.1_pt1 | contig 32170 bp, 29 predicted proteins | sample 5559131 | NCBI WGS metagenome assembly JAABUJ01 (sample SAMN10711875, study PRJNA513366) | rock metagenome | isolation source: Antarctica rocks | place: Antarctica: Victoria Land, Mt New Zealand nord | collected 2016-01-07
ATGAATGTGAAATCATTAAACAGAAGACAAGCACACTAAGTTATAAGGCTAGCTGCTTATGATTTCATAATCATACATTGATCAGAAAAGACAAACTTCACTAATGTGCTGTTGAGATGCTCTGACTACAAAGTCAAGAAGAATATGAACAGATTGCTGTCAACATTGCAACAAAAGCTAATCATACTATCTTAAGAGTTAAAATCAAGCATTACTGCTCTAGTTAGTTAGATCAATGCTTGAAGCTTAGATCTGCAAATCATGCTGATCATTTTATTAAAAGAATATTGATTAAGCACTTAGACTGAAGATCATGACTGTCAAGAACAAGTCAATGAGAGATTTAGAAAGTCTTCATTCAGAAATGAACTGAAGAACAATGATTATATGCCTAGTTCATCTATATACAACATAGCAGAAGAGCTGCTTAACTTTGTTGCTGAAACTACTGATTGCAAACAGTTCATTTTATATGTATTGATTCAGAAAGTGACTAATGATGAAATGATACATAACAAGAAACAATCATTCTTTCTTGAACTTGTTCACCTCTTGCAGAACACTGATGTTCTAACAGTAAAGATGTGACAAGACTTAAAATCACAGAGTAACTGCAGCTGTCAAGACACTGATGACAGTCTGTAAATGTTTAATTTCACTGAACTACTTTGTCACAAGAACAAGATATACATATTATTTGACAAAGCTGTCAAGAATGAGCTCATAAAGCTGCATCATGATGATGTTCTAGCAGAACATTATAAAGTAGACAGAATGATCAATCTATTGTTCAGAAAGTATTACTGAGTCAATATAATGAATGATGTTCAAGAATATGTTGCTTTGTGTGCTGTATGCTTAAGAATTCAAGTATTAAGACATTACTTATATGACAAATTACAGTTGTTGCCACTATCTACCCAATCATGAGAGAAGATAACAATGAACATAATCACTGGCTTGCTGCCTAGCAGATGAGAGACTGATGTTTATGACTTCATACTGATAATTGTGAATTGTCTTATAAAGATAACTCAATATATTTCTGTCACTAAAAAACTCACTGTGATCAAGTTAGCTGACATATATATCAAATAGATCATATGCTGCTATGAAGAACTCAGAAGTATTGTCTTAGACTGAGAATCAATCTTTATCAGTACATATTGATTTAAATTCTGTTATTAACTTCAAATAAAGTGAAGACTAAGCACTGCTTTTTATTCACAAACTAATGATTAAATCAAAAGACAGAATTAAACTCTAGAACATTATCTGCATTGTTACTGTTGTGAAGAACAAGATGACTGAGTGTTCTTTCTGTTAATGATAGAGTTTGTGTATGCAAATGAAAAACATGTAATGATTAGTTAAACACTGTTTAAGACATTAATGAGCTATCACTCAAGAATTGCTCAACACATTGAGAACAACATCTGTGAAGAGAAGGTGCCAGCAGCAAAAGACTAAGCACAGTAAATGAAGAAAATCTGTGTCACAATGATGAAGCAATAATAAGCTGCTGTGAAAGCACAAGTCAAGTACTTTGACAAAAATCATGTTCAAAAAAGCTACAACATCAGCAATCTGATGCTATTGTTCATTAAGAACTTGAAGCAATGCAGATTAAGTAAGAAACTGTTGCACAAATTCATTGAGTCTTTTTGAATTGTTAATCTTATTAATAAACAAGCATATTGACTGGTTCTGCCTGCTTATTACAGAATTCATAATGTATTTTATATCTCATATCTAAAGTTCATAAATGCTGTCTGAACAATAATTCTTCATCAGAACTGTCTTTTCTGAATCTCATAAATGATGAGAAAGAATACAAGATTGTAGACATCTTGAGCAAGAAATAAAGAAGAGAACAGTTACAATATGAAGTTAAGTGAGTAGAATATCTGACAGAATACAATGAGTGACTTTGAGTAAAGAACATGAAGAGTGTAAAAGTGTTGCAATAAGAATACAATGCAAAGGCAGAGAAGAAGTGAAAGTGTAAATGAAGTTTAAGAAATTAAAAACTTCTATTAAAAATATTCTACATAGTATTATCTAGAAGAAGTAAAGTCAAAACACAATTAATACATCAGCAAAATGCTATCAAATCACTCTGTTATCTCTGCATTCACATCACTATCAGAAGCAGAAGACAAGAACAGCAACTGCTTATCAGTGTTATAGTTGCTGTTAAAGTGACTGAGTCACAGCATCAAGTTGTGAGAGCTTTTTAAGATGTTATTACTTAACTGAAGAAAGGAAAGCTCACACTTGAAGTGAAGTAAGCAACATGATGATGACAGTAAAGTGTAAGAAAATTAAAAGAACAAATCATAAAGTAAAAGATGTTTAACATGAATGTCTGCATCACAGTGGCTGCTCACTGCTCTTAAATCATAAGCAGCAACAGATTGCAGATCTCTGCAGACTTATAATGGCTGTCATGATGTTCTGTAACATAAGTAATGAAGATGATGACATGCTTAATAAATGATGCCTGTATATGATTGAGACAATGCTGAAGCTGAGGCTGGTGAACATCATTGACTGTCATAATGACAATATGATTAACAAGTGTATGCAAGTTATTAACTCAGCAATTAAAAAATGTGAAAATCTGTTATCATTAATGCATCACAAGATAACAATGAACTTTCTGTCAAACTGAATTGCACAGCTTTCAAAGCATCTTGCAATAATTGCAATTCTGATTCTCAACAATGTTGCAGTGACTGATGTTGTTGCTGATATGTTTTAAACAGCAGAGACAACAGAGAGAATTTAACTTGTTGCTGACATAATGACTATGATGTGGCATTGAGGTGATGTCAGCATGAGCAAACAAGAAAATAAAGAAATTGCTGAGAGTATGATGTTATGAAGTGATGACATCTCTGAGAGCTGAGGTGAAAATGAAATCAGAGCACAATGTGTGTGATGATGCTACTGCAGAAGAGAAATGTAATGTATAATGCAGAGCAGAGAGATGTTCATTAATTACAGTCTTAGGCTCAGCACTCTTCTGAGTGATAAATTTCTAACAAGCTAATTGCATCACAGAGACAGTGTTCTGTGAAGTTAGTGGCATAGCAACAGTTACTAAGCAAGCATTTTCAATTAAGTTCATCAATAATGGCTCATCTGCAGCTTGAGAAAGTAGTGTGTAAAAAGATGACATTTTGTCATTGAAAAGATTGAGTAAATACAACTGTGTCTGCATGCAGCAGCAGGGTCTCTGTTGCTGTCTCTTTTGTGCAACAATATTATTCAGAATGTGTATCTCATCATTGTTGTGTAAGCATTTTGTCAGCAGGTTCATCTTGAGACACTTACATTTCTTGTGTCTGATATTCTTCTTTACTGTATTCTGTTTCTGCATTTCATGTCAGCAGAGCAAGTATGTCAACAGTGTTATTTACAATACTCATTGCATTCTTTACTGATCTAGCTCTTACAGACTTGATCTTCAGAATCAGCTCTGACAAGTTTGTCAACTCATTGATGTTTAAGACTGTGTTGATGAACAGTGTCTGATGATGAGAACAACAGAAACTTAAAGATTTATTGTTGCATTTCTTTATACTTGTGTGAGTGCATCTCTTAGGCTGCAACATTATTAGAATGCAATATGTCTTAAATGCTATATGTATAAGAATTGCTGATAATTCTGCTGAATTCTTAATGAGAGACACAGCAGAGAAAACATCTCTTTTATTTTTCTTAATGATTATGATGTTGATGTTGCTACACTGTCACTATCATGCTGTTTACAAGGTGTTATGAGAGAGAAGCACCATTCAAAGTTACAGAGTTGCTACAACTTTGATTTATCAAGATGTTGAAGATGAAACAAGTGTAAGTTGTGCAGAAGAAAGAGTTTCTTATATATTGTAACTGAACAAAGAGATCATCAATTTAACTGATTCAGAAACAAAGAAAAGTTGATCTCACTTATGTTTTGCATGTTATTCACTGTTGAACAAAGCTGAATCATCACCTATTCAAATGTGACAAACTTGAAGTATTGTGCAAGATCATCAGTCTAGCTGAGATAGACAACAAGCAAAATACATAAGAAGTTAAGCAAATCATTGCTTACATCTCACTGATCTGATTTTATGCAACTACAATGTATCTATAATGCTGGTGATACATCAATGCACTGAAGAACCAGCACATAGAAGAAAAGACAATTGTTATGATATCATTATGTGCTTATACTGAATTTCTCATGCAACAATTGATAAGTGAAGTACTATATAGACAGTCTTCACATATAAATCTTTTAAGTTTCTTAGTTGTTAGTCTTGACCAATACAAGATTTTAACATTGAAACTTCATCAAATAGCTGTTGTAATGTAGTGTCTCACATTGCTGTATATCTTACTCATCAGTCTCTTATAGATAAGAGACTTGTGAGTTTACAAGAATGCTGTAATCACTGTAATCTTTAGAGATATAAATAATTGACAAAAAGTGAAGAATTTTGTTAAATTGTAAAACAGTAATAAGAAAAAAGAAATAACAGTCATTATAAGAATTGACTGAGATAAAAAGACAGCAGAGAATATCATTACAGTAAGTGAGAAATTAATAAAAAAAGAAATTATAAAAAAGAAAAACAAATTTAAATGTTAAATATAAATCTATCTTTTTTCTTCATTGATTTCTAATGTCTTTGCTAATAAATATCAGAGAACAGCTACTGTAATATATAAGAAGAATGCAGATCAATGTGTAAAGACTTTGAAGAACATTAATTATATATTAAATATTATTGTTATTCATTATCAATATAATAATAAAATATATCTTAACTATAATCATTACTGTCTTCTCTGCAACAGCATTCATAAGATTCTCAACTCTGCAGCTATTTAAATGTAAGTAAAGACTATTAATAAGAATGAAGTAATGATTTATGCATTACTCATCAGCATAAAGATCATGTTAGTTAATCAGTTAAAAAAGAAAATCTTATCATTAATTACATTGTCTTTTTTCTTTTTCATGTTGTCAATACTCACAACATCTTTACTGTCTTACTTCATTCAAATTTACACTTTCTCATCAGTGTCAATATCAACATCAGAAATCTTTATTTTTATAATTTCTTTTAATGATGTTGAGACTATACTAAAACTACTAACTTTACTAATTGCAGCACTACAGTATTCTTTTTCTTCTTTACAGTCTTCATAATCTTTATAATCTTTACATTATATTTTATATATTTCAGCTCAATATTCTTCTTCTTTATCTTCTTCTTAACTGCTTTCTCTGCAGTTCATATTTTCACTATCTTCTTCATTATCTTCATTATCTTCACTGTCTTCATCATCTTCATTACAGACTTTATAATCTTTCTAAAAGACATATTTTATTATATCTTTATCAGCACTGTCTACAGTATTATTTATTAACAGTTTACTTAACTTAAGTATTGATTCTGAAACATAACTGCAGAACTTCTTTATTTAATTTGAGTAAAAACACTTTACTTTAAAGACATAATTGATGAATTATTGTGATATTCTTTTAAAAGAAATATATAATTTACAGAGTATATAGCTGATCACTAAGCAGATATAAAGAAAGTTAAGCATTTCAGTTAATCTTAAATGACAGTTAAAGAAAGTCTTACACTTATATTAGAAGAAAAGAAGACATATAACAATTATAAAAACTTATTTTACAGAGATTTATAATTTTAAAAAGAAGCAGAAAGCATTGTAAGTGTTAAAGACAATGAGAAATGATAGTTAGTTCATTATAATAATATATTTATATATAATTAATAAAGCTATTTCAAAAATATCTCTCTAAATTGTCTTCTATCTTATACTTCTGTACAGTTATATGAATAAATGCTGAAAACTTCTTCTTAAATCTCTTCATCAATGTCTTATATCTCTGCATTCATGTCTTTAATTCACTAAATAACTTCTTGATAGAATTATAGTCTGATAAATAAAAAGAAAGAAATATAAAAACAATATTGATTTTATAATATATAATTGTAAGCTTCTGTCACTGAGATTAGCAATAGCAATAACAAGAATATTTATATTAGTATGAAGACTTATCTTTAAATGATGTATTTCACAATTATTCATGCATAAAACACTGTGTGACTCTGAAAATTGCTTATATAAAGATAAGATTTTCTTTTAAATAAAAATATTAAACATTTTTTTATTCATCTTTTTCTCATAAATCTCTCAAGCAATATAGTTGTCAATTATATATGCTGAAAGAATGCTGTAATGCTTTTTTTTTTAAAAAAACTTTTTCATGACTACTTACTTTCTTACAACAGCTCAGTCAAACTTTCTGTCTGTAATATAGAGATTGACAGCACTTTTATTGATAAAGATTAGCTAATTAATATGTTAACTACTTAGCTGCATCATTTAGTTATTATAAGTCTTTTAAAAACATTTAATGACTTATTTTTAACATTAGAAATTACTTTCTTAATAATAATAATAATAATAAAAAAATGCTTATCTGCTTTCTTAATTAATTAATCTATTTAATAATGAGATTAACAATATTAATGCTGATCTAAATCTTATACTTATATTAAATATATCTTTACATCTCATTCAAATATGCTATGAATTGATTTTTAAGAAAATTAAGTACTTTTTATATTAATTATTAATAAATCAGATTTCTCTCTTTAGATTAAGATCTATCTCTATTATAGTAACTGTAAGTAATCTTGATGCTTTTAATTTAAATAATTTAAATACAATGACTAATTCTTAATTTTATAAATTTCTTTACATTCTCTCAATATACTTTTGACTATATTCTGTGATCTTCACTATGATCTTAAGTGACATTTCACACTTCAGATTCATTTATATATTGTTTCTGATGTTGTGATTGAGATTATGAGGATGTCTTATAGTGACAGTGATGATGATGATGTTGAGAAAGACAGTGAGGTTGATTTTGTGAATGATGATTAGAAAGAAGAGAATTTAGACAGATTTTACTGTTTATTTTCTACAAATTCTTGCTATGTGTCTCTTGAAGCCAACATTCTAAGAATAGCTGTACTGTACCTACTTCTAAGTTCACCACACGAGTTGTTCACCACCGCATTTGACATCGCTGACATTACAGGTAATGCTTCTTTATCTCCCTGGTGGGACCCTCGAGATAGAGCACGCTAACAATACCGGCGGCCCTCAATATGACAAGAATATACACGCAATATGGCTTTATACCTGATGTCCCATACCCTCGTAATCCGCTATTTCCGGTCATTCATATCCTCGTGATCCCGTGCTATGCGCCGGTACTAGGATTTTGACGACCCTTCAACGATTGCGGTCGGCAATTTCCGGCTCCCTGAGCCATAGTGCCTCGACAACGACAGAACCGGCGGTCTACCCCGTCTTTTGATACTCCAAGGGAGCTACCCCGATAGAGAAGCATGCACTTCAGCAATTTGAGCCATTCATTCCTGCAAAGGACACGAGGAGCGAGATCTGGCCCGATACCGAGGGGCTGTACCCCCGGTCAAGGCCGCTAGATCTATCCCGAATGGAAAACAGGTGCTCTTTTGCAATGCGGGCCGCTGGGCCTTAAAGCAACCGCTCGATGTGCTGGTCGCAACCCGAGACGAGAGAATGACACAATGCGTGGGTGATTGTGATTGTGATCGCAATCGGAACGTGATCCCAAGGCGACCTGATCCTTGAGAGAAGGCTCGTGAATGTTTGGTGTTTGATCCGGAGTTCCGGATCATGCCTGAGGTGTCGGCTATCGAAGAGAAGGTCTTCTGGCGGTCCAAATATGTCTGTAGTATGGTCAATACACCGGTCTGATGACTGGGATCTCGGGATAATATCAAGGCAAATTGCGAAACAGCATACAAACCACGTAAAACAAAAGACAAATGACGGCTGGGTAATGGATGATAAGTTTGACTGTTTTGCGGTTAGACTTACAAATTGTTATAAGCGTGAATTTTCTTGCTGCACATCTGCGATCTGACCTCTTGCACCAATCTCCGAACATCGTCGGCAGGCCATCGGTAGACCCTTGTAAGTGGCCCCAGACTCAGGGCTTCTAAACCTTCGACCATGCCCAAGTTGTACCACCTGCCAATTTCCTTCGAAGGCGGATCGGCGGGCCAGGAATTCAGAGGTAATCTGATAACACTTTCCTCAATGTCTACAAATCCTTGTGCTTGCAGGAGTTGGCGAGTGTTGTGCTCGTAAGCAATCGGTCTGCTGGCACGTTGCGTAGCATCACTGAGCCAATCGTACCATTGCCCAATCGGGTTGTACGGTAAAGTTCCATCATCGCACCGTGGCTGCAGGTCAATCTCAACCTGTTCCATGCTACCAAAGCCGGGCTTCAAATGACTGCCGACAGAAAAATGTTAGATGTCGTTGAAGAGGCTTGACACGGAGGACCGAATTGCGAATCGAACGGAAATGCTTACAGAAATACCTTCTGATAAAGCTCTGGCCAACTGGAGACGCTGCCACACGCTTGTCGTAGGTGTATCAGATCCCACGATTCCTCGCCTAGAAACCATGGACTTTCATAATCTCGCGGTATCCGGAACCGCAGGTTGGGTGGGATCCTGTGCGTGAATCTCCTAATTAGTCGAGTGCTCTAGTCCGAGGAAACAGACGCATACTTTTCAGGTTGGATGTTGGCTAGATCGATACCAATCACCTAGGACGAATCATCAGTGAAAAGGGCCGGCCGACATACGGGATTGCCGATGTCTGACCTCCGCTTCAGGGTACTTGCTAGATTCAAGACTCGAGATCAGCGTCATGATCAACCAATTGAGGCAAGCGGTAACAGATGGGAGTAAATGGGCACTTACTCCGCCATATCGATCGCCCAGATGCCAGTTCCGGTGCCTGCTGACGCCATTAGTCACGTAACTTGGCACGTGCTATGTCTCACATACGGACGTCGTACGTCCTGCGAAGGCAGAGGTGGAGAGAGGTCCGCATGTAAGACATATTTCCGTTCCCGTACCTAAATCCAATATCCGCGGCGGTCCCACATTCGGTAACAGACGAGCGCGATGCAGTTGTTCCTTTCGCGCGACGAGGAAGAGCTTGTGGTAAATGTCCATGCGATCCTTCTCTTGCTGCGCACCACGATACCACATCAGCGTCGTGTCGGGAAACCTAGAATCCGGCCTCGCAACACAGTGTGGGCGCTTACCTCGTCGCACGGGTACATATATATTCCTTTGCGGAAGCCGTGGAACTCCCGCCCATTCTCAATATGGTTCTTCGGTACGGGAACCGGGACGTTCCCGTTCCTACCAATTGAACCCATGAGTTTATTGAAAGGTGTAAAAGCGCAAAGAGGTCGACCAAACTCACCCGTTCGTCGCCATACTACCAATGGCTGCGGTCCCCAGTGGTTGTTATACAGCCGCCCGGTCGCAGCTAAGAGCCTTGCGAACTGGTTCGAATTGACGACGTGGCGGAGTGAAATAATCAGCAGGCCGAGCTGGAAATGCCGACGGCTGAACCGCTTCCTTGGTGGCAATGGCCGATGAGTCCGCTTCTGTTGCTGCAGAGACAGACCGAAAGCATTATTCTACGACAGAGGTAAGAAGAGAGAAAGAAAGAGGGAGGACCGGGGTAGGTCAGTTGCAATTGTACTGTATGTAAGAACAAGTACTATGATATGTACGAGTGATGGTAGGAACAAGGTAGATCAGACATTGAACGGGAGCGTAGCGGAGCAGAGCAGAGTAGAGCAGAACAAGGTAAATCTGAGGCAGTAAGTGTTCCGAGAGCTGTGGTATGTACAGTAAGAGGTAAGGTAAGGTAGTCAGGTAAGTACGTATATATTAGGGGTGTCTTCGGGTTAAGCACGAAATGGGGGATTGAAGATGATGTCTGTGGTCGTGGATGTATGTGAATGTGTATGTGAAAGCGAATGTGAATTATAAGGTACTGTAAGGTAATAATGTGGGATCTTTGGGTTTTGTGGCTCTGGGAGAGTGTGACATGGGAGGAGGGTTTAGTACGGAGTTAGCTTACTTTGTACAGTAGCAGAACCGCTGCTTGGGTCCCCACAGTCCCCCCACAGTCCCACTTCCGCAGAACGGAGGACAGGGTAGGCAAGCCATTGAGAGCCCATAAGAGCCCATAAGAGCCCACAGCATGGGCACCAGTGAAGCCCAATGGGGTGGCTATTGGCTGGAGCCACGGACTCGCTCTGCAGTCCCAGAGGACATGTATGGTACCTAAGGGAAGGTTTGGTAACTTCGTCCCCGCCGAGCAAAGAGGCGGGACCTTTCACCGGGTAAGGTAAAGATTACCTTAGAAAGGGTTGGTGGTTGTTGCCTGCTCGGAGCACAGGTGCAGGGGATCCCAGTCATGCGGTGTGAGAGTGACTTTTGAAGTGTCCGTGATCCCCCTTGCAAGTGGGGTACTGTTAGGTACCTTACCTCAGGTACCTACTGTGTACCTAAGGGAGGTAAGGTAAGGCCTGTAGGTACCTTAGGTAGTACCTAGGTACCTTACACCGTTACGTGCTCTCGACAGACGATCGAAAGGCTGGTTTCCTTCGACGATACATCCACTGTATGGGAAAAGGTTGGTACAGTAGGTTGATCAACATCGCCACAAGTAACTACCTAATGGTTTGTACTGTAGGTACCTAAGGTAAGGTAAGGTAAGTCAAGGTAACGATTCCTGAAGGTATCGTAAGTTACCTAAGGTAAGATACCAGGTAGTAGTCATGTAAATTATCTTACCTAGGCAGATGTCTGAGCCTTGGATATGATTTGTTGTTCGGCTCGTACCACGGCTCAGCTTTGAACTCTTGTGAAACTGGGGATCCGGCTTAGGTAAGGTAGGTAGCGACCTTCTTGAACCAGCTTACCTAAGGCAGCTTACTTAAGACAGCTTACCTGCAGGTGTACAGCCATCCTGCCATGAATACGGAGTAGGTGCCCTGTAAGTTATGGGATCATGGTATGGATCTCTGCACACAGTATTTGTGTTCATGAGTGCACATGTCAGTTTAACGTCGCAGATGCAGCGCTTGGAACAGGCTGCTGAGGCCGAGGCGCATGAGCCCAGACATCTGTCGACGCCTTCGACCTCACCGCGCATTTCAATTCCATTTCCCTTTCCAGCCCCCTTCAAATCCTCCCATGAGCTTGGCCTCATGCTTCCGCACATGGGCGCGCAACAATTGCCTGCCGGCAGGGTGCAGTTCTGACTCCTGCCTGGCCGGACACGAAATCCCGGGAAACTGGATAATGTATGCATGGAGCCGGAACCGGGTGTAAGGTACCTTATCCTCATAACATCATGCGTACCGTTAGGTACAAGGTACGGTTAGGTATCTTACCCTAAGTACCTTGAGTATTCTACCAAGGCTGGTCAGCGGGTCGAACGATTATCATTAGTGTAGGAGGCAAGGTAAGGTAAGGTACCTTAAGATACTGGGAGTTGACCATCTCAGCTTTCAAGGTAACTTACCTTAGCTGTGTCTTGCCGTGTGGGCTGATTCGGCTGTCACGGCTGTCAATGCATCGGACCTCGCTGTTACCAACTTGCAACCAGGTATCAGAGTAGGTAAGGTAACTACCCCTCGCCTGCCGGTTTTCTCCATTCCTGTCGATGGCGAGTATTAGTGTCGATACTCTAATCACAGTATTTGTATTTGTAAACGGCAGGTCTAACTTTATCTACCGTAAGGTAAGGTATGTTAAGTTCATCAATCAGTCACAAGCTTGAACAGAAGCTACATCATTGCAATAGAGTTCATGGAGGGCGCATTTGGCGTCCCAAGCTGTCGGGTAACCAGAATCTGGATGCCTTTCTCTGCCTGACACAGTGGTACCCCAACCTACAAAGTAACATACCTTAGGTACTATCATTAATCTTATCTTATCTTAGGTATCTCAATCATGCATAGGTAAGGTAGTGGGCGTAAAGTGCCTCCGGTATACTGTACCTGGGAGACAAAAGGTATACGTGAGCTCGGCAGTGTTGGACCTGTTGGTTGACGGATTGAAAGTTTCATCCAGTATCATACCAATCATGTACCATATCATCATAACATATCTCGATTGATATTTATACACAAGGGAAGGAAGGGTTCACCGAAGCTCTTCGTTGCATATTCCACAGCCGTCTTGCCCGAACCTGGTGTTTAACGTTAGGTCCAGAGTGCCCGCCACTGGAGTTGATCTCTTTTCGGCCGGTCAAGGTGATGGCTCTTCAAGAGATAGAGTAACTCGTCCAGGGACCCACCAGAAGGACTGCTTCGAGCAACTTGGCCCGAGATGCAAATACAAGTACGAGTAATACCTTGGGTGTCAGGGGACGGGCAGGGAAGACGTCCTGCGTACCCGTATCCTGTGCTCTCATGCAGTAACGAAGCGGCCAGCAGGGGAAGACTTACAGGTACAAATACCTTACACTACCTTAGCCAGTCCCGAACCGATATGGCGGATTCGCGGTAATTGCGGCATCAAAGGGGCGCCGCGAAGTCAATTAATTCCACTCACTTTCCTCCAGAAATCTGTCCCGGACCGCCAACACAGAAGGTTTATGGAGCGATCGGGCTCCTCATAAAACTTGTTGCTTGGATCAGGGTTTCTAGTCTAACTTACCTAGTGTCGTTCCAGGTCGTACTGTACACCAAGGCTGGACTTCCAGTCCAGAAGCACATTCGTGTCAGTTGTCAATGTACTGTTACAACCGGTATGAAGTTGCCTTTGCACCCCTTGATGTGCAACAATGGCCTCCTATACGACCCAAAACCCTCAATAGGCATTTACCGATATGAGCAGAGTGATGCAGATGAGCATTCGGTCTGCTTCTAAGGTAGAAACTCGTGTAGTAAGTCCTCATGAGCATACTACGAATGCACAATGCATGTCCAAGCACCGGTTGCTGATCACCGCCTCGTCTCTCGGAAATAACCGAGGAGCCCTCCCTGTCATCTTTGGGGAGACCGAACGAAACATCAGTGTTGACCCGGCGGCAACTCCAGATCAACGCCTGTCAGATACAGACAGTAGCTGCTAGGCTTACTATATCATTGGAGTGTAGTATGAGCGCCTCACTCTTCCATACATATATCTCGTAGTGCGTACGTTGTTGAAGTCGCCCGCTGACTTATGCTTGCAATTTGCTGTTGCCGTTGCCGTTGCCGTCGCTGGGATATGACATTCGAGTGATCGCGTGGTTGGTGCCCCCAAATACCGAAGAAGAAAAAACATCGACCAATGTACAGATTCACCGTTTCAGGTGTGCCGTGGCAAACGAAGCCGGCTTTGTGCCCGTTAGAGTAACGACTTGTTCCGAACCATGACCGCAGGTGTCCTCGCTCCATTGGCTTCCTCCACCTTAGATCTTCCACCCGGATCATACATCTACTCGATTCTCGAACGCTCAGGCGCTTATGCTGTCATTTCCTCGGACGACTCGCTCCGGCTATTTGACGGTGCAACGCTGAGACTACAGGCAGGAGGCCTGGTTGAAAGAACCCATGCTGGTGTGACTGGTTTGAGAGCATTTGACGACGCAGGCAACGTGTGGCTTACCGCCGGAAGGGATGGATGTGTCAGATGTTGGGATTTGAGGTCCGGCAAGAAGGCGGCAGAAGTACGGAGCGGTATGGTTGATCCGAACTACTGTCAACTCGTGGACGAGCATGCAACTCATACCCTGTTCAGGGAATGGGTCACCTTTCCTATCGCTGGATTGTAGTACCCAGCGACAAGCACTTGTTACCGGCTCAGAACTCCACATGTCACAAGCAAGTGTGGTCCTTTGGTCAGACCCCAGTGCCCTATTGTTCCTTAAGCCTTGGCTACAAGTGACTGAATATGCTTCAGGGATGTGAGGAATCCAACGGTACCTCAACAACAATATGTCGAGAGTCATAACGACGACATCACCGAAGTATGTCACGTCCCAGAGCTGCTTGACGATCACCGATAACCCCTACCGGCAGGTCCAGTATCACCCGACCCAGGCGAACCTCTTGCTCTCTGGCAGCACCGACGGACTTGTCAACATATACGACACCACCATCTCTGATGAAGATGATGCATTGTACCAGGTCATCAACCATGGGTCGTCGATCAGCCATGCGAGCTTCCTCGGTGGCATGGATGTTGTCGCCCTTAGCCATGACGAGACCCTATCGGTCCATCGATTGGCAGATCCGGATGAAAACACGGAAGAGCCTTCTCCCACCATCTTCGGCGACCTCAGGTTGAAGTTAGAATGTGAGTATATTGTCGAAGTACTACAGAGCAGCAAGGGAGTGCTAGTCGCTGCCGGAAGTCACGGGTACATTCTACCCTCTCCTGGTGGAACCCCTGATAATTCTAATTATGAGCAAAGTGAGCACCGACTCGATTTGGTCCCGCTCAATTCAGGACAGCAATGGAGCATCGATCAAGAGTCGACTTGGCGAATCGACGGCGCTCATGGCGACGAGATAATCCGATCGGTTTGCATAGATGACACGGTATGTTATCACCTGAACTACAATGAGCGAGAGCCACGTTAACGAAGGGCTTTCAGTCCGAACTTGTATACACTGCTGGTGAGGATGGTTGTGTCCGGGCATGGAGAGCCCCAGCACCTACAGATCTCACCGCAAACGAAGAGTCGCAGACATCGAGACGCAAGCAGAGCGTCAAGATGAAAGGAGACAGATATAAACCATACTGATGGCTGCAATCCATGACTACAAATTCCCCTCGTGGTTTCAGAGCATAGAATGGGATCAGGCTATACCCGTAAGATCTACAGTAGATGACCGGTCGTAGAGATGGGGAAATTACTATTGTCTTTGAAGACGATTGGTATCCTCATGCGTTGTTGACCTGCTATGAAACCTGGCAATGACTGTTTACAATGGTCAAAATACCTTACCTTATGAAAGGAATGTCGGCAAATCGATGCAGGGAAAAGCCGCATGAGTTCATTAAACCCTGAACCATCTACATGACAAACCCTGACCTGGCTCTCTTCACGCCACGTACTACTACTCCCAGTCCCCATAAGACGATCGTTAGTATGTTTCGGTCTTGGTCGGCCTCTTCCAGGGGATCGATTGCAACTCAAAAGCGTTAAGCCTCGAACGCTATTGATTTACCTTAAGGTCCGCGGTTAGGTTAGGTAAGGCCTGGGTTACCTGTCTGAGTAAGGCAGGTACAAATACAGTACTTACAGTGCAAGCTGCTCAGTCGAGGGAGTAATGGCGGGTATGTTGAAGCCCCTTTTGCAGAGAGAATGCTCAATACCTGGGCGGTTACGAACCAAACGATATAGCCTTGGAGTGATGCAACTCCAGCTTACTGACTGACCCTATGTTCAGGATATCGACTCCCTGTCCCTCTGCGAGGAGCGTGGCGTGCCCTCATCCTCCATCTACCTCCCCGGAACTTCATCACTCTCCACTATACCTACTTCATCGGTGTCAGTCTGCTGTCAAGCATCATCTTCTGGGCATCTTCAACCCCAGCCCACAGCGTCAGCTATGTCGATTCTTTATTCCTCACGGTTAGCGCTATGTCGCTGGCTGGGTTGAATACAGTCAACCTTTCCGAATTGAACACCTTTCAGCAAATAATACTCTTCCTTCTCATCATGCTTGGGTCCGCGATATTGATTTCCTCCGCTGTCGTTCACGTGCGGAGGAAAACTTTTGAGAAGCGATTTGAAAGCATCATCGAGGAGCGGCGAAGGAGGAAGGGAAAACGCCGGAACAGTTCGGAGCGGAGGTCATCGTTTCCGCTGTCCTTGATCAAGTCGGTGTCTTTTGCACGTCATAGCCCAAGATCACAAAATATTCCTGCACCCGAAGTGGACGGTGTCGTTGTCAGAGGAAGACCCATTACAGAAAACACCGACCATGACGTGGAAATGGCAGACGACAACGCCTTTGGAGGACAGCATGTCAACTTTATTGACGGGACTGGACCACAGGCCACTGTTCGTACCACTTCCTTGCAGGAGGCAAAAGACCCGACGGGAGAAGTCGGTCAAGAATCAGAGGCTGCAAAGTTTGGGAGACGACCCACTGCTGGAGACCACGTTCGATTTGTGGACAGCGCCACTTATGGCTCACCGGTTTCTCCCATGGGGACAAGAAGGCTTTCCCGGCTTCTGGCCATGCAGGGGGTGGGGGATCGCCCCGATACCATGAGTCACCCTCGAAGGATACCAATATCACCAGCACTAGGTATCAGCTCTGACCGCGACGCACGGCAAGGCGAAGCCGAGCATAAGAGTAGTTATAGATACTTTCCGACATCAGGCATCATCGGCCGAAACTCGCAGTTCCATAGTCTCACACTTGCAGAACGCGAGCGGCTAGGTGGAGTTGAGTACAGGGCCGTAACCCTTCTCGCCATCATAGTTCCACTTTACTTTGTCCTCTGGCAGCTCTTGGGGTCCCTTGGTCTGGGAGCCTACATCGCAAACTATAGAGCGGACACAACGTTACAGAATGGACTCAACCCTTGGTGGGTTGGAGCGTTCAATGCAGTCTCCGCCTTCAACAACTCTGGTCTGAGCCTCCTGGACGCCAACATGGTAGCCTTTCAAGATTCCGTATACATCCTCATCACTATGGGGTTACTTATTTTAGCGGGGAACACCGCTTATCCGCTCTTTTTGCGGCTCATCATCTGGTCGTTCAAGGAGCTGATGCCGAACACACCAGCCTGGCGTGACCGCATCATCACCCTCAACTTTCTATTGGACCACCCGAGACGATGCTACACCAACCTGTTTCCCTCAGCTCACACCTGGTGGCTGTTTGGCTCGGTCGTTTTGCTCAACGGTGTCGACTGGGCGGCTTTCGAGATCCTCAACATTGGGAACGATCCGATCACCAGCCTTCCTCGCGGTACTCGTGTCATTGATGGTCTCTTCCAGGCGCTCGCCGTCCGCTCCGGCGGCTTTTACGTCGTCTCAATTGCACAACTTCGCGTTGGCCTATTGGTTCTCTACGTCGTCATGATGTATATCTCTGTCTATCCGGTGGTCATCACTATAAGAAACAGTAACGTATACGAGGAGCGTAGCCTGGGGATTTATGCCGACGACCCGGCGGAGAAAAGCCAAGCCCCGGATGTTTCATTCTTCCAAGGTATGAAACGTCGCGGCAACCCGAAGGAACCAAGGGGATACTTTGTCAGACAGCAGCTTCGGGCTCAGATCGCTCATGACATCTGGATCCTCGTGTTAGCAGTCCTCTTCATCACGATCATTGAAACCGGTCAGTATGAAGCAGATCCGGTCGACTATTCTGTCTTCAACATCCTGTTCGAAGTCGTTTCGGGGTATGCGACCGTCGGCATCAGTGTTGGGCTCCCCAACGTCGCTTACAGCTTCAGCGGAGGCTGGCACGCCCTCAGCAAACTTATCCTGTGTTTCGTCATGATCAGAGGAAGACATCGGGGCTTGCCGGTCGCTATCGACCGAGCTGTATTGTTGCCCGGTGAGCATCTGGCTGCGGCGGAGGAGGAAGATGCGCAAATCAGATTGGAGCGCACCATGAGCAAAGGGCGTCGAGTCTGATTCACTGGACTGGTCGAGGCGTACAGCTTGAAAAGATAGACCATGGCGCTTTCAACCAACTACCTTAGTGTCCAATATCCCATGTGTAATATACATTATCTGTAGGGTTATATAGTTCTGAGCGTTGAGCGCATGCTGTTTTCTACTATCTCGAGATATCCCGGTATCATGAAAAACACACAGACTATGAACGTATACATTTATTATATCGCCTGAAGGTTTTGACAAATTGACCACCACTGCAAATTCAAATAATATGGATCATAATTGTTCCCGCGCTTGATTGGCGTGAGCTCATCAGTCAACACTCCATCCCACGACCTTTGACGAAAATGCCTTCCTTGACGCCCCCAATCTCGGTCCTCTTACCATGCATCGTATTAGTGGCCCTTCTGGCTCGGCCGGCGTCTGCGTTTGGAGCGGGTAATATCGCGTCTACAGCTCGCATTGAGGGTCAGAATTGGAGGCATGGCGATATCGAAGATACCCTTCTCACACTCTTGATCTCCCGTGCGGCCGGGGGGAAGAAGTTCAGTAAGCTCAACGTAAAGCGTGTATACTTTGGAAACTGGTTGCGGGACTACAGCCAGGCTGTCGACGTTGGGACGGTCAAATATGTCTCGGTTGAAGCCATACGCATTATCTTGTGGGTGCTGGGCTTTCTCAGCTTTGGGTAAGTCGTGTCAAACCGGATCCTTGGAAACGTTCAGAGTCTGACTTGAAGATAACCAGGTTCGGCACGAAAGAGTTCGAGGTCACCGCCGACAGATTGGGCTGCTACCGTCCGGAGGAGCACATCGATAACCCGAAGGACTATGCGGACAACCTTGATGCTCGTCAATACGATCGTAGGCTACGTGGGCCCGTTGATGAGCGTAGAGAGCTGTCTATCAACCCACAAACTGGTAAGCTCTTACAAACATCCGTCATCTGAAAGGGACCTGGCTCTCACCCCTGCAGCAAGTATTCAGCTGAATGACACGGCTTTCCAGGTCTCAAGAACTATATAGCCTCCGAAAACTTGGGAATTACTACCTCTGCAGGCTTAGTACGCAATCTATTCGGCCGATGTATACAACTCGGTAGGCAGTATGCGCGGACCCAAAATAAGGCGGATCTCTATGAAGCTCTGCGTCTGCTGGGAACGGGCTGCCACTGCTTGGAAGACTACTCAGCACACTCCAACTACACCGAGCTAGCTCTGATTGAATTGGGTGAGCGAGGGGTCTTTCCACATGTCGGACGTCAAACTTTAATCAACCTCCCTGGCGCTGCTTGTGGACCTGTATTTCCAATAGTGACTGGCACATTTGGTGGTGTTGACTTCCTACACTCCGTAATGGGAGAATTTTCAGACAAAGCCACGCAGTCTGAGATCCAGGAGCTACAGGGTACGATACAGCAATCACAGAGCGGTCAGGGCAACGTCAGCATACTTCGAGACTTGCTCAATCAGGTACCAAGCGGCCTCTTTGGTGGGAAAGATCAAGCTGGCAAGGCAGACGATTTACAACAAACTGCACAAGCAGCACAGCTACAGAATACGCACATCATCCCTCGCCAACCTGAAGAGTGGACAAGACAGCTTCAGGAGGTCTCCAAGCAGATTTATCCTATTCTTGAGTGGCATGACGAGATTATGCAGTCCATTACAGAGACGATTGAGAACATCCCAATTCTACCAGCTCTGATCGAACAGATCGAAGATGAGATCAATGTTTTCGTTTTCTCACTCTTAGCGCCATTCGTATTGCCAATCATCAATCAGGTAAAGACTGAATTAGCTACAGGCTCGTCAGAAATCATCGAGAGCAGCAGGGAGAAACAACACATCGTTTTCCGCGACGACCGGTGCTCAGACCCGACCCACTCCATGCTCTCAAAGGACCACTTCTCCAACATCTTGAACGAGCCGGCAGGCAAAGTCGCCAGCCAGGTATTAAAGTGGGTTGTTCCGCAGCTGATTGCTTGCTGGGATGACGAACGCATCAACGTCGATCGTACTCTCACCCGCATCGTGAGCGGTGTTTTTCATCACCCGGCACTCGCCAATTATGGAGATGATGGTGCTGTCGATGGTCGACGCCTTATGTTTGGTGTTGTGCAGCAATGGTGGGGACAGAAGCAAGAATACGAGCGGGCCGCCTTGCGTCAACAGCTAAGCCGTGACGGTGTCGAGCAAGGTAGGAACCATAAAGAAGGCGTGCAGGACAGCGGTCATGGTTGTGGGAAGCCTCTTGGTATGCCGACAGCGAAAACTGCCGGCAGTTCCGGTGCGATTGGTGGACCTGCTGCCGGAGCTGTTCTTGGCGGTCTGACGCAAGCCTTCGCTGGAGAGTTTGGTAATTCCAGCGGCGGTGGCATGCGCCCAAATGCAGGCCGTCCATCTGATAGCTTCAGCAAGCTTGCAGGCGACGCTGTTGGCGGGGGCGCTTTCGGTGGTATTATCGGTGGACTCGTTGGCGGGGTCGGGAGTGGTTTGCTTGGCAGTGCTCTCGAGGGCCCAGATGTCCAGAAGCAGGTTTATCAGCAACAGAGATATGAGCCTGATGGTTCATACACTCAGAGCGTTACCGAAACAGGCCGCAGCCGAGTCCACGGCGAACAGCAGCGATACGGTCAAGCGGAGTGCAGCCGCACCACCCTGGCGGGAGGCGGGTATCGAGAAGAAGTACAGCGTTACGAACAAGATGGAGAATATGGCCAGTCCGGTTACGGAGAGCAGATCATCAGGGAAAATCGCCCGAGGTATGGTGGCGGCTATGAGGAAACGATAGAAAGGAGATATGAACGACCTGGAGGTGAATGGGAGTCAGAGCTACGCCGCGAAGGTCGAGGTGCTGGTGGCGAATTTCACGAAAAAATCGAACATCACAAAGGTCACGGCGGTTATGGCAACGGTTCGGGATCTGAGGATGAATACAAGAAAGAGAAAAAGCACAAGCACAAGGATGAGCATAAGAAGAAGCACCATGAAGATTACCCTGACTCCGATGAAGATAAAGCGCGGCGTTATGGCCAGCAGGCCGACACTTACGGTCGGGAGGGTCGCCGGCCCCATGAGCAAGCTAATGACTACCAACCACGCGCGGGCTATGGAGACGAGCGGCACGAGTTTGGTCAAGGCTACGGCTCCCAAGAACGTCGCGGATTCACGGGGGGAAGTACGTATCGCCCTGGCTACGAATCGGGCGGGATGGAAGGCGGTCTGCGCAGTGAGCGGTATGAGACCGAAAGCCGTCCTGCCTATGGTTCGGGCTACGATGCGGAAAGGCCAGAATATGGTCATGGGCGACCTGGAGGCGCTCACGAGTGCGAAGAAGGCTGGGACAGGCGTGAAGAGTATGGGCGTAGGGACGATTTCGCTGAACAGGCGGGATACGGCCGAGAAGAGCGTTTTGGAAGAGAGGAACGGCAGGAGAGAGAAGAGAGTTTTGCAGGAAGAGGCGTCGGGGAGGACCAGGGTTACGGTGAAAGGGATGAGTATCAGGAACGACGTGGATATGAAGATGATTATTGAGGTGTGGCGATGACGATACCGATACCCACCCGTCCATTGGACGAAGCGGGCTGTGCTGGATCTTTCAGCTCAATCTAGACACTGCTTACCTAGCCCATCCGATGATTGCAATTGAAGCTCTTAGCGGTAGGGCGAAGAGGAGGTCTCTTGCGCTTGAAGTGTATTTATCTGTGCCTTTGCTCCTGATACCATCTACTCACGCCTGGTGGGCTGTCCCCATTCTTCGACTCATAATTACAGCACCGTGAAGACTCGGACGGCGATTACGGTTCTACCGGTACGGTCCGTTGCCAGTCGCCACGAAAGCTCTCCCCACTAGCATAGAAGTATGATGACAGTTGAATTACGAAGGTCACATGGCTATAGGTTTGGCTTAAGGTGGCGCTTCACATGGTGTGCTGGCAGAGCTAATGGGTTTCAATTGCTGACGAACGCTGCATCTCCTTCGCCTCTGAAGTCACCCCTTTCCTCTCTGGACCATTCATCTTAGCCGCATCGGCCGCTTGTTGCTCACGAATCTGTTGTAAAAGGTCCGGATACTGCGATCATCAGTAGGCAGCTCCGTCAGCTGGATAAACAGAGACGATCCAAGACATACCCATCTCTCACCCACATCCGGGTGACTACGGATGCGATTCATCAGCGTAGCCTCCCCGAGATGACCCCAGCGGCCCTTCGAGAACGTAAACTCAACATCATCCTTTCTTCCGCCGTTCCGTTCCAGCACCCCCCGCCGCAACCGCATCACCTCCTCGGGCACCTGCATGCTCTCGAACGTGGCATCATAGCTAACCCCCTGAAAGAACGGAATACTATACCTCGCCCCGGTCCCTCGTGCTGGGCTCAGAACCCTATGCGTTGTGCTCGCACACACGCCCTGCGTCAGCGCCTCGAGGCCCTGACCGATGGCCACAACCAACGTGCCAGGCACAGGCGCGCAGTCGATCCACTCCCCCAACGTATTCTGAACCTGCAGTCCGCGGTGCTCCGTCGCTTGCAGCAGGTAGCTCGTCAGCATACTATCTTTGTGCGGCCCCACCCCCTGGGCTTCCTCCTCGCCTTCCTCGACCCCGAGCTCCGCGAGATCGGGATACTTGACGATTTTTAACTTGTGCTGCTGCGCTTCGTCGAAGAAACGATCGAAGGCGTCGGCCGGCAGACCGATGGCTTCCGCGACCAGTTGCGTGAAGAACATGGAAACCTCGCCCATCCGCCGAATGTATTCCTCATACACGGGCCGGAACCGCGGCAGCGCGCCAGGGTCGGGCCACTGGTTCGGCGCGAGGAGGTTATGGTATAGCGGATCGAAGGGTTTGCGGATTGGGTGCGGCGTCGAAAGGTCGATCTGCTCGCGCCAGTCCGTCTTGAAGCGCGTGATTTCATTGCCGAGTTTACTGTAACCTGCCCATCCGATGCGTGAGCCTCTTACATGACCGTACCGGCACTACCCCGTCGCGATACATGAAACTCACGACTGTCGGATCAACATCACGGCACCGTACCCAGAAAGCTGGCCGCATTCTTCATCTGCACCTCCATCTTCTTCGCCTCCGGCAGCTCGAAAAATGCTTTCCCTTCGGCAATCACATCGCGCGCTAGATCCTCGGAGATCCCGGTGTTGCGGATGTAGAGGAATCCGACTTCGAGCAGTGCGTGTTGGAGGGAGGAGAGGAAGGCCGGCTTGGTGGATGGGTCGCGTGCGAGGGAGAGGTCGAGGATCGGGACGCTGGTGAAGGACATTCTTGTTGGCGGTCAGTTTCATGGATGGAATCGAGGGGGTTTGGGGTAGGTGAAGTGTGGGGTGTGGGGTGTGGGGTAGTGATGCTAAAGTGCGACTACCGGAAGAGCCTCAGATCGTGGCGATCTGCGTGCCGAGCTCGAAGATTCCTTTTTGTGAAAGACAAAATCGGAAGGTTTGAATTTCAGGTTAGTGCCCATAACAAAGATATCCATCTGACTGTTTGATGAAAGAACACCTACAGGTTACAGATGCTATCGGTCAAAGGAAAAGAGATGGTTGATCCCCTGATATGCATGGACCAGGGGAGTTATATTGAGAGAGCTCGAAGACATATTTGAGCAGAGCAGGATATCTCACTTATGAGCCGGGACCTTGATGTTCATCTCTGATTCTGACAGGTGGCATGTCCTCCTGTTGCCGGACTCAGTGTTCTATAATGTCCAAACCGCAATATATGCCCTTTTTTTTTTTTAAAAGTTGGAGCACTCCATGGCACATATGACACCAACGGGCTGTTCTAAGCCAAAGTTTCTGTGTCTCATGGAGGTCGTCACCATCGTGTGCGGTTTATATTGAGTAGCACGTCGGTGGAGATCATAATTCATAACCCAGTTCATCCCAAACACATGCCAATCAACATAACATGACCTGATACAGTTTATGCTAACTGTGTGGAAAGGCTTATATGATCTGGTTTGAGGACTACCAATCTCTTCGAGAAATACACAATAGCGTGAACGTTATCGGCAATTGGAAGTGAGCTTGTTTATACAACGTAACGCTAAATCAGATCGCCAACCGAACATGTCGTGGGTATAATGCAACGGAGTGAGAATGCCTACATGACTTCATGTCTGGATTGAAACCGTCGGCCGCATCTCAGCCTCTTCGGTGTAAAACCCAAAAACCAACCGGAAGAGATCCTTGAGCCACAAATACTGCCCGCTCTTCACCATCCATTGGACCGCTCGGCCGATGTCCGCCGCGCTCGCCCGCCGTGGCGGCCCGATCGCACGAAAGCCGGGGTCCGACGAAACCAGCTTCCTGTAAGCTTCCAAGAGACCCACCTGCCACGGTAGGCTACCGAAAGCATTCGACGACAAGGCTCTGACAAACACCGGTAGGCTGTACGGCCCACCGCGCTGGTAGCCATTGTTGACCGCCGCTTTGGTGATGAGTATCTTGAGACAAGTGAGATTCGGATCTTCTGATGGCGTTGTCACCGTATTCGTAGACGATGTCGTTTGCTCGGAGGCTTGCGAGTAGCCGGAGAGAGTACTGGAGGTCGAAGACCATTTGGGATGAATACGTCCATTTTGATCAGGGCCGAGCACCAGGATATTTGGGACTGGAGCTTCGTCAGGAGATGCCAACTGGGTATCCTCAAAGACCGTTGTCGGAGTTTCGGGAGTTTGTCTGCTGTGGGCGTCCTCCACCAAGGCCAGCTCCGACTGCTTCGCTTGTCGGAAGGCTTGGTTGAATGTGGTCTGGCTAGGCCGCGGAGTGCCGCGATCAGGTCGGACTTGTGTCCATCCTTCACGGAACAGATCACAGAGCTCCCAACACGCCTGAACCGCAGAGCCGAGAAGCTCTTCATCGACCTCCTGACCCTCGCGCTGGTTCTGGCGCAAGCAAAACAGCATTTCTGCCAGCGACCAGCAAGCCCTGAGAAGAGAGTCGGTCTCCTCTGCGAGGCGACTTCGTTGCTTCATCAACCGGTGACAAAGCGTGATGTAGAAATCCAAGGTCCTCTCCCGGAACGCTTCGGGTAAAGTACGATCGTGTGTGTTGTATAAATGGTTGTTGAGCTCAAAGCTCACACGCAGTACAGCGTCCGCTACCTCATTATCCCGTTCTCGAATCTCGAACAGCGACTGACAAAAATCTCGACATAGGTCGAGGGCCGGTCTCACCTGACTGGCCGAGTCATCCTCGCGACTGTCATAAAGTTTCTGACAAAGCTTCCAGCAGCTTTTCCATGCTTGCTCCTGTACATCGCCTTTTCCCCCGAATTTGAACATTCGCTCCCGGTGAATGTGGCTAAGGCCGGCAAGGGTGTTGCACAAGGTCCAACACTCACTCAGTGCAGTCTGTAATGCGTTGATCTCGCCTTCTGCCTCCTGGAAACAATCTGCTGCTCCATCTGGGCTATCATCGTCTTCCTCTAGTAGTCCTTCCCGTGGCTGTTCGAAATCTTGACCTTCAGGGATGTCTGACAATGTCCCAATTAGTGTGGGTTGTTCGTCTCTACGTGAACAGAACGCTTTACCCTCGAGACTACTTGAACTCTGCTTCTTAACCCTCTCCTGGTCGAAAGGATCAAACTCCTGCCGTATTTGTGCTCTCGGTGTTGCTCTTTCCGCCCAATCCTTAGGTAGAGTGATCGATGTGGTGATTGGTGGCGGGGAGACGGGACTGTTTGCTGCCTTCTGTGATCCAGGGTTAGATTACGCACCAACGGATCGGAAAGCCGAGTACCTTGTTGCTATTCTTGACCTCTAACGCGGCCATCGACGTGATGGTCATATCAGATGCTTGCGATGGGGAAGGCGTAGAGCGCCTGAGCGTGGGTGAAGACCGTCGCACCGTCTGTCCAGTCGGTCAGAGCGATCCTATTTGTCATGATGGTGAGAGCCTTACGAAGTCCCCATAACCTGGGGGTGCGTGAATCACCGATTGCGGTTGCTCATCCTCATCCGACCTTGGCCTCAACGACGTACCGGTCGGGCTTGCCGTCTGTATCTACAACACGTAAGCCTGCTAGCTTGACTCTTCGTCGCAGCTAACATACCCTGAGCTCTGGGGGTTCGTCCCCAGCGTCCCTTGGCAGAGGTTGACCGGATGATGGATTTGTGGAGTGACACTCCTCTCCATCCTCCATAGCAGAGTCCTCTATATCTGTCCCCTCTGTTCCGTTGGAAGACGGCGCTATTGGTGATGGGTCGGGTACATCAGATGGACTTGAAGCGGGATATGGTGATGTTGGTGCCGGTGGTTGCAGTTTCTCGGAGGCCCTGAAGTCGTCTCAATTAAATGTCTAACGCACGATTGGGGGATCATCTCACGTCAGAGAGTTTCTTGGAGATTTGACCGGTCGAGGGGAGCTTGGAGATTCGGTGTAAGGTGAAAAGGCCGAGCGTAGACCACTAGGTGACGGCATCAACGGCGATCTAACGGCCATCATCATCACGGAGAAGTGGGTAACCCAGGCTCGTTTATGTGCTCAGCCTCGGGGACGATCCGATTTCAGCGGTTCAATGAATTGGGCGATGCCATTAAGCTCACCTCCTCAACCACAAGGCTGGACTTCACGTGAAGCTTCGAGAGGGAATGAATCAGGTAGGTAATAGAGCCTATGGGACAAGTGGAAAACGACGACGGACTGCTTCTCTCGACCGCAGTAGGTTACCCAAAATGCCACTTGACAAATTCACAATGCTGTGCCGATCGCGAACTCGAATGAAAAGCTTGGAGTTATTGCGACGAGTAGGCTGTTGGTCGGACCGGTATCTGCTTTTTGCATGAAGTATGACAAGAGGTAACCACTGTAAGCACCCCCGATGGCCTCCTCTCCCTAACTATTTTTATGCTGTGCCGCACAGCGACATCCAAGCTTAGACGACCAAGGTGGGTGGGTACCTAGGTACGGTAGGCAGAGGCAGTAGTACCTTGAGCTGCAGGTGTGGTGGGGTCCGAATCTGTAACTTATCAAAACATCATGTTCAATCCCTTTCAAAGAGCATCACTTGTAAGGGAGGAGGGCATTTGAAGCATCTGACACACGACGATGATTATTAATATTGTGCGATTGGGTGTTCTTGCGCTTCTCGTTCACAGATCAGTTCGCCGTTACGAAAGCTTTGGTGCTACTGTACCTAAGGTACCTATATCAGCCAGTGAGGGAGTCCTGTTGCTTTGGCTTTTAGTAAGGAGGTCAGACTACCTTAAGTCACGAAGGTTCCACTTAGAAATTCGCCGGCTCGAGTCAGTAGTGTTGACTTAGTCACCAATCATTCAGGCAGGAAGAGGCTTGAGAAATGAGCAGACTCAATTGATGAGGCTTTGGAGGGCTTAGTGTGGAGGCATGGGTCAAAGGCTTGAATCCAGGGCCACGGTTTGGGAAACAGACCACAGACCTGGGTAACTTCGAGATCGGCTTGTCAGGATCAGCGCCAGTAATCATGTCGGGGAACACGGAAGGCTTTACACGTTTGTCTTACTGTAAGTTACCTTATCAATAATAATGATTGTCCTGATCTATCAGCAACTCTTGCAAGCATCGTTTGTGTTCATATACGAAGTATACACTTCTCTATGAGAGCTATGAGAGGAACATTATTGTCTATCAGGGTTCCAGGCTAGCCATACAAAGGCGGGCAAGGAATTCTCTCCGTACCAACATCCACCGACTAACTGCCGCCAAGGGATGATAGGATACCTTGGGCTAGCGCGAAAAGCCTCGGTCAATCACCGCTGGACAAGTCAGAGATGTTCTGCTTTGCCGCCCAGGCACATAAGCGGCTTCCAAGGCCAAGCCGCTGTATGAGAGCATCACTCGTTTAGTTTGGCCCGACTCATAGTTTGACAGAGTCCATGGGCCCTCCATCGGTTACAATAAGCGCACGGAGGTACTGTATGTCTTTGGGCGTCTGCTCGGAGGTCATCCTGAACTGCTGCACCTCGTCTGATCTTTGCTCGCAACCCGGTAAAACGGCGATATAGGACCGCACAACTGACACGGTGTAACTCCTCCATAATCCAATGGAACGGCACAGCTGCAAAGCTACATGCGGCAAATTTGATGACACCATGGCAGTGTCTGCCGGGCTAACGCCTCTCCATGATATCAAACCTACTACAACTCCCATAAATGCCGTGCTATCTCGGTCCTCTACAGCATCATCGCTTTGGTTCGATCTCGCTCGGCTGGGTTGTATCTGGCCGTAATCAGAAAACGACCCAAGTGATCCGTCCGAACATAACACGTACCGTAAAAGCTTCTCAATCAGATCGACGTGTGTCATGATCATCCGCCTGCAGCAGTAACGCTTGCAACCCAGTTGGTCCATCGCATCACTGGCGGGGGCGACAATAGTCAACTATGGCCTCCGACATTCGTACTTAGAACACCTGTTAGACGTACCCATCCATAACACCAGCATCAAGGAGCTTCAAGTATCGCTCCCAGAGATCACCGATCACCTGAGTCCAGTCTCGCTGTCAGTGAGGCTCTCCAAGTATATACACAAGCAAGGTAGGAAAGCTACCTTGCCACATGAGAAACATCTGACTGGAATGATCATTGTATTGGCGCTCGTGTATTTCGAAACCCGCGTTGTGCAAAATGTACTTCTCAGTAGTGAGTCGAAGACTTCGTTGTGATATGCGAGAAAAGCTTCAACGGGACTAACCGTGATGCGCTAACTTAACACTGGAAATATTTCAGTTGCGCCAAGCCTGGAATTTAACCACAGCAATGCGGCCAACTCGCTAGGAAATCGCAGCCTTCAGATATACGCTGCGCTTCGAGCATAGAGATTTGCATTGTGCGAGTCATGTCACCCGTCCTAGATACCAGCGTGGAGTCACGCTTGACCTCTCAAGGAACACCCAGAATGCCTCAACCGCAACAAAAACGGAAACGGGAAGAAGCTGGCGACAGCGAAGCTAGAGCAGCCAGTGAGAAGAAGCGCTCAAGAATTAAACGCTCTTCAGCGGCGAATCCTAAGAACTCACAAGCTCAGACCACAGAGGTAGTTAAGAGTGCCCCGAAAGTGGTACAAGGGAAAGATGGCGATCATGCAAACCGGTCAAAGGCGACCATGCCTTCAGTGGTGTCAGAGAAAAAGCTGGCCAAGCGGGAGAGGAGGAAGGCCAGGCGTGAACAAGAATCTAACTCTCACAACCACGGAGGCGAAGAGAACATGCCAAACGGAACAAGCCATTCATCACTCCATGATGCGAGCAGTCAGGGGATCGAGGATCAGGGTCCCACTGCTCGGCGGAGAAAGCATAGAGGGAATGAGAGTCAGCTGGACGCCGCATCCACTTGGAAACTCTCGGAACCGGTTGGAGGCCGCTTCCTTGATATAGAGCCACTCTTCTCAGCCGATGAAAAGTACGTACCCTCTTTCAGCCGTCAAAGCTCTGATAAGACTTCTAAATATCTATGATAGGTACCTCATCTTGGCCAAAGAATCTCATATTGAAGTTTATTCAAGCTCGACCTCTTCGCTTGTGCGTTCATTAGCCATAGGTTACCACAGTCCTATCAGCAGTTGTTCACTCTCCACGGCAAATCCTAATATACTATTCGTCTCCACCTTTGCTGGGACCATCTATAAGTGGGACTGGGTAGAAGGCAAGAAGATTGCCAGATGGGATGTTTCTTCTGAGATAACGAGGTTGGCTACGGCGGCCATGCCGAACGCGGACGAAGATACTGTCTACACAATCGATAAATCCGATAAGAGAGGGAAATGGATGATAACAGCTCATAAGCTTATGGCAGGCAATCAGGCACCTGGGAGTGAGCTCTCAACTCTCTGCAAATCGCAGGAACCTATCACTGGGATCAAGGTCATGGATGGAGGCATGATTTTAGTGGCGACCTGCGGAAAACGCCTGATGATAGGGCTAAAAAACGAGTTACACCAGACGTCGCTTGCCACCACCACTTACACTTGGCGAGAAACCATGCTGCCCGAATATATCACGTGCTTTGACGTGCGACTACCCAACAGCTCAGTTCCACTGCGCTCGGAGAAGCTCAATAGTCGAAATGTTGGCTCAAAGTCCTCGGTCGACATTGTCGTTGGCAACATAAAGGGTGAGATATACATATTAAAAGACTTTTTGAGTATATTGATGCAAAGAGAACGGCCCGACAAAGCTGGAAAACCTGCGAGTCTCGCTGCCCCGTTGCAGCATTGGCACCGAGAGGCTGTCAGCACCGTCAAGTGGTCTCGAGACGGTAAGATCCCTTGGTCTCACCTTCGCAATCACATTGACTTATTAGTAAGCAGGCAATTATATTATCTCTGGTGGTGCCGAGACCGTTCTGGTGTTGTGGCAGCTCGACACTGGCGCAAGGCAGTATCTTCCCCATCTATCGTCAGCTATCGAGACTCTTATCGTCTCCCCTAACGGCTCTGCGTACGTAATTTTGCTCTCCGATAACTCCGTTATGGTACTGTCTACCACGGAGTTGAAACCTACAGCGAGTATATCGGGGATTCAGTACTCTTGGAAAAGTAGCTCCCATCTTCGACACCAACACATGAGGACGGACAAGTCGGTGATGGTAGATGGACCTGGTATATCCAAGGACCCACTGAAAGCGCCTGCTGCGGTCAACCCTCTGAATCCAACTCAGCTCATGCTTGCCGTTTCCGCATCCCAGCCGACGCATCCGGTGGCTACGACGATAAACCGAGATGCTTTCCTTCAGACCTTCGATCTTGCCACAGCTCAGCATATCTCTCGACAAGCCTTGGCTCGGAACAACACAACAGTCGTCAATATCGGTGGTACTGGGGAGAAAATCGGAGAACCCGATATCACGCATATGAAAGTGAGCCATGACGGGCAATGGCTCGCCACAATCGACGAATGGTGTGCCCCAGTGAAAGATGTAGAATATCTTGGCACAAAGTATCATGTCGACGGAGAGCAAGAGTCGCGACGTGAAGTGTTCCTGAAGTTTTGGTTCTGGAATAGAGAGGAGAATGAGTGGCAACTGGTCACTCGAGTTGATGCCCCCCACGACCGAAACTGTGTAAATGGCTCTGGTGCTGGTCAAGTCCTTGCCTTTGCTGCGGATCCTACGGACCTTGGCTTTGCTAGCCTTGGTGAGGACGGTGGTGTGTGTCTCTGGAAGCCAAAGACAAGGCGTCGAAACGGTGTTCAAGTTCGCGACAGGAATGCCAACGGGCTGGTCACCTGGTCTTCCGTCCATGTCATACACCTCCCAAATCATCAAGATAGACGGTCTAACTGCCATCTGAAGGCCGCAATTGCATATTCCGCAGATGGCTCATTGCTTGCCGCATGTCTCCAAAGCTCTTCTGCAGACGAAAGCGGTGTCGTGCATTTCATTGATACAGCGTCGGGCGAGATCAGGCAATCGCGGCCTGGCTTGTATGCTGGAAGTCTCGTCGATATGGGCATAATCGATCGATATCTCATTATTGTGTCCGACCAACTCATCGTTTGGGATATGGTGGATGACGAGCTCCATGTCGGTCTTTCTCTGCGGTCACACGGGCTATTGCCACAAAAGAGGGCAATTGAAACCCACCTCGCGGTCAATCAGCAACACCACACCTTTGCAATCGCCCTGTCCATTCTAGGCGATGAAGAAAAGCGCAAACAGCGAGGGCAGGCACGGCAGAATCTACAGTGCCAGATAGCTGTTTTCGACCCTTCTCTCCCCACACCACTGTACACAACGACGCTCCCCCACAAAGTCACGGCTCTCCTCTCCGCAACAAGCTCTAAAGGCTACATCTTACTGGACTCTGTCGCCGAAGCTCGAATCCTCAGCCCCAATACTCTATCGTTTGTGCCGGACGTGGCCGCCGATGCTGGAAATACAACTACACCACCTGCACTTGGTCTCAGCAGCATCTACGGGCCCGACCAGACGACAAGTGCCGCACTCGATAGAGACAGCGGCGAATACAGCGTTGATGAAACTGACGCGGTCACTCCTTCATTTACTTCGATAGGAGCTCAGCCAAAGGTGTATGATGACGACGCGCCGGTGGTAAGCCAAGACCAATTGGCGGGTGTGTTTGACAGCAGTTCTGCATTCGCAATGCCACCGGTCGAACAGCTCTTCGAGCGTGTAGTTGGTCTTTTCGCGAGGAAGCCAAGAACAGCGTGACTATGCTAGTTCTAGGGCAGGAATATAAGCTTAGCAAGGCGCCTGAACTTATAGTTCCATGTAGAAAAGCAGCTCCCAGTAGAGATCTAACCCCATCTCTACCTGGTAGACTAGGTCTTTCGCTACTGTTTTTGAGAGACTTACATTCAAAGAGTTATAATTTTTCGACTTGATGACTCCCATACCTTCTCCCGCCCTTTTTGGCATGGCCTGCCGACAGATGTGAGAAGCAAAAATAAAGACAACAGTCAGATGGCATACTCGATATGAGTTGTAGAGATGTCAACCACATGTGCATCATGATCATAAAGCAGACATAAGGTACGCTGACTCCTCCTGCATCTATGTGGCTCCCATAGCACCACTCTACCATCGGGCCCCGTTTGATAAGTTACCTAGGAAGCTGAAGGATCAAACAGCATCCCCAAACAGAATTCAGGGC
>JAABUJ010001609.1_pt1 | contig 32126 bp, 26 predicted proteins | sample 5559131 | NCBI WGS metagenome assembly JAABUJ01 (sample SAMN10711875, study PRJNA513366) | rock metagenome | isolation source: Antarctica rocks | place: Antarctica: Victoria Land, Mt New Zealand nord | collected 2016-01-07
TCGATTCGCTCGGCCAGGACAGCGACCCGGCAGGAAGGAGTGGATCGGTGCTGGCCGCGGTGCAGGTACGGGACACCAGGAGCGGTGTGAGCTATGCGCTGCGCTACCGGGTCGGGCTGGTGCACCCGCGACCGCTGGTATGTGAGCTCCGTCGCGGGAGGTCCCTCGGCATGAGCTGTCCCAGACACACCAGCGGCCGCCGGGCGGCCGTGGCCGCCGCACTCCGGCGCCGGTGGCCGCTCTGCCTCCTCGGACTCGGGGCCCTCGCCGGCATGCTCGTCCTGGCCCCGGATGCGCTCGCGGCGAGCGGCAACGACGTGGGCCAGAACCTGGGTGGGCTGCTGCGCACCTACGCGGGGGAGATCTACGGCGGGATCCTGGCGATCGTCGCGCTGGTCTTCCTCGTCAACCGTCGCTACAGCGAGCTGGGGATGTTCCTGCTCGCCGCGGTGGTGGTGGCCTGGCTGGTGTTCTCACCCGATCAGATCGCCAACGCGGCGCGGTCGATCGGCCAGAAGATCCTCGGCGGCTGACCGGCGTGAGCGATCAGCCTGCGCCGGTCCGCTCCTACCAGCGGATCTTTCGCCCCGACCGCCGGATCTATCAGGTCGAGGGGCATTCGCTGCCTGTCCCGGGCGGGGTGCCGCTGCGGTGGTTGGGCTACGCGGTGGCGACGCTGCTGGCGGTCATTGTCATCTCCGCCCGCTCACCCGGGCTCACCGCGCTTACCGCGGCGACGGCCTCGCTGGCGGGGCTCGGTGCGGGCGGACGCGTGGCCGCGGTCCTCGCCGCCGCTGGGACGTTTGCGGCGATGACGGTCCTCGGGATCGTGCTCGGCGGGCTGGACTGGCCGCTGCGGCTGCTCGTGCTGCCCGGGCTGGCGGCGACGCTGGCGACGCAGGCCACGCCCGACGGGCGCCCTGCGCACCGGTTCGTGGCCTCGTGGCTGCGGGTCAAGCTCCGAGGCCGGCGATCGCTCGGGCGGCCGCTGCACCCTGCCGGCTCCCCGCGCAGACTCGCCGAGCGGCTGTGGGTTGCGCCGGACGAGCATGCAGCGGCGCTGCGGCGCGCGCGGGTGAGCGGTGCCGCCGGGGCGCGCTTCCGGTATCCGGTGCTCACGCGCACAAGGCGATGGCCACGGCGCGCCCAGCTCGTCCGTCCAGTCGCCGGCCGTCGCCCGCGCAGGCTCGACATCGTGGTCGACTCGGTCGAGCTCGCGGCGGGCGAGCGGCTGGAGCTGGTCCCGTGACCGCGTTCGCGCTCCGGTACGCGCGTGGGAACCTGCTGCTGGGTCGCGGCGGGGAGCGCGTCGCGCTGTACCGCTTGCCGACCGTCTCGTATCCGTTCTTGCCGGTGGCGGGGAAGTGGGCGTTGCTGCACCGCCTCGAGCGCCTCGCCTACGTCGTGGGGGCGGACTTCTCGTTGTGGCGGGTCAACCGCGCCTTTCCCGCCGACCGGTACGTGGAGGAAACGGCCGGGCTGCTCGACGCGCGCGGCCAGGCCCCGGCGGCCTGGCGCTCCTATCTGGAGGGTCAGCGCGCGGCGCTCGATCGGCTGGCCTCTCATGTCCCCGAGGTGTACCTCGCCGTGTCTCTCCGAGGCGCCGGCCACGGGGTTCGGGGTCGGGCTGGTGCGGTCGGTGGATCGGGCGCGCCGGCGGCTGGAGGACGTGATAGGCGTCTCCGCCGCTCAGCCGGTCTCGGGGACCGAGCTCGAGGGACTCGCGGTCTCCGAGCAGCGCGTCTTCGACCGGCTGCGCGGCGTGGTCGGATGCCAGCGCGCGACCACGCGGGGGCTTGAGTGGCTGCTGCGCCGCGCCGCCTGCCGCGGCGTCGGCGAGCCGCGGCTCGATCCATGGTGGCAGCCCGACGCGCTGATTGTGGACACCGCAGACGGGCGGGTGGCCTACGAGCCGCTCGAGCACGACCTGTTGTCCTGCGTGAACGCGGCGATGACCGAACCTACCAGCGGCGCGGCGCGACTGGTGGTCGAGTCCGCAAGGGGCACATCGCATCAGGCGCTGCTCGCGCTCGGGACGCTCGCCGATGAGCCGGTATTCCCGGGCGGTCAGGCCGAGCTGCTCTTCGCCCCATTGGAGGGCGTCGAGTTCCCGGTGGACGCGGTGCTGCATGCCCGCTGGCTGGGCAACCGTGACGCGCTCGGGCAGGTGCGCAAGCGGATCACCGACGTCGAGCAGGTCTATCGCGAGCAGGTGCAGGGCTCTCGGCACGGGCCGGGGTGGCTGGCCGAGGAGGATCGCGTCCTCGCGCGGGAGTACGAGGCGATCCTCCAGGGGTCGGCGCACCCGCCGATGCTCTACGCCGCGCTCTCGCTCGCCGTCGGCGCCCCGAACGACAGGGTGCTCGAGCAGCGGGTCTCGGCGCTCGAGGATCAGTACGGCGAGCTGGTCTTGCATCGTCCGCGTGGGCTGCAGGAGGCGTTGTGGTTCGACCATCTCCCCCAGCCCGGCGGGGGAGGGGTGCGGGACTACACGGCGCAGATGACCGTCGAGCAGTTCGGCGCACTGATGCCCCTTGGCTCCCAGCACGTCGGCACCACGCGCGGCATCTATCTGGGGTGGACACCGGGCGGGGGCGGGCGCCCGGTGCGCTACGACGTCACCGCCCCCTCGCGCGAAGCCAGAACCTCGGCGGTGCTGCTGGCCGGCACGTTGGGGTCGGGCAAGACGGTGGCGGCGCAGGCGATCGCCTTTGGCGGTGAGCGCCGCGGGTCGCTGGTGGTGGACTTCGACCCGAAGCCCGACCACGGCTTCGACAAGCTTCCCCAGCTGGAGGGGCGGGTGGGGGTGCTCGAGCTCTCGGGCTCCGAGGAGCACCGCGGCAAGCTCGACCCGCTGACCATCGGCCTGGAGGACCTGCGCGAGGAGCTGGCCTCCTCCTACTACCTCGATCTGCTGCGCGAGCCGCCGCCGTCGTGGGAGAACGCGATCCAGCGCGCCGTCCGCGAGGTCGTCCGCCAACGGGGCCGCAGTTCGCTGCAAGTCATCGAGCAGCTCAAGGGCATGGACGCCGACGCCGCCCGGGAGGCGGCGGACGCGCTGGAGGTCGTCGCCGACTTCGGGCTCGCCCGCCTCGGGTTCGGAGCGGCGACGGACCTTGACCGAGGTGCGGCAGCGGCGGTGACGACGATCCGCACGCCGGGGCTGACGCTCCCGGACCCGCGCGCGTCGCGGGAGACCTACACCCGTTCCGAGCGCGTGTCCGTGGCCACCTTGGCGCTGGTGGCCGCCTACGCCTTGCGGCTCGTCGCGTCGGATCGGTCGCGGCACAAGGTGGTGCTGCTGGATGAGGCGTGGTTCCTGCTCGCCTCCCCCCAGGGCCGGACGGTCATCAACCGGCTTGTCAGGTTGGGCCGGGCGTTCAACGCCACCGTCCTGCTCGCCACCCAGCGCCTTGAGGATCTTGGAGACCTCTCCGATCTTGTCGGCACCTACCTGATCTTCGGGCAGGAATCGGATACGGAGGCGGCCCGCGCGCTCGAGCTGCTCGGTCTCGACCCCACCGACCGTGGGCTGATCGCTCGCCTTCGCGAGTTCCGTCGCGGGCGGTGCCTGATGCGCGATCTCGACGGCCGGGTCGGCGAGGTCCAGGTCGACCTCGCCGACCCGGCTCTGCTCGCCGCGTTTGACACCACGCCCAAGCAGGCGGCCGGGTGAGCAGGCTGATCTCGTGGCGGCGGGTGCGGATCGCCGTCTGGGTCGCGCTCGCCGGGCTCCTCTTGGCCCGTCCGGTGGCGCGGGCGGCGAGCGACGTGTTCTCAAACGTCGGCCCCGGCAGCAGCACCACCGGCCTGGCGGACCGCTTCCCGCTGGGCAACTACGCCCTCGATCATCACTTCGACGCCGTCAGGGCCTCGCTCACGGGCGGGGTCGATGTGTCCGGCGTGCCGCCGCTGATCGCCTACTTCCTCGCCGACGTCATCTGGCAGCTCACGGCGTTCATCGCCAACGCCGTCATCACCCTCTTCGCCTTCGCCTTCTCGTTGGATCTGGTCAACGGCAGCCAGGCGACCGGCGGCGCCGGCGCGCTGGCCCCCGTATCGAACGCGGTGCGCTCGATCTACACGGGCGTGTTCGGCAGACCGTGGATGGCCCTCGCCGTCACCGCCGCCGGCGTGTGGGCGATGTGGAAAGCGCTCGTCCAGAGGCGATACGCCGAGACCGCGGGGGCGCTCGGGCTCTCGCTGCTCTTCACGATCATCGCGTTGGCGTTCGTCACCCAGCCCGAGAAGACGATCGGGCAGGCCAGCCGGTGGACGAACCAGCTCTCCGCCGCGTTCCTCTCGCTCTCGAGCTCAGGGACGCTCGGCAACGAGAACCAAGCCAGGCAGCAGGCCTCAGACCAGCTCTACACCCTCCTCGTCTACCAGCCGTGGACGGTCCTTGACTTCGGCGGGCTCGAGCACTGCGTCAAGACCCCCATCAAGGACCCGCCCGACTCGATCGCCGTCCGCCCGCTCTCCCGCACACCAGGCCGGGACGCGCAGCTCTCCGGACAGCTCAGAGACGGCACGCAGGTCCAGGCGGATGGCAAGACGTGCGTGAACGACGCCAACAAGTACGCGGCGCACTTCCTCGCCTACCCGCCGGAGTCAGATGACCGCAACGCCGAGTACGACGCGCTCCGCAACGGCGACAGCTCGAAGCTCCCCGACTCAGACCCCGCCAAGAAGAACGGCGGCTACCCCCTCTCCGGGGTCGACAAGCCCGCCGCCGACGCGATGGGAAAGGGCGGCCAGTACCAGCGCCTCTTGCTCGCGGTTGTCGTGCTGATCGGGGAGCTGGGGACGTGGCTGCTGCTCGGCGCCCTCTCGATCGGGGTGATTCTCGCCCAAGTCCTCGTCCTACTGCTGCTCGCCTTCGCTCCGGTCGCGCTGGTTGCCGGGATCTACCCCGGCCGCGGACACGACCTCTTCCGAAGCTGGCTCACCCGGCTCGCGACGTTCCTGGTGCGCAAAGCGATCTACAGCCTGATCCTTGCCGTCCTGCTCACCGTCGTCGCCGCGCTGCAAGACGCGACCAGCAACCTCGGGTGGCTGCTCAGCTTCGGGCTCCAAGCACTGTTCCTGTGGGCGGTCTTCCTCTACCGCCACCAGCTCACCGCCGCCGCCACCAGCGCCACCACTGGCGCCGAGAGCAGCCGCGCGCAGCGGCTCAGCCTCCCCTCCTTGTACTGGGCCAGCCGCCTCTCCCGCGCCCTGCCTGGGGGAAGCAGCCGGCCGCGATCCGGCCAGCCCACACCACCGCCGCCAGCGCCGGCTTCTGCGGGCGCCCAGCCGGCGTCCACCGCGCCAGGTGAGGACCCCTCTGCCGCGGCGCCCGTCGAGGCGGCGCCGCCCGATCACGCGCAGGCCGCGACGAGCGGCGAGAACGCCGCCAACGGCGCGCCGAGCGCCACCCCAGCGGGTCACCCCCAACCGCTCGGCGAACGCGCGAGCGACGCCGGCCCCGCGGCCGCCGCGGCGGCCGCTCAGCGGCCAACGAGCGCCAGCTCGGGCACCGTCGACACCCGCCCGCCCAGGCGGATCCCCTCGCCAGAACGCGCTCGTCCAGGCGCCGACGCCTCCCCGCCCACCGATCTCACAGCGCCGCCGCCTCCCGCGGCGACACCGGCAGCTCCTCATGGTCAAGCCGCAGTGGCAGGCACAGAGGCACCGAACCGGACGGCGCCGACCGGACCGCTTGCGGACGCCCGGACCCCGGCGTCTGGGTCATTGCTCGAGCAGCTGCGCGCCGACCGCGAGCGGCTCAGTGTCGGCGTCGACCCGAACAGGGAGAAGGCTGGGCGCCCGGCGGAACCGGCCACCGAGCCGATCCGCCCGCCGCAACTGCCGAGGCCGCCACGCCCACCGACCAGGGGGTCTGAGTGATCGGCTGGCTGCGCGCCCTGGCCGACCGGCCGATCGCCGAGCACGAGCGCCGCCTCGCTTTCGCGCTGGCCGCCGCGATCATCGTCATCGCCGCCGGCGTGCTCGTCCTCACCCGCGCTGGTTCCGCGCCGCCGGCCCCGCGACGGGCGGCACCGATCGCCCCGGCCCGGCCCGCGGCACCCCCACCCGCCGGCCCGGCCGCCTCGGGAAGCCCGCCCGAGCCGGCGGCTGCGCCGCCGGGCGCTACCCAGGACGCGCGGGTGTTTCTGGGCGGCTACCTGGCCTACCTCTACGGCCACGCACGGGCGCGTGAGATCCGCGGCGCCGCACCCCGGCTGCTGCGCAAGCTCGAGCGCGAGCGCCCGCGCGTCTCGCCGGCAACCCGGCAGCGCCGCCCGCGGATCCTCGAGATCACCGCCCGCCGGATCGCCGGCGGACGGGTCGCCGCCACGGCGAGCATCGCCGACGGCGGGGTGGTGCACTACGCGATCACCGTCACGCTGCAGCGCCACCGCGGCCGCTGGCAGGTCGCCAACGTGGGCGGGGACTGACGATGGCCGCGACCGTCGTCGGGCTGATCCCTACCCCGCGGCCGGTGCGCCGCCGGAAGCGGTGGTGGATTGCGCTGGGGCCCGCCGCCCTGGGAGTGCTCGTGGTCGTGACCGCGGTGCTCGGGTTCGTGCTGGCCATCCCCGGCGGGAGCCTGGGCTGCAGCGCCTCGGGCTCCACCGGGTCCGGGCCTGCTGGGCCCGCACCGTCGCGGTCGGCTCTGGCCGACATCCCGCCGACCTACCTGCGTCTCTACCAGCAGGCGGGGCGCCGCTACCGGATCGACTGGACGTTCCTGGCGTCGATCGGGGCGCAGGAGACCGGCCACGGCCGCGCCCCGGACACGTTCACGGTCAACTCGGCGGGGGCGGCGGGGCCGATGCAGATCTGCGTCGGGGCGTGCGGGCACGAGTGGCAGCAATACGGCGTGGATGGCAACGGCGACGGTCGCAAGGACGTCATGAACCCCGCCGACGCCATCCCCGGCGCCGCCCGGATCCTGCGCGGGCAGAAGGCCGCCCCGGCCACCGGCGGCTCCTACGCCGCCTACCGCCAAGCCGCCTGCCGCTACTACGGCGCGTGCAGCGACGCGTCGGCGAACTACGCCGGGGAGGTAATGGCCCGCGCCGTCCAGTACGGCTTCCACGGCAAGGGATCCCCGGCCCCCACCACACCATCCCAGGCCCAGCCGGCCCCGACACCAGCGTCCAGCGGCTCGGGCTGCCAGGCCGGGCCCTCCGCGGTCACGGGCGGGTCGCTCGGACAGGTCCGCCGGATCTCCTCACCTCGCCATCTGGCGGCGCTGCCGGCGTCGGCGGTGATCGGCGGGGCGGCGATCCAGTGCGACGCGCGGATCATCCCCGACGTTGAGTACCTCACCCGCCGCTTCAAGGTGCGGGTGACCGCGTGCTACGCGATCCACTCCCTCGATGGTGAGCACCCGCTCGGAGCCGCGACCGACCTCGTGCCCGCCGACGGCAACTGGGACCACACCCTCCAGCTCGCCCGCGCGATCGGCTGGAAAGAACGCTGCGCGGCCTCCGGCGTCGCCCCGCAGTGTGCGGCTGCGCCGTTTCGGTTCATCGGCTACAACGGCTTCCCGAATCACGGCGACCCGCAGCACTGCGTGCCGTGCTCGGGCGGTGCGCATTTGCACGTCTCCTGGTTGACGTCCGCCTCGCTCGGGCAGCCCGAGAACCAGCCGCGCAGCTCCTACTTCGCGCCCAGCTGGATCGACGTCTTCACCACCAGCGGTGGAGGGCAGCATGCCTGACCAGCCCCACTCCCGGGATAGCGAGCGGGGGCGGCGGCTCGCTCGCGCAGATGTCTACCGCGACCAGCTCGTCGACGGGGAGCTCCCGCCGCGCAGCATAAGCGGCCGGTTGGGGGCGTGGCTGCGCGGCCGGATGGCGGGCGCTGCCGAGCGCGAGGAGGCAGAGCTCGACGCGCGCCTGCGTGCCCATGCCCGCACGCTGACGCGGTGCAACCACGTAGCGGTCGTCTCGCCGAAGGGCGGGGTGGGCAAGACGACCTGCACGTTCCTTGCTGGCGACGTCCTCGCCCGGGAGCTGCGCCTGCGCGTGATCGCGGTCGACGCCAACCCCGACTACGGGACGCTCGGGTCGCTCGCCCCCGACCGCGTCCGGTCGGAGCGGTCGCTCGCCGACCTGCTCACCAGCCTGGACAGGATCGGGTCGCCGGGTGAGCTGCGGCCGTTCGTCTCCCCGCTGGAGAGCGGGCTGCACCTGCTCGCCGCGCCATCGCTGGCGGAGGTGATGGCGACGATGACCGCCGACTCCTACCGCGAGCTCGTCGGCTTCCTCGGCCGCTTCTACGAGGTCATCCTGCTCGACCTCGGGACCGGCCTCACGGACCCGATCGCGCGCTACACGCTCGACCAGGCCGACCAGACCCTCGTGGTCTCAACGCCGGAGTGGGTGACCGCCGACCGCGTCCTGCACGCGCTGGACGACCTCGGCGGCACGCTCGCCGAGGACCGCCTCACGCTGATCCTCAACCAGGCCCCCCACGGTCAGGCGGTCGACCGGCAGCTGATCGAGGCGGCGTTTCGCCGCCAGCGTCCCGCCCGCCGGGTCACGATCCCCTACGACCCGCGGCTGCGGGTAATGCTCGATGCCGGCGCCTACCAGCCCGGCGGCCTGGACCGCGCGACGCGGCTGGCCGTGAAGCAGCTCGGGCTTGCCGTCGCCGAGGGCCTGCGATGAGCCCGATCGGCTGGTGTTCGTTTCAGGGCTCGCGTCGGGGTTCGCGTCGGGGTTCGTCGCAGGGCTCGTCACGGGCGTCGGTTCAGCCCGCGGGTCCGGTGGCCGGATCTGCCGTGTTGCTGGGCGGTCTGGCGGTCTGGGGCCACGGCTACCTCACCGACGAAGGGGTCCGCGAGCGGGTGGTGGAGATCAACCTCGCCGACCGCGGCGCCGACCAAGCCCAGCCCGCCTGGAACCTGTTCGCCGCCCACGGCCTCCCACCGCACGAGGCGGCCGACAAGGTCGAGGCCGTCGTCGACGCGATGGCGTCCGCGCTGAAGTGGGATGAGCGCAACACCCGCGCGCTGAACCTCGCCACCCAGTCAGCCCAAGCGCTCGTCGAGCTCTCCCAAGCGCTGCCGCCGGAGCTCGCCCCCACCATCTTCCAGCTCCCGACGCTGCTCTCCGACGAGGACTGGCGCGCAGCGGCGCTCCCGCACCTCGCCCCGGCGACGCGGCAGTTCTTCGAGCAGCGCTTCCCACGCCTGCCGGCCGAGGCCGTGACCGCGGTCACCAACCTGATCGACCGCCTCCGCGCCGCCCGTCCCGTCGCGGCGCTGCTCGGCTCCCCGGTCTCCACCTACGACATCCGCGAGGCGATGGACCGCGGGCTGATCGTGCTCGCCTGCCCCGGCTCCGGCTCGACGCGTGACCGGCTGGTCGCGAACTTCCTCGTCTACGACGTCCTGCACGCCGCCAAGGGCCGCGCCGCGCTGGCGCCAGAGCTGCGCAAGGCGTTCTGGGTGTTCCTCGATGAGCTGCAGACCTACGACGGTCCAAACCTCCCCGCCCTGCTGGAGCAGTCAGCGAAGTACGGCGGGCGGGCGTTCCTGTTCAACCAGAACCCCGAACGGCTCACCGACGCGACGCTCAACGCGGTCACCACCAACCGCTCCCACCTCCTGACGACCACCGTCAACGCCAGGGCCGCCGGGCTGCTCGCCAAGGAATGGGGTGGGGACCCGACGCCGCAGACCGTCACCCAGCTCGAGCGCTACACCTACCTCGCCTCGGTCACCCTCGGCGACCGGACCACAAAGCCGTTCCTCGTCCGCGGCGTCCCCGCCGCCGAGCTCCACCAAGCCCACCGCCACCCCGGCGGGCTCCCGGAGCTCGAGGCGGCGATCACCGAGTACGGCGGCCGCCACCCCGTCACAGAGACGATCGCCGCGCTCGACGAGCACGACGAGCGGATCCTGCGCCACCTCCAGCGCGGGCCCTTGCCGGACGGACAGGCCGAGCACGAAGCCGGCTCGGGTGGCGCGCAGCAGCGCGTTCGGACCCAGCCGGTGGCACGGCGCGTCCCCAGGGAGCGCTCCTGACCAGTCGCACCCTTCGGGTCGAGGAGCGGCCGCTGCCCGCGGTCGCCGTCGAGGTGCTCGAGAGCCTGCACCAGCACCGGCTGCTCTCCACCACCCAGATACACGCGCTACATACCCCCGAGGCGTCGCGGCGCTGGACGCAGTGGCTGCTCTCAGAGCTTGCGGCCCACGGGCTGGCGCGGTTCGGGCGCTCGGACGGCGCGACGAAGCTGTGGTACGTCACCGACGCCGGCGCGGACGCCGTCGAGCAGCTCCCCACCCGCGCCGAGACGCGCCGCAAGGTCGTCGCGCCGGCCCAGGCCGCCGGCCCGCTGCGCCAACACACCCTCGCGGTCAACGACGCCGGGCTCGCCTTCGTCCACGCCGCCCGGGCCAGAGGGGATGAGTGCGGACCGTTCGCGTGGTGCCACGAGATCGCCCACCCGATCGGGGCGCTGCCCGGCCGGCGCCGCGGCGAGCTGCTCATCGCCGACGCCCTGCTCACCTACCTCCGCCTGGCCCCTGGTGGCGAGGCGAACGTTCACCTGCGCTTCCTCGAGCTCGATCGAGCGACGCTCCCCGTGCCGGTGCTGGCCGCGAAGCTCGGCCGCTACGCCCGCCTGCATGCCTACGCCCCCGACCCGCCGGAGGGGCAGCGCCGGCAGCCCGGGTGGCGCAGCGAGTACCCGGCCTTCCCGGCGCTGCACGTGCTGCTCGCCGGCGCCCGCCGCGACGCCTTGCAGCGTCGCCTCGAGCAGACGATCGCACTCGCCGGCGCCGACCCTTCGCTCGAGCGTGCGTCCGAGCTGGTCGTGTCGTTCACGCTGCTCGAGGACCTCGTCTCCGACGGTCCGTTCGAGCAGATCTTCGTCGCCCTCCGGGACCCCGGCCAGCTCGTGGACTGGCTCGGCGAAACGGCCCCCACGACGCGTGCGTCCGGGGAGAAGCGGTAGGGGTGGCGGTCACCGTCCCACCCCGCCCGGCCAGGGCGGCAGGAGCGCCGGCAGCGCCCGACGCGGCCTGGACGGTGCTGCACGCCGACAGCCTGCACGCGCTCACCGAGCTGCCGGACGCGTCGGTGGACGCGGTCGTGTGCGACCCGCCGTACGGGATCAGCTTCAACGGCCACACCTGGGACGGCCCCGCGATCCACGCAGCCGCCCGCGCCAGCGGGACCCGCCGGCTCTCCGCGGGGGAGGCGTTCGAGGCCTGGACCGCAGCGTGGGCACGGGAGTGCCTGCGGCTGCTGCGCCCGGGCGGTCACCTCGCGGCCTTCGGCGCCCCCCGGACGTTCCATCGCCTGTGCTGCGGCGTCGAGGACGCGGGCCTTGAGCTGCGTGACGTGCTGCTATGGCTCTACGGCACCGGGATGCCGAAGTCCCGCCGGCTGCCGGGCGGGCGGGGCACGGCGCTCAAGCCCGCCTACGAGCCGGTCCTCCTCGCCCGCAAGAAGCCCGAGGCCACGGTCGAACGCAACCTCGCCGCCCACGGCACCGGTGCGCTGAACATCGACGCCTGCCGCGTCGAGGGCCGCTGGCCGGCCAACGTCGTGCTCTCCCACCACCGCGCCTGCACCCCCGCACGCTGCCACCGCCACTGCCCCATCCAGGACATCGACACGTCCGCCGCCAGCAGCCGGCGGCAGGCCGGCGGCCTGGAGGCGGCGAGCCGGCTGTTCTACTCCCCCAAGGCCAGCCGCCGGGAGCGCAACGCCGGCTGCGACCGGCTCCCGCGCCACGAGCTCGACCTGTTTCCGAACGCCCACGGCGACGGCAAGGGGCCCGCGGCGGCGGCCAACGCGCACCCCACCGTCAAGCCGCTCGGCGTCATGCGCTGGCTCGTGCGGCTGATCGCGCCCGAGGGCGGCCTGGTGCTCGACCCGTTCTCCGGCTCGGGCTCCACTGGCTGCGCCGCCGTGCTCGAGGACCGCCGGTTCCTCGGCATCGAACGCGAAGCGGAGTACGTCGCCGTCGCCCGCGCCCGGCTCGAGCACTGGACCGCTCGGGGCGGTGAGGAGGCGTCGGCATGAGGCTCGAGCCGGCCGACATCGAGGCGATCGCCCAGCGCGTCGCCCAGCTCCTCACCATCAAGCCGCCCGGGAGCGAGTTCGTGCGGTACGTCGACGCCGCCCTCCTCGCGAGGACACTGGGCGTGGAGCGCGACTGGGTCTACGCCCACGCCCGCCTGCTCGGCGCCATCCGCCTCGGTGGCCCCCAAGGCCGCCTGCGCTTCGACCTTCACCAGGCCCAGCGCACCCTCGCCGAACCGACCGGTGAGCCCAAGGCTCCGCCTCGCCGCAGGGCCCCCGCCCGCCGCAACACCCGGGAGGGACTGGAGCTTCTGCCCTATGAGAGCTAACGTCGCTCGGGACCCTGCACAAGGTGGGCCGGGCGGCGCGCCAACGCCCCCGGCCGTGACACCGGGAAACGAGGTCCCGATGTGTGAGAAGCGTATCCCCGCGCAAAGGCGGGTGGGCTGATGGCCCGCCCCGCCACAGGCACGGTCCTGACCACGACGCTGGCCGACGGCAGCCGCAAGTTCCGCCTGCGCTTCTCCGCCAGCGGCGAGCGCCAGGACCTCATCGTCCACGAGCGGCCCGGGTGTGACTGCGGCTGCGGCGGCGGCTGGAACGAGCGCACGGCCCGCACCGAGCTGGGCAACGTCCAAGCCCGCGTCAGAGCCGGCGTGTGGAGGCGCCCCGAGCCACCAGCCATTCCCGAGCTGCCCGCCGAGGTTCCGACCTTTCACGAGTACGCCTCCACCTGGCTGGCGGCCAAGCGCGACGGCACGCTCGGCGACAAGCCGCTCGCGCCCAGCACCTACCAGGGCTACCGCGGCAACCTGCGCTGGCACCTGCTCCCGTTCTTCGCGCGCTACCGCCTCGACGAGATCGACCGACGCCTGTGTCTCGCGTTCAAGGCGCACAAGATCCGCGAGGCCACCGAGCTACGCGACGCGCTGGCCGCCGGCGCTGACATCCGCGACCGGTGCAACCAACGCCGCCGGCCGCTCGGGCCCAGCTCGATTCACCAGCTGATCAAGCTGCTGGCGATGATCCTCGACGAGGCCGTCGAGGACGAGATCGTCGACCACAACCCCGCTCGCGGAAAGCGCATGCGCGTCCGGGTCCCCAAGCCCGCCCGCAGCTTCCTCGAGCTCGACGAGCTCGCCGCCCTGCTCGACGCCGCCATCGCCCAGGACGCCCTCCCGTCCTTCCCTCACGCGGTCCTTGCCGGAACTGGCACCCAGGCCCGGGTCGCGCGCCAGACCGCGGCCGGACATCGGCCCAGCGACATCGCCAACCGCCTCGGGCTGACCAAGGCCACCGTCTCCTTCCACCTCAACCGCCTCGGCGCTCCCGCACCGATCGGATACCTCGGCCGCCGGGCGGTCATCGAGATCCTCGCCCGCAGCGGCGTGCGAGCCAGCGAGCTGTGCGACCTGCGGATCCGCGACGTCCGCCTCCACGACCCGAGCGGTGCGCGCTTTCAGATCCGCGACGCCAAGACCGACGCCGGCATCCGCGAAGTGCAGATGACCCCCGACCTCGTCGAGGCCATCGTCGAGCACCTCGACCGCCTCCAGCGCGCCGGCCAACCCGCCGACCGCGACGCGTTCCTCGTGCCCAACCGCCGCGGCGGGCGCCTCACCCGCGACCGCGTCGGAAGCATCGTCGCCGAAGCCTCCGCGCTGGCCACCCAGCGCCGCGCCGAGCGCGAACTCCCCCCGCTGCCACACATCACCCCGCACAGCCTCAGGCGCACCTACATCTCCCTCGCCCTGCTCGCCAACGACTACGACATCAAGTGGGTCATGAGCCAGGTCGGGCACGCCGACTCCAAAATGACCCTCGACGTCTACGCCCAGCTCGGGCAGCGCGTCCCCCGCCATCACGGCGAGAACCTCGACCAGCTACTCAGCAACGCACGCGAGCAGCGCCCCAACCCTCTCGCCGGCCTGCTCGCCGCATGAAGCCCCACCGTGAGAGCGCTCAGGTGCCAAGAGGGGGGCGAGAATGACCCGCCCCGAGCCTAGGAAAAGCAGCCCATCAGATCGGGCGAGTAGTCCGACTCGAGAGGTAGCGTCCCGTCCGATGCTTGACGTTCCTAGCCCTGCCGCGCAACCCGCGCGCACGCCTTCGCAGGCACGGTCGGCGATCAGTTTGTTCAGCGGCGCGGGAGGGCTTGACCTGGGCTGTGAGGCCGCGGGCTTTGAGACCCGCGCCGCGGTCGAGAGCGACGCGACCGCCCGCCGTAGCCTGCTCGCCAACACCACGCACCTCCCCGTCCTGAGCACCGAACGGGTCTTCGAGGACATCGTCGACCTCGACTACGACCGCCTGCTTGATGCCGCCGGGCTCGAGGTCGACGAGGCCGATCTGCTGCACGGCGGCCCGCCATGCACGCCGTTCTCGAAGTCCGGCTACTGGCTGGCCTACAAGCGCGCCGGCGAGGACCCCAAGGCCTCGCTCCTGGACCACTACGTCGAGGCGTTGCGGGCGATCCGCCCGAAGGCGCTGCTGATGGAGAACGTCTTTGGGCTCGCCTATCAGAACCACAACCGCCCGATCCTCCAGCGCTTCGTCGCCAGCGTGCGCGACGCCGGATACGCGCTTGACCACAAGATCATCCTCGCCGCAGACCACGGCGTCCCTCAGCTCCGCCAGCGCCTCATCTGCGTCGGCATCCGCAGCGACCTGCTCGACGAGCCCGCCACGACCTGGCGCTTTGACTGGCCTGCCGCCACCCATGCCGGCCCACACGAGCGGCGCGTCGACTGGGACGTCAGCCTGCAGCCGCACATCACCGCCGGCGAAGCCCTCGAGGGCCTGGCCTCAAACCCAGCCGAGCCCGAGGAGATCGTCGACGGCACCTACGCCCACGCCCTGCGCGAGGTGCCCCCTGGCGAGAACTACCTTCACCTGACGGCCAAGCGCGGCCACCCCAATCCGCAGTTTGAGTGGCGCAAGCGCTACTGGAGCTTCCTGCTCAAGCTCCACCCCGACCGGCCCTCCCCGACGATCCAGGGCCAGCCCGGGCCGTGGGTCGGACCGTTCCATTGGGACGACCGCCGGCTGCGCGTCCCAGAGCTCAAGCGGCTGATGACCTTCCCCGACGACTACGTGATCTGCGGGAGTCGTCGTGATCAGCAACTGCAGCTTGGCAACGCGGTCCCGCCGCTGCTCGCTCAACGGATCGCCGAGCAGATCGCAGACCAGCTCGGGCGCGTCGACGCCCGCAGCCCGCTCGCGCTCGCTGCTTAGGACGCGTTCGCCATTCTCGGCCGGCGCCTACCGTCAAGCTTGGCACCGGGCAATCTAGCCACGTCCTGCGCGTCGCCGATCCCCACCGATACTGGCGGGGAATCGACGGCGACCGGCGGTCCCTACTCGGAGCCGACTTCGCTCAGAGGCGCTTGCAGTGATCGCACTTGGGGAGACCCCCAGTGCCGCTCACGCGGTTGGACGTCTCGATGTTGTTGCCCTCGGTGCACGCGTTGTTGTCGTGATACTTCGACGTGCCCGGCAACTTGGAGTGGAACGGCGAAACTTTCGCCACGGTGATCTCCTACCTGTTCTCCTCGCGGACCGCCTGCGGTCACAGGACGACGAAGTCTGCGGGATCGTACCGATCGTTGCATGATGGTCGGACGTATCCGGGCGGGCTGCCACGATGGCACTGCGCCTCCCGGCGTTCTCCTGCGGTTCCGGCGGTCTGGGCGGTCACCCAGCCCACCCAAGCGCGTCCGAGTGGTGCCGATCGCAAGCGCGGTCGGCACCAATCGCGTACGTCCAACGCCGCGCGATGCTCTTGGCCAGATCACCGACCGGTCGGCAATGACGCGGCACTCGCTCGAGTCCCCGGAGTGCGCAGCGGCAGCGGCGCCCGCGCGCTTGACACGGTGTCGCCAAGGCTCCTGGATTGCGCCTACCTGAGCACGGCGAGCACGCGGTCGGCAACCTCGCTGGGCTGCTCGTGCTCCCATGCGCGCAGCACTTGCCACCCAGCGTCGGTGAGCGCGGCGTCGACGGCGCGATCGCGCGCGACGTTGCGCTCGAGCTTTGGCTGCCAATAGGCGCCGTTGGCCCTGGGAACGTTGCCGTGCTGCGGGCAGCAGTGCCAGAAGCAGCCGTCGAGGAACACCGCCAGTCGCGCCCGGGTGAACACGACGTCGGGGCGCACGACGCGGCCGGGCACCCGCACGGGAAGGTCCTTGCGGAAGCGCAATCCGCGACGGTGTAGCTCGGACCGCAGCGCGAGCTCTGGCTTCGTGTCGCGGCGTGGGTTGCGCCGCATGCGTGCCGTCACCTCGGCGCTCGTCGGGTGCGGATACGGAAGAGCGCTCACGCCACGGATGCAATCACGACTGGCCGAGCGCTCCACTCAGGCTGTCAGTCCAGGAGTCGTCGATGCGCTGCAGCGGATAGATCCGGCTCGGATGGTCCGGGTGACGGCTCAGCAGCTCGGCGCGCTTGAAGCAGAACGTCCAGCTGCCGGTCGGGCCGTACATGCACGCCGCCAGCACATCGAACGCGGTCGGCTCATACAGCCGGCTGGCCGGGTCGCCCTTCGACGCGCGGGTCTTCTGCACCTCCACCTTCGGCGTCCCGTCGGCGTAGCGCTTGGGCGACGCGTTCTTGACCTCCACCATCACCTCGCGCCCGTCGACGAGGGTCACGAAGAAATCCGGCGGGCCCTCCTGATGACCCACCTTCGCCGAGGCGACTTGCGGATCGTGGTCGAGGGCCTTGCCCATGTGGTGCTCGGCCACGCCGCCGCGGACCGCCATCGACAGCCGGGCGCGCTCTCCGATCAGCTGGAGGATCTCGTGACCGGGAAGGTCGAACTCCTGCTCGAGCTGATGCAACTGGCCGATGTCGACCTGCGGGGCGGCAGCACGAAGCGCCGCGCGGAATCGCAGCGGGGGATCAAGCCCCAGAGCCCGCGCCTGACGCTCGAGCCCAACGAAGTCAAAGAGCCGCTCGGGCGCGAACGCGATCACCGTCTCGACCCCCAGCTCGGTGCGTGGGCTGAGGCGACGCGCGCCGGAGATGTTGTCGCGCTCCCATACATGCCAGCCCGTGCGCCTTGCGTCGTCGATCTCGGCGTCCTTGAAGAACACGCTGATCCCCAACGGCAACGGGTCATAGGTCACCGGATCAAGCGCCACGATGAGATCCGCGTCGGGATGGACGCCGACGACCAGGGTGACGTCCACGCCCGCCGGATCAAAGCCCACCGGGTGTGGCTGCGCGCGCCATGCCGCGTCGTTGACGTCGCCGTAGCGGACCTGCAGCCGGTGCTCGTCCGCCGGCCGGTTGCGCGTCGGCTTGTGGTTGGCCAGGAAGACGTAGGCCATCAGCCCGACGACCGCGCCCGCAGGGTCCTCCACCGCGAGGTACAGCGGCGCCACGTCCGGGCCGCTGCTCCACAGCACCCGGCCACCGGCACGCCGCACCGCGTCAGCGAGCAGCTCGTGATGCTCGCGGCGCTGCACGCGCTCGTAGGCGCGGACGTACGAGCGACCGGAAGGATGATGCGCCACCCCGGAAGTATCCGTGCCGACGGCGGTAGCCGTTGGTGGGCCTTCTGTGGTCCGGGCTTACGCGCGGGTGAGCGCGACGGCGGCGATCCAGGAGCGCAAGGGCGCGGCGGGGCTACTAGGCGTCCTCAACTGGTGCCACCTCGAACGCCGATACGACCCGTCCGGTGCCCTGAGCCGGGATCTGCAATGGCGGGGGGCGCTCGTCGGTCTTGAACTCCTCCAGCCGCTTCGGGCACAGCGAGCGGAAGTCGCAGCTAGGGCACTTGTCGGGATGGGGGCGCATCGGGAAGTCCTCGTCGAGGATGCGCCCGACCGCCCACTCGACGTTCGCGATCGCCGCCGCCACGGCGTCGTCGTCCACGGGTACGTCGATGCGCTGGTTGTCCTTGAGCAGGTGGACGCTGCCGGTGCGGGCGGCCTCGCCAAGTACCTCGCGGGCTGCCTTGGCGTAGAGCTGGACCTGGAGAGAGAGCTCCGTCCAGTCCAGCTTGGGGTTGAGCTCGGGGTCCTCTCCGCCCTCCATCGACTTGAAGTCAACGACCTCGGCGTCGAGCACCTCACCGTTCTCGTCCTCTCGGAGCATCAGGTCGATGGAGCCCGAGATCACGGCGTCGCGCAGCGGGATCTCGAAGCGGGCCTCGACCTTGCGGGTACGGGCGAAGTCGGAGGCGTAGGCGTCGGAGTAGTTGCGCAGGATGTCCACCGCGCTGTCGCGCGCGCGCTCGTAGGGGCCGGGGCGACTTGGATCGCCGCTCTCCGGCACGTGCTTGAGGTGGAAGGTCTCGCGGGCGACGGCCTCCGCGTCGGCGGCCTCTGGGGCGCGGTCGGGAAAGCGCTCGTGCAGCTTGCCGAGGCCGGCGTGGACCGTGAGACCGAACCCGAACAGATCCGTGATCGGCGGGGAGAAGCCGTAGCTCTTTCGCAGCAGGTAGTCGCGCGGACAGCCGAGGTAGTAGCGGATGTCGGAGTAGGTGGTGGGCAACACCGTTTCGTCGATTCGACGCGCGGGCGCCGCCGACACGAGGCCGTCCGGGAGGCCGGCCGGACCCTCGACCAGCTCGTCGTCCGCGAGGCGCTGGGCGTAGCGCGAAGGACGCGCGGGGCGACGGCCGCCGGGAAGCTGTTCGGAACCGCTGACATGCAGGAAGCGCTCCGCGCGGGTCATCGCCGTGTAGAAGAGCCTCGCCTCCTCCTCGGGAGTGCTCTGGTAGGCGCCGCGGCGGATCGCTTCGCGGACCAACAGTTGAGGTACCCAGCCCTGATAGTTCCCGCGGCGCTTGGGGAAGCGCTGGTTCTCCACGTCGACGATGAACACGACCGGGTATTCGAGGCCCTTGACCTTGTGCACGGTCGAGACCGTGACCGCGTCGGGACGGGCGAGCAGGTCGTCGGTGCCGGTGTCATAGCCGTCACGTGCGACCTGTTGGAGGAAGTTGAGAATCTGACCGAAGCGGCCGGCCGAGTCGACGCTGAGGTAGACCGTCTCGGCGTCCTGGATCATGTGGCTGAAGGAGCCGATGTCGCGCATCGTCCCGGGGTCGAACGAGGCCTGGCGGATCCCGAACGCCTCGAGCAGATCGTGGACGAGCTGTTGGGGATAGACCCTGCGGCGCGCGGTGCCGCTGTCGGACGCCGGACCGTGGATCTCGCGCGCCCAGCGAGCGAGCACCGTCACGAACGCGTTGAAATTCGCGTGGGCATAGGCCGGGACGATCTCGGAGTCGAAGAGTACTCGGGCGTCTGGTCGGCTCGGTTGGCCGTTTCGCAGCAGCTCGAACGCGTCGCGAAGCACCGCGGCCTGGGGACGGTCGAAGACGCTGCCCCCCGCTTCCAGGGAGTAGGGGATGCCCCGCACCTCCAGGGCTGCGGTGAAGGCGGCGTTTCGCGGTGGCCCAGCCTGTTCGGGCTGACGCGTCGAGCGCATTAGCACGGCGACGTCGGCGGGGGTGAGGCCGCGTACGCGCCCGTCCTTCTCGCGGTAGGCGGTGCCCAGCAGTGCCTCCACCCGTTCCGCCACCCAGCGAGCCTCGTCGGCGCGGTCTGTGAACCAGCTTCGTCGCAGGTCGCGGGGCTCGTGTGTGGGGTCGGACTCGGGGTCCTTGGGGAGTCGGGAGGGGCCGAGCTCGGCGACGACGAACGCGTCGGCGGCGCTCACGATCGCGGGCGTCGAGCGGAAGTTGCGGGCGAGGGTGTGCTCGGCGGCGTTGGGGTAGCGGGAGGTGAATTCAAGGATGTGCGAGACGTCGGCGCCGCGCCAGGCGTAGAGGGCCTGATCGTCGTCCCCGCACACAAAGAGGGTCTCCGAGAGTCCGCGCATGGCCCGGATCAGCGCCTCCTGACCGGGGTTGACGTCCTGGTACTCGTCCACATGGAGGTGGCGGAGCTGGTCGAGCGCGGCGCACGCGACCGGGTCGTTCTCGCCCAGGGCATCGGCGACACGCCGGATCATCAGCGAGAAGTCGATGAAGCAGTCGCGGTCCATCGCCGCCCCGAGCTCGCGCAGCACCGCGCCGAGATCCGGGTCGTGTGTGGCGACGTCGTCGAGATCGAGCATCTCGTCATTGACCAGCTTCCAGGCATTGGCGACCTCGCGGACGACCTGGAAGTAACGCCCGCGGCCAGTGTCCTGGAGGCGCTCCCATAGCCCCAACTGCCCGTAGCGGGAGATCAGGTAGAGCTTCAGGCGGTTGTCGTCGAGCACCTCGAACTGGCGGTAGCGGGCATCCATCTCGCCCAGCACCCCCTTGCACCAGCCGTGGATCGTGCCGACGAACATCGCGCCGAGCGCGGTGGGTTCAAGCCCGGCGGCGACCAGAGCGTTGCCGATCCGAAGCTTGATCGACTCCGCTGCCTTCTCGGTGAAGGTGAACGCGATGATCCCCTCCGGCGTCACCCCCTGAGCGAGGAGCCAGGCGACTCGGTAGGCGAGGGTCCGCGACTTGCCCGAGCCGGCGCAGGCGAGCGCGAGCACCTCCGGTGAGGTGTCGGTGGCCGCGGCGTATTGCGCCTGCGTGAGCTCGGCTCGCAGGATGTCGTCGATGTTCGACACTTCCCCGATTGTTGCGCGCGGGCCGGCGGGCCACGCTCGAAGCGGTTACGCCAGCGCGCCGCCGCGGTTCAAGTCCCGGCGGGCGTGGCTTCCGAGACGGGTGCCCCCTCGCCGGTGTCGCGGGTCATGCGCGGCGACTCGAGCAGGAAGTAGCGGCTCTCGGCGACGCCGTGGGTGAATCGCTCGACGTCGAACTCGGCCGGGCGCACGTACCAGCACTGAGAGAAGCGAAGCGCCGAGCAGGCTGCGGCGCAGGCGACGGTGTGGAGCTTCGAGCCGGTGAGGCCCAGCTCGAAGTCGAAGTTGCCGTGGGCGTAGTAGCGCTGGTAGTGGTCGGCGACGAAGTCGAGCATGCCGGCGAGATCGTCGGAGGGCAGCTCCACGGTGCTTGAGGAGTGGAAATTCTTCGTCGCGACCTCGGCGGCCAGGCGCGCGAGCCGCGCCCGTGGGGTATCGGAGGCCGGGACGACGATGTCGACCCGGTCGTAGTCGCGCTCGTCGATCAGCGACATCAGGCGCTCGTGCTTAGGGGAGGCGGCGGCACACAGCAGGCGCCGTCGACCGTCGTCCGCGTCGGTGTTGAGCAGCTTGTCGAAGGTGTACGGACGCGCCTCACCGGTGAGCACTCCGCTGAGCGCGTCGAGCAGGGCGTAGGCGTCTCCCTTCGCGTGCGCATCGAGTACCGGCGCGATGTCGTCGTTGAGCGGGTAGTGGATCGAGGCGGCGGTGTGGGCGACGACGACGCGCCCGTCGCGTCGGAGCAGCCGTCGCACGGCGTCAAAGATCATCGGCTTGGCCAGGCCGGTTACATCGACGAGCGCAACGCCGGCCGGGAATGACAGTCCTTCCGCGACGGCCTCTCGGTACTCGATGACCCGGAGGTCGTCCGTCGCCGCGCGGGCCACCTTCTCCACCTCGGCACCGTGGCCCTCGAGGGGGTATGAGACGAGGACGGCGTGGGCGGGGTGCAGCGCCTCGCTTAGTCGCTGGGCGGAGACGAGCGTGCGTTCCTCGAAGCCGCGGCCGAGGGCGACCGTCGCGATGTCGAGGTCTGCGAGCTCGTCGGGTCGAAGTTCGGTGAGTCGGGGCATCCGCTCGCGGGCGAAGTCGGGCACCTCCTCGCCGATGGGTTCGTCGTCGTCGGCGAGCTCGAACAGGGTCCGTGGCCGCGTCGCCTGGGGGTCCGGCTCCATAGCTTCGACCTCGACGCGCGAGGACTCGCCGTAGCTTGTCTCCGGTTCGACCGCGTCCGGCTCCTGCTCCTGCTCGGTCGCCGTGTCGGCGCCGCCGTTAGAGCCGGAGAGGTTGCGCACCAGGATCTCGCGGGTTCGCTGCGGATGCGACAGCCACTCCTCGAGGTCCGGGCCCGAGAGCTCGAAGCGGTCACGCTGGGAGAGTCCGATGAAGTTCGAGAGGCCGAACAGCTTCCGGTAGGTGAGCACGAACTGGGTGATCGGGTTTGAGTCCCTTGTCTTGGTGCGCGGCGCGTCGGGGCCGGCCTCGAGCACGAACACACCGGCATCCATGAGCTCGCGCAGGCGCTCCAGCTGCGCGCCGTGGTCACCCGAGGTGACGCGGACGTACACGCTCGAGTACTGACGCAGACGGCGTCGCTTGCGGTTCCCGTCGTTCTGGGCGGCGGACTGCATCAGCAGCTCGTGGGAGGCCTCGGCGAACCCGAGGGCGAAGTCCTTCAGCGCGCCCTTGCGCCGGTTGAGGTGGTAGAGCCGTCGCGAGCAGTACTCCTGGAAGCACGCGGACTGCACCTGGGGGTCGACCGGGATCGTCTCGGCCCGGCCCGCGCGGGAGAGGATCATCTCGTAAATCGAGATGACGTCGCCGATGTCCCCGACGCAGAGGGCGGCGAGGGCCGTCATGCCGTGGTAGACGGCCTTCTTCTCGGGTGCCGTCTTCGAAGTCGAGCCGATGGTCCGGGCGATCTGCTCCAGCGGGACGTCCCCGACGATCTCGCTCGGGTCCGGTGGCGGGTGACGGGGGAACTGGCGCGCGCGAGCCCGCAGGACTTCCGCGATGAACTTCCTGCCCGCCCGCCCGGCGTCCTGGTGCAGGCGGGCGTTGATCTTGGCGCCAAGGTCGAAGGTCTCGTAGTCGCGCCCGATGCGAGCCTCCTCGACCAGCCCGGGGGACTTGAGCACGAGCTCGAGCGTCTGCGCCTCGGTCGTGACCTTGAAGGCGCAGCGCTCGTGGTTGAACATCAGGGTCGAGACCAGGTCTCGGATCGCCTCCTCGTGCAGGTGGCGGGTGGAGACGTCGTCGAGCAGGAAGTACACCCGGGAGGACGCCCAGAGCGGCGAGCAGGACAGCACCGCGTCGGCGAGGTGGGGGAAGGCGACGGTCGGGTGGGCGAGCAGCGTGTGCCGCGACTCACCGCGCTCGAGCGATATCTGCATCTGCTGCAGGCGGCGCTCGAGCACGAGTTCCGAGTCGACGCCCTCCAGGGCGGCGTCCTTCGTGAAGGCGCTGACTGCGTCGGCGATGGTCCGAAACGCCCCGGGTGTGACGAGCGGGGCATCGGCGGGGATCTCGCGCAGATGCCGTAGCGCGCGAACGGCTTCGCGCGCGTACACGAGGAACAGACGGGCGTAGGGCTCGTGCAGCTCGGCGCTCGGGCTTCCGAGCCGGTCGAGAAGCCTCGTGCAGGAGACGTACAACCCCACGTAGCCGTCCGCAGCGAGGATCTCGGAGGCGCTCTTCCCGCTCTCGCCCGCGCTCTGGGTCGCGAGGCTTGCGCGTGCGTGAAGCTGCAGCGAGCGAAGCAGGATCGTCTTCCCGCAGCCTCGCATGCCCGTGATTACCTGTGGACCGGCGGCCTCGAGCTGCGCCTGCCAGCCGCCGGGGTCGACGAGCAGCTGGGGCACGAACCAGGCCCGCAGCGTCTGCGCGTTGTAGGACTCGTCGAACGATCGCAGCCCGCCCGTCGGCTCCTTCCACGGCGAGGACGCGACATCGAAGGCGGCGTAGATCAGCCTGATCAGGTCCTCGAACTGCGGCGTGCGCTGCATCGCGCTCTCGGGCGAGAGCATCTGAGCGATCTCCTGCAGGGCGGTGGCCAGCCGATACTCGACGTCGCTGCCGCGTTCGGGACTGTCGAGCAAGCGCTCGGCGAGCGTCAGCAGGTGATGAGCGACCTGATGGAGGTCCCCAGTCTGCTGCTCCTCGTGGCTGCGACTCGCGTCCGTGATCGAGCCGAGATCGACGGCCACGGCCATGATGCCGGCGTCGATCGCCTCGGCGCGGCGCTGATCCCGCGGCAGGGACCGGACAAGCAGGTTCCCCTCATGAAGGTCGTTGTGGAAGCGCTGCTTGTTCTCCAGCTCGCCCAGCAGACGGAAGAGGTCGACAGCGATCTGCGCGATCGCCGTCGCGGTGAGCTTCGTCGAGTCGGCGACGAACTTGTCGAGCTTCTCCCCGGCGACATAGTCGAGCACGGCGACGTGGCAGGAAAGATCCTCCGGCTCACCGCCGAACCGCACGTCGGCGTCGAGGGCGTCCTGGATGCCGACGAGGTGCTGGGTTCCGCTCGCGACCTCGTTGTGGACCCGGCATTCCTCGCCGAAGTCCTTCCCGAACGACTCATAGACGCGGCGGGGCACAACCTTGAGCACCGACTTCCGTCGCAAGGCCCCGCTCTCGGCCACGTAGATCGCACCGTAGAAGCCGCGGTCGATCACCTCGATGATCTCGTAGCCGTCGATCCGCTCGGGCGGGTGGGCGAGCGGGTGCCCGTAGGCTCGACCGCAGTCCGGGCATACGTCATCGAGCGTCCGGTCGGGGACGTACTCCTTCTTCGGGTCCCAGAAGCAGCAGAGGCTCGGCATCAGATGATCTCGAGGGTACTCCGGGCGGGCTCCTCGAACCCCTGACCGGGCCGGACGCGAGCGCAGGATGCGAGTTCGGCCGCGAGCTTGTGTTCGCCGCCGGGAACGCGGACCGACATCAGAGGTCCGTCGGCCTCGACCTCGATCCCGCTCGGCGTCTCAAGGATCACCCCCACCGGATCCGGCGGCGGGCCAGCGACCTGAGCCGCCTCCGCCCGTTGCCGGGCCACCAGCAAATCCCGTAGGCGGTCGAGGTCGTAGTCGACCACCCCCGAACGCTCAGCGCGGAAGATCGTCCTCGGAGCGGCCCGAACCGTCTCGACGCGTTCATCGAACGCGGACTCCGCCGCGCCGTGGATCGCGAGGAGGGCATCGTGAGCCTGGCACAGCGCCGTCCGCTGCACGGGCGTCGCCGTGTCGATCCCGAGGGCCCCGGCGACGGCGTCTGCCATCCGCTGGCAGAGCGCGTGGTGGTCGACGAGCCAGTCTCGCGCTCGGCCGGCAAGGACCTCGGCGAGCGCGAGGAGTGCCTCGCCGCGACCGATGTAGGGCTGGTAGGGACGCGTTGCATCGGTCAGCACGCACACCGGACGAAGACCGAGCAGTCTCGCGACGGCGTTGTAGCGATCCGCGTTGCGGCGTGCCCCTTCGAGATCGGCACCGAAGTTTCCGTGGGGGGCGACCCGGATCTCGAGCCCCGCGCCCGTCGCGCCGGCGGCCACCTTCTTGGCCAGGATGCTGGCGATCACGAGCGCCGGTACCGTCTGCGCCCCCTCGCGCTGGCGGTAGCCGAACAGCCGCGCATCAAGCGGAGCCCACCGCTTGTCGGCCAGGAGGTGGATGTAACCCGAGCGCTCGAGCGCCGCCTGGGCCGCGTCCGGCTCAAGCACGCCCTGAAAGCCGGGGATCGTCTGCAGAACGTCGATCCCGCCCGCCGGCCGGCCGGGGACCCCGAGCTTCGGCACCTTCAGGCCGCGGGCGCGAAGGTGGAGTGGGCAGATGAGGGTCGACAGCGAGCTGGGACCGCCGGTCGAGGCGACATCGCCCGCTCGTCGGTCGAGCGCAAGGCGAGCCCCCGACGCAGCGAGGCCTTGGGCGAGTTCGGCCACATCGTCGTCGCCGAGCTCGTCGGCCAGGGCTGCCTCGACGACGTGGCGCATCGCGGCGTCGTCGGCCCGTTCGAGCATGTTGCGCACTACCAGCTTGGCGGTCACGCGCCCATCGTCTCAAGCGAGGGGCGCCCCTCGCCTGGTGAAGCTACGCCGAGGCGCCGGGTTGAGTGAGCCCAGCGGAGGTTCGAAGCGCTGCGGCGAGTGTTGCCGCGTGGTGCTCTACGAAGCGTGGGGGGAGAGCGTTGCCGATCAGCTCCGCCGCTCGGTACTTCCCGTGATCGAGCGGGAGCTGGTAGTCGGGCGGGAAGGACTGGAGGAGGGCTGCCTCGCGCAGGGTGATCGCACGGTTCTGCTCAGGATGCAGGAATCGCCCTTTGGAGGGGTTGATGCACCCCCCTGTAATCGTCGGGGCCGGTTCGTCCCAACGCATCCGGCCGTACACGTCGTAGAAGCCGGCGGTTCGGCGGTGGCAGGCGAGCTGATGCGACTCGCCGAGCTGTCGCAGACCGCCCTCGGCTGGGATCGCCGCAATTCGGGTCCGCACATGCTCGGTTCGTTGCTCGCCGTGGTTGTGCAGGGGGTCGCTGCTCTCCTCTGGTCTTGGCAGATGCCCGATCGCGGCCCGCACCGTCCCCCTCTCCGTCTTGGAGGCTGAGAACGTCACCCCGCCCTCCAGCACCCCGAGCAGTACGAAGCGCCTGCGGCGCTGCGGGACCCCGTAGTCGGCAGCGTCAAGAATCGCGGTGGCGAGCCCATAGCCGAGTCGCTCCAAACGCCCCATCATCCGCGCCAGGCGAATGTCGTCGGCGAGTCCTGGGACGTTTTCCATCATCAACGCACGGGGCTTGAGCACCTCCGCCCAGCGCGCGAACTGCGCCACGAGGCCATTTCGGCTGTCCTCGACGTTGGTCGCGCGTCGACGAGTTCTGATCGTGGAGAACCCCTGACAAGGCGGACAGCCGGCGAGCAGTCCGAGCTGTCCATGCTCGATCTCCAGCTCCCGTGCGACGATCGCGGGATCGAGTCGCCGTATGTCGCGTCGCCAAGTGCGGACGTGATCGTGGTTCGCACGGTATGCCTGCACGGCCAGCGGAGAGTTGTCGACCGCGCCGAGGACCTCGAAGCCGGCTGCCTCGAGGCCCGTCGTGAGACCTCCGGCGCCGCCGAAAATGTCGATCGCGGTCAGGCGCACGACCTCGCCTCCGCTCGCACGGCGCCGAGGACCGACAGGATCTGATCGGCCGCGGTCTCGGGGCGTTCATGCTCCCAGACCCGGACTACGATCCAGCCCGCGGCTGTCAGGGCTAGGTCGACGCGATTGTCGCGCTGGACGTTCGCGTCGAGCTTGCGACGCCAGAACTCGCCGTTGCGGCGCGGGTCGGATCCGTGCTTGGGGCACCGATGCCAGAAGCAGCCGTCGACGAAGGCAGCCACCTTCGCGCGCGGGAAGGCGACGTCGATCCGGACGCGTAGCCCGTCGAGATCCACTCGGTAGTCCTTGCGAAATCGGAGGCCGCGCGCGTACAAAGCTGATCGCAATCGCCGTTCCGGACCGGTGTCGCAGCGACGGTTCGCCTGCATCGACCGACGCACCCCCTCGCTCGAGGCCCACGAGTTGCCCGGGTTCGGCGTGGTGGTGGTCACGGGTCGCGATCCTACGTCGAAATCGGTGATCGCAGCCACCTGAGCGCGCAGACAGTCGCCGAGGCCCCGACCTCTGGCGCGCCGGATCCCAGGCACCCAGCGCTGTGCGTGGGTGACACGCCAGCTCAATGCGCGCAGCGGCGTCGCAGTCATAGCTCGATCAAGGAGTCCGTGAGACGAGCCTCGTCTTCACCCGATGAGACCTCAGCGCGGTGGATGAGTCCGTCGACAGCGGCTTGGAGGCTGCCGCGCTCGGCCCTCTGGCGCGAGAGGTGATGAGCCAGGAGCATCGCGCGCTGAGGAGGCCCGCGCGTGCACGTGAGCAGCGGGTCCAAGGCCGAGCCCGGGTCGCGGCCGGTGCTCTTGAACTACCTGGAGACGAGCCCCCGTACCGTCAAGAGGAGGCGGCCCAAGCGGATAGAGCACCGCGTGCTTGAGCAGAGATTGGGCGGGATCCTCGATGAGCTTGCGCATGAAACCTGGCGCCGGGTCCCGCGAGGTCGTAGGAGGCAGCGTGAGCGTCATGATGGATGACGCTGCGGACGCCCCCCGCGGCGTCGATCACCTAACAGCAGGTCCTGGACCTGGACGATGAAGCTACGGCGCTCGGTGCGCTGACGAAGCGTGGCCGGGAGCTCGAGCAGACGCTGGAGCGCGGATTCGACGTGCCACGCTGCGCGATGCCTGCTGCTTCGCCGTGAACCGCCGGTTTAGGACTCTGCACGGCCCGCCGAGTCCTAAACCCCCCGGGAAACTCCGGTATCCGCGGGTCATTCTGGCCTCAGACCTAAGCCCCGTAAACGCCGCTTTGCAGCACTTTTACCTGCAAATGAGGCGGTTGTGGGCTGAACTGAAAATCGTGGTGTCCCCGGTTCGAGTCCGGGTCTCGCCACTCCTAAAGATCCCTGCATACTGGCGGGTATTGAAGCAACTCGGCAGCCGGGCTGAGGAGGTGTTCCGGCAGCCGAGCGCCCCGACCAACCCAAGCTCGATCCGCTACGCGTTGGATGACGGGTCGGTGTTCGCGTTCGCCGGGGTGCGCTCCAAAGCCGGGGTGCGCGCTCTTCACCACCACCGCCAACGAGCTCATCGCCCCGGTGCACGACCGCATGCCCGTCATCCTCGACGACCCCGGCGAAGAGGCCGCATGGCTCAACCCCACCCTCGCCGCCTCCGAGGCAGCCAGACTGCTCGACGCGCTCCCGAGCGCGCGGATGAGCGCGCACCGCGCGAGCGCCCAGGTCAACAACGTTCGCGCCGACGGCGCCGAGCTCTGGAACCCAGAACCCGAGACCAGCTCACCGGCGCTCTTCTAAAGAACAGCCGCGGGCGGCGGGCAGCCGACCCCGTCGGCGTGACGAGCTCGTGGGCCAATGACGCGACGCACTCACTCGGACTGAAGAAAGGGGCGTGGAGCATGACTTCCCGGAACCGGGGGCGCGGCTGTCTCGAGGTGCTTGTCGGGCGATCGGCGCGCGAGAGAGCGGCGGGTGTGGGGTAAGGGTTCTTCTGTGATGGAGGATGCGCGGGTCCGTCGAGCTGGGTCCTTTGGCGCGGGAGCGGCGGCTTATGAGCGCGGGCGCCCTGGCTACCCGGTGGAGGCGCTGCGCGCTTGCCTGCCCGAGCACGCGCGGCGGGTGCTCGATCTCGGGGCGGGAACCGGCAAGCTGACCAGGGGACTGCTCGATCTCGGGCTCGACGTGGCCGCCGTCGAGCCGCTGGAGGAGATGCGCGCCCTGATCCCTTCTGCGGCGCAAACCCTCGCGGGGAGCGCGGAAGCGCTCCCGCTGCCTGACGCGTGCGTGGACGCGGTGCTCGTGGGGCAGGCGTTTCACTGGTTTGATCACGACCGCGCGCTGGCGGAGATCGCGCGCGTGCTCAGTCCCGCGGGGACGGTCGGCCTGCTGTGGAACCTTCTCGATGACGCCGTGCCGTGGTCGCTGCCGTGGCCGACGCGTTCTGTGCCGAGGACCGAGCCAGCCTCGCGGCCGGCTCCCCACCGCCGTGGACCGGGGTCCGCGGGCTCTCAGATCCCGAGCGACTGCTGATACGCCACAGCCAGCCAAGCGACGCCGAGCAGCTCGTGGAGAACGTCGCATCGCGCAGCACCATCATCCTCGCCAGCGTCGAGCAGCGCGCTGCCGTGCTGCGACGCGTGCGTGCCCTCGCACCGCCCGGGCGCTTCGAGCTGCCCTACCTCGGGGGTCGCTGGGCGGCGGCCCCCGGGCACGCGATGCTCAGGCGCGGTTCGCGCGGGCCGCGACCAGCTCGGAGGCCTGTGCGGCGGGGCGGCCGTCGGGCGCGCCGCCGTTGCCGCGGCCGAGGCCGGCGGCGACACGGGCGCCGAGTTGCGCGTCGACGTTGGTCCAGTAGGCGACCACACGCAGCTGCACCTCGGCGCTGACGTCGTCGCCGGCGTGACCGACGATGTTGGTCACCAGGTGCTCGCGGTCGGTGTCGTCCATGACGTCCCGGTACAGCGCGCCGGGCTGGCCGAAGTCGTCGTCCTCGGCATGCTTGTCGTACGCGTAGCGCCCGAGCTCGCCGCCGTCGACCGACCAGCCCAGGTCGGCCGCGCGCCGCGGGTCGGCCTGCGGGCCTCCGTGGGAGTTGGGTGCGTAGACGGGCTGAGCCCCCGAGTGGTGGTAGGCCATCTGCGCATCCTTGTTGTAGGAGTGCACCGGCACCTTCGGGGAGTTGATCGGCAGTTGCTCGTAGTTGGGGCCGATCCGGTGCAGGTGGGTGTCGTGGTAGGAGAAGATCCGCCCCATCAGCATCTTGTCCGGGCTCAGGCCGGTGCCGGGCACGAGGTTCGCGGGGGAGAACCCGGCCTGCTCGACCTCGGCGAAGAAGTTCGCGGGGTTGCGGTCGAGCACCAGGCGCCCCACGGTGATCGGCGGGTAGTCGGCGTGCGGCCAGACCTTGGTCAGGTCGAACGGGTTGAAGCGGTAGTCCGCGGCCTCCTCGAAGGGCATGACCTGCATCTCTAGGCGCCACTCCGGCGCCTCGCCCGAGGTTATCGCCCCGCGCAGGTCGCGGCGATGGAAGTCGGGGTCCTCGGCGGTCATCGCCTCGGCCTCGGCGTCGGTGAAGTTATCGGCGCCCTGGACCGTCTTGAAGTGGTACTTGACCCAGAAGCGCGCGCCGCCCGCGTTGATCCACGAGAACGTGTGGCTGCTGTAGCCGTTCATGTTGCGCCAGGTGCGCGGCGTCCCGCGGTCGGACATCAGGACGATGACCTGGTGGGCGCTCTCGGGGGAGAGCGTCCAGAAGTCCCACTGCATGTCGTTGGAGCGCAGGCCGGTGTCGGGCAGGCGCTTCTGCGAGTGGATGAAGTCCTGGAACTTCGTGGCGTCGCGGACGAAGAAGACCGGCGTATTGTTGCCGACTAGGTCGTAGTTCCCCTCGTCGGTGTAGAACTTCAGCGCGAAGCCGCGTGGGTCGCGCACCGTGTCGGGGTAGCCCTGCTCGCCGGCGACCGTCGAGAACCGGGCGAACACCGGCGTGCGCTTGCCGACCTCGGCGAGGAAGCTCGCCTTGGTGAACTGCGTCACGTCCTCGGTGACCTCGAAGAAGCCGTGCGCCCCGCTGCCCTTGGCGTGCACCACGCGCTCGGGGACGCGTTCGCGGTTGAAGTGCTGCATCTTCTGCACGACGTAGTGGTCGTGCAACACGGCGGGACCGGCGGGGCCGACGGTCAGCGAGTACTCGTCGCTCGGGGCGGGGATCCCGGAGTCGGTGGTCGTCGCCAGCGCGGTGGCATCGGCGTTCGTCGCGTGAGGGTTCTCCTCGGTCATGGCGTTCTCTCTCTCCTCTGGTTGGCGATCTCGGTGGGTTCGGTCTGATTCCGGCTCCGGCCGCCGCGGCAGGCGGGGCAGAGGCCCCAATAGATGACGTCGGCCTCCTCGACGGCGTAGCCCGCCGCGCTGACCGGCTCCAGGCACGGCGCGTGGCCCACCGCGCAATCGACGTCGGTCACCGCTCCGCAGGAGCGGCAGACCAGGTGATGGTGGTTGTCGCCCACGCGCCCCTCGAAGCGCGCCGGGCTGCCGGCGGGCTCGATGCGACGCACGAGGCCGGCGCGGCTCAGGGCACGGAGCACGTCGTAGAGGGCCTGCGTGGATACGGTGCCGAGGCGGCGGCGCACGGCGACCGCGATGTCCTCGACCGCGAGATGGTCGCCCTCGCGGACGGCCGCGAGAACGGCCAGCCGCGCAGGGGTGACGCGCAACCCCGCCTCCCGCAGGATCAGGGGATCGGGAGGAGCGCCAGGACGCTGCACGGACACGAAGTGTCAGCCTATCCCGTTCTCGGAATCGGTCAAGAAGATGATCGCTTCGTGCTTAGGGACGGGCGCCCGCCCTAGAAGAATTGACAACCGTCGATGGAGCACCTAGGCTCGTTCAACGATGAGCGTCGATCTAACGCTGGCCCCCAAGCAGAAGCGCCCGGCCGGCGAGGCGTGCTGCGACCCGCTTGTCTATCCCGAGGTCTCGGTCGCGCACGCCGATCGCCTGGCGCAGGTCGCGAAGGCCCTGTCTGACCCGGTGCGCCTGCAGCTCGTCGACGTGTTGCGCCGCCACGCCGGCAAGGTGTGCGTTTGCGAGCTGCAGCCCCTGTTCGAGATCGGCCAGCCCACGCTCTCGCACCACCTCAAGAAGCTGCGTGAGGCCGGGCTCGTCGACGTCGAGCGCCAGGGCCTGTGGGCGTACTACTACGTCCTGCCCGACGCCCTCGAGGAGCTGTCGGCATGGCTGGCCACTTGAGCACCGCCTCCCCGGCCAGCCAGGAAGCCGCGGTCGTCGGGGGAAGCTCCTGCACCTCGCACCGGTCAAAGACGGGGCCGAGCTTGAAGTACGTGCGCGGCTTCTCCTCCCGCTTCGCGCCGGCGTTCTGCCACTGCTCGAGCTGGCGCTTGGACGGCGGGATCGGCA
>JAABUJ010001611.1_pt1 | contig 32108 bp, 23 predicted proteins | sample 5559131 | NCBI WGS metagenome assembly JAABUJ01 (sample SAMN10711875, study PRJNA513366) | rock metagenome | isolation source: Antarctica rocks | place: Antarctica: Victoria Land, Mt New Zealand nord | collected 2016-01-07
GTCGCCCAGGCGCACCGTCAGGTCGCGCGCCGCCTCATAATCCACAGTCTTGAATGTTCTACTCATACTGACCAGTCTATCACCACCCATGGGCCGGAGCGCCCCGTTCTCTCCGACAAACTGCTAGTAGGAGCGACACATAAAATAACGCCACCTTCCAGGCGCGCGGTCCAAGCCGATGGTTTTTCGGCAGCGCCGCCAGGGTCGCGGTTGTCCCAATCCAGTACAGCACGCCGACACCCACGACGACGATCATAATCTGAGGATCGAACGTCCATCGACTCAGAAGGACCGGCCATGCATCCGTTGTCATCTCACTATCCCATCGCTCGCTCTAAGGCCGCGCCTACGCCGCGACGCTCTCAATGTTGAGGAAAGGCAGGACGTACAGCAACACGTACCCTAATACGCCAATGATGATAAACCACCACCAGAACTCGCCAAACGCGGTGACAGCGGTCATACGCAGCGGCGTATATAAGCCCAGGCGGACGCGGTTCGCAAGCCCGAACAGAAAGATACACAGGCAGACGAGCAACACTTCATACACGAAGGTTAGCCCGAAAAACACGGACGCATAGCCGCCGGCCTGGAAACTAAAGCCCATGTGGCTAAGCGTTAGCGCGTAGCACACCGCGGCGACAAGAGCCAGCAGGCAGGCGAGCATAACGCCGATTTTCATCTGACTATCCGCCCCCGTGCGCACGCCCGCATGTCCCCACAGGTAGGCGGCGCCGCTGGCCACGAGGAGTATCACGCTGGCTAATCCCAGCGCTGTGGATGGGTGTGTCACGCCGGCCGGCCGCCACATGTTGTTATTGTTGAGGGCGGACAACATGGCGAAAGCCACGAAGAATGGCGCGAACAAGAACGACCCAGAGGCTATCAACAGGCGCGCTAACGCGACAGTGAGCTTACCGCTCACCACCTCATCTTTCGCGAGCGCCTGGTCTACGCTTACCATCGTCTCATATCTCCTTCAACCTTACCCCTACTTTGACGCCTGGGTCGTCGGCGCCGTCGTGGGCGACGCCTCCACGTAGGCCGATTGCTGCTCACTGGGCTTGAGAATCGCCATCGCCGGCGCATAGCGCACGCCGTAGTCATACGGGCCGGCCACGATCAGGGGTATTTCATCGAAGTTGTCCGGCGGCACGGGTGTCGCGATCAGCCACTCAAGCGAGCGCGAGCGCCACGGATTCGCCTCCGCGATACGGCCCCAGCCCCACGAATAGACGAGGTTGTACAGGAAGGGGAAGATCGACAGGCCCATGAGGAACGCGAAGAGCGAGGCGATTTGATTGGCCGTTTGCAGCGACGGCAGATACGTCACGACCCGACGCGGCATCCCCAAGAAGCCCACCACCGTGAGCGTGATGAACGTGCCGTTGAAGCCGATCCACGTCAGCCAGAAATGAATCTTGCCCAGTGTGTCGTTCATCATGCGGCCGGTGAACTTAGGGAACCAATAGTACGTCGCGGCAAACAGCGCGAACAGGACCGAGCCCATCAACACGAAGTGGAAGTGCGCCTGGACCACATAGCTGCCGTGCATCTGCACATCGGTCGGGACGTCCGAGAGAAAGACTCCGCTGAAACCGCCGAGCAGGAAGTTCCAGAACAGAGCCAGGGAGAAGATGCACGGGACAGTGAAGCGCAACTTGCCCTTGTAGAGTGTTCCAAGCACATTCAGGAAGACGAGACCCGTGGGGAAGGAGATCATCTCGGTGGAGAACATGAAGAATGGACGCAGGCTTGGCGCCATCCCGCTCATGAATAGGTGGTGTTGCCAGACGAACCAGCTCATCAAACCGATGCCAAACATGCCGATTACGGCGATGTTGTAGCTGAACAACGGCTTGCCCGTGAACACCGGCAGCAATTCCAGGGCGACGCCAAACGCCGGCACGGCGAAGATGTAGACCTCGGGGTGTCCAAACGTCCAGAACAGGTTTTCATACAGGAACGCGCTTCCGCCAATCGCGGGAAGGAAGAACCCCGTGTTGACCGTACGGTCGAACGCGACCATTGTCTGCGTCGCCATCACGACCGGCGCGGCCAACCAGCCGAGGATTGTCGCCACCAAAACGCTCCACACAAAGATGGGCAGGCGTCCCCACGACATACCGGGAGCGCGCATATATACAATCGTCGCGATCATGTTGACCGCTGAAACGACGAGACCGGCCCCTACGAGGACGAACGCGGTCAGATAGCTGTCCATGCCGACGTGCGCTTGATCGGAGAGTGGCGCATACCCGGTCCAGCCCGTGGGGAATCCGCCGTAGAAGAGCGTAGAGCTAAAGACCACGAACGCCAGCAGCAAGAGCCACAGGGAAAGGGCCTCCAGCCAGGGATACGCCATGCGTTTGGCGCCGATCATGAGGGGGACCAGATAGTTGCCTAGCGGTCCCACAATCGCGCTCGTCCCCATGAAAATCATTGGTCACCGAATGGAGTCCGATCAGCGTCAGGTAGGTATCGGGGGCCCAGAGCAGCGCGTTAGGGGTCCAGAGTTCCGCGCGGATGAGCATGGCGCTGAAGCCGCCAAAGCAGAACATGGCTAGAACCAACACAAGGTACTGGATGCCGATGACCTTGTGATCGAGTGTCAACCGGAAATAACGGCCGACGCCTCCTTCATACCCGTAGAGGTACTCTTGCGCCGCCCCAGTCGGCGCGGGGCGCCCGAGCAGCCAGCGAAAGACGGGATTAAAGAAGCCCAGGCCAGCGAAGTAACCGATCGTTCCCAGAATGTAGCCGAAGAACAGCGGTTGATTGTCGGCCCCCGCGTAGCCGAGGGCCACGCCGATGCGGAAACCAATGACAAATCCAATGAGTCCCCCCCATGATCGCCGTGCCGAGATTCAGCCGAAACCGAAACCGGCTGTGCTGGGCCGAAGCGGCGCCAGCAGCCAACACTGCCATCCTCGTTCTCCTTCTACCTACCTACCTACGTTCATAGCCTGCGGTGTGTACGCGATGCGGGGGATAGGCCACGTCCAGGTTTGAGCCTTTAGCATCGCACGATACGCGCTGTTGGTCTATACGTTAGCACTACCCCCGGACCATTGTCAAATGGGTTGCCTGGCAACTACAGGCTATTGCTTTTCTGGATGTGGTATAGATACTACACATACATACGCGCCGCGACGAGCATCGTCGCGGCACCCGGCAAGTAGTCAGCCGGCGCTCCTCGATATGGCGGACAGGCGGAAATCGGCGCTTATGATCGGGCACCCCAGCGATAGGTATTGGACGACAGAGGAGAGCGTCCGCGCGGACCTGCGGCGTGAGCCCAGCCTCTTGCTGCGCCTGGCCGAGAACGCGCTCACCGTGGCCGAGAACCTGCGCGAGGGCTACATCGGCAACACCGCCGCCTTCATCGCCGACCTCAAGCGCGCCATGGCCGCAGCCGACGAAGGCCGCCGCGCCCACTCGGTCTTGCCCCTGCGCGCGGTCGACGACATCTCATGGGCGCAGGTGCGCGGCGAGGTGACGACGTTTATCGACGGCGGCGTCGGCCATGTACGCGCCGCCGGTCACGCGCCCATCCTCTTGCGCGTCGGCTCGTACACCGTGCGCGCGGGCGAGCGCGATCTGGCCGCGCGCGAGCAGTTCCGCTACTACCCCATCATCCTGGGCGACCTCGAAGGTGGCAGTAAGGAGCGCGACGACTTCCCCGACATCGTGCGCATCATCGCCGAACTCTTCGGCGGCCTCGCCGCGCTGGAGCGCCGCCCCGATCTCGACGTGCTGATGTTCCACGGACCCCTGGTGTACCACGTCATCGACAAGTACGTTGGGCACACGCCGTTCACCGAGCGCGATGTCGACCTCTTCCTGAGCTACTATGCTCCCGACCACGCCCTCGGCGCTAAGCTCAAAGAGGATTTCCTGCGCGAGGCGCGCCGCGATATCTATCCCCGGATGACCGCGCGCGCCGCCGAGTGGGCCACGCGGCGCTTGTTCGAGCCGCTGGCGCTGATGGCCTTTCTACAGCGACGGTTGATTGTGGCCGCGCGGACGCATCCCCGGCGTCCGTTGATCGCGGGGGTGATCGAGCGCGGCGGGCGTGGACGCGATTTCGTCGAGCGCATCCTGCTGGCGCGCGTTTTCCAGGGACTACGCGTCAAGGGCAATGGCGACTACTTCAACAAGCTGTACGGGTGCACCGGCTTCTCCTCGCCCAAGCGGCTGCTCGACAGCACGGGCTACACCGACACGCTGCTGCTGTCCCTGCTGCTCGCGCCGGGGCAGGCGACGGAGTCGTGGACCGGCGTCAAGCACAACGGCTTGCGCGCGGCGCCGGTCTTATTGCCCAACGACGCGGCGCCGGGCCCGGTCGACTACACAGCGCTGCGCAACGGCGCCATCGGGTTCCCCGCCGTGCGCGGCCGCTACGTCCGCGTCTCGCCGGATAGCGAGCCAGTGCGCGTGGAGACGTTCAAAGACCTGGGAGAGGAGCAATCCATCGACGCGGCGCGCCGCGTCTACCTCTACGCGGGGCTCTTGCCCGGCTACGGTTTCCCGGCGGGACTGGACACCGTCGACAAATACGCGCGCGTCCCGGCCTGGATGACCGACGCCTACGGCAAGCTGATCCGCTATCACCTTGGCGCGAGCTTGCAGCGCGGCGACGTAGACGACGCCGAACTGCGCCGCGTGCTCGTCCAGGCCGTCTATACGAATGGGCGCGACTGGCTGCTGCGCCCACAGTGAGGGGGTTTGATAGCTATACCTATTAGGTATATACTGACGGGTATGGCGAAGGTACAGCTATGGGGATACCGCTGTGAGCGATGCGGGCATGACTGGCTCCCACGGGTGGAAGGCCAGGAGCCGGGGGTCTGTCCGAAGTGCAAGAGTCCGTACTGGAATATGCCACGGAGGTTAGCGGCGCGGCAGGAAGGTGGCGCGCATTCAGCTGCGGCCAAGATGGGCAAGAAGCTGACGTAGTTATGGATGCGTACGACACAGCGCATTGCTAAGGAGAAAGACGATGGGCGACAGCACCGAGAGCAACACCCCGCGAGTCCCTGAACGCGTCCCCGAGGACGAAGCGCGCCGGATGTTTGACACGATGCGTATCGGGACGCAAGAGCAGCGTACGCTTATAGTAGAACGAGGTAGAAAAGCGACTCAGGTAAAGCCAGCCAGGAGTTATAATCTGCGCCTTTCCTACAGTTCAGGCCACGCCACGAATAACAAGTAGACATGCCCAACTGGAAAACGCTGGTCGATGAGGTCAATACTCTCAAGGCATCAGGATCGGCGTACGATTTGGTTCGGCGCAAGTATGTGAAGGAACTGCACGAGCATACGGAGCGCAACGTCATCGTCTACTATTCCGGCTGGCTGCAGAAACCCGATGTCATCGCCGCTGGATTGGGCGACCTATTCAGCATCAATGACAACGACAAAAACGGCTTCATGGCCACCATCCACGAGCTTGATCGGACCAGGGGCCTGGACCTACTTCTGCATACCCCTGGGGGCAGCATAGCGGCGACGGAGTCGCTCGTGAGCTACCTGCGATTGATGTTTAGCACGGATATCCGCGCTATCATCCCGCAGTTGGCCATGTCCGCAGGCACGATGGTTGCGTGCGCTTGCCAAGAGATAGTTATGGGTAAGCAATCTAGTCTGGGGCCAATTGACCCCCAGATCGGGGGCATGCCAGCCCATGGCATCTTGGAAGAGTTTCGACAGGCACGCGAAAGTATCCTGGCCGATCCCGGCACTATACCCCTCTGGCAACCTATCCTGGCCCAGTATGACCCTACCCTGGTTGGAGATTGCCAGAAAGCGGTCGACCTCTCAGGCGAGATGGTGAAGAAATGGCTTGTGACCGGGATGTTCAAGGATGTGAGCGACGCCGCTGAACGAGCGGATATCGTCGTCGAACAGCTATCAAATCACGCGCTCACCAAGACGCACGATAGGCACCTTTCTATGGAGAAAGTGACGGAGATCGGTTTAGCCGTGGCGCCCCTGGAGGAAGATCAGACGCTTCAAGACCTGGTCTTGAGCGTGCATCACGCCTGCATACACGCGCTGACCGAAACCGGCGCGTGCAAAATAATCGAGAACCATCGGGGCGCGGCAAGCATACTCGTCGCTTCCCCCAACTAGATTGGCGGCTCACAGACCCGGCTACTTTAGTGGCGCGAGGAAATTAGGCGCCTTCCCTTGTACGGGGTGTCGCGCCGCGCCGCTCAGCATATCCGCTAGCATCACCCCACCGCTACGGTGTGAACGATACGGCCGCACTTTGCCGAGGCGGTAATCGTGACCTTCAGCTTTCATCTTCCGTAATAGCGCTTCGCGCACCCGCATGCACAAAGCCTTATCGTCCTTGCCACCGTCTATCACCATCACCGCATTTTCTACGGCGTTCCGCGATAGCTCCATAACGCTTGAACTGATGTACTCGGCGACAAGATCGTTGCCGCGCGGTAGCTTTGGTGGCTTGGGAAGCGCCCGTTTATCTACGACGACGATGATGGCTTCGATAGCGGCGTGGACGTGGGCGGCCATGAAGGCGGCGCGCATGCGGTCGGGTTCCTCTGTGAAATGGAACTCGTGGTCTGGATCGAGATGGTGTTCGTTGCGTAGTTCAGCCAGGATCAGGCGTATCTCATCCTCGTTGTACGAAACGACGGCCAAGGCCAGGTGCTCGGATGACCGAACAGCGGCTATCCGGCGCCGGTTGCGTCGCCGTGCCACAGGTGGCGCATCTCGTCGCAGCTTTCCAGCAACTCGGCCAGCGTGCCCCGCGCCTCGACGCGGCCATCCTTGAGCACGATGATGTGGTCGGCGCGGCGCAGCGCGGCGTGGCGGTGTGAGACGACCAGGCAGGTCGCCTCACCGCGCGCGAAGAGACGCTGCCAGAGCACGTATTCCGTCTCCACGTCCAGCGCACTGGAGAGGTCGTCGAAGACCAGCAACTCGGGCGCGCGCACGAACATGCGCGCGGCGGCGGCGCGCTGCGCCTGGCCGCCGGAGAGCTTGACGCCGCGCGGCCCGATGCGCGTCTCCAGCCCGGTCTCCAGCTCCGCCACGTCGCGCTCCATCACGGCGGCGTGCAGCGCCGCGCCCAGGTCGCCGTCCTCGTCGGGCAGACCCAGCAGGATGTTCTCGCGCAGTGTCTCGCTGAACAACCGTGGCCCCTGTGGAGTATAGGCGCTGCGCGGCGGCACGAAGAAAGCGGCCGGGTCTGACACGCGCGCGCCGTTCCAGTAGACCTCACCCGCGTCGGGCGGCAGCAGACCCAGCAGCGCGCGCAGCAACGTGGTCTTGCCCGCGCCGATGCGCCCCGTTACCACGGTGAAGGAACCGCGCGCCAGGCGCAGGTTCACTCCCGCGATGCCCAGGCCCGTGTCGGGGTAGCGGTAGGAGAGACCGCGCGCCTCCAGCGTGAGCAGGCGGTCGGCCTCCGTGCGCGCCACGCGGGGCAGTTCGGGCAGGGCGCCGCGCAGGTAGACCGGGCCGAAGGCGACTAACTCCTCGGCCGGCGCGCCTTGCAGCAGCGCGGTCATGCGTCCGACGGCGATACCCGTCTGCTTGTAGCGCACCAGCATGGCGCCCATAAAGCTGATGATGCCCGTCACCGAGCCAAGGTTGAAGACGAAGAGGGCGAAGTCGCCCACGGTGAAACGCCCTCCCCGCATGGCCTGCGCCGCCACCAACAGGATCACGCCGGTGCCGAGGCTGGCCGCGCCCGCGAAGAAGGCATCCAGCACACTGGAGATCAACTGGTCTTGCAGCGCCGAGGTGCGGCGCGAACGGCTGAGCATGCGAAAATGGTCGATCATGGGGTGCTCGGCGCGCGCCACTTTGATCGCCTGCACGGCGTTGAACATCTCGCCCAGCGCGCCGGTGACGTTGCCCGTGGCCTGGCGGCTGGCCGTGCGATAGTGGTCGATGCGCGTGCTGGCCGCGTAGACCGCGATGAGCACGCCCACCAGCGGCAGGAAGACCACCAGGGTCACCTGCGCGTCGATACGCAGCATAATGGCCAAGGCGATGCCGGCGAAGATCGCCGTGCTGATGAGCTCCAGCACGCCGTCGAGCAGCAAGAAGGCCTGGATATCGCTGACATCCCGACGGAAGCGGTTGACGGCCTCGCCGGTGGAGGAAGGCAGCGCGTGCGCGCCGGGGTGACGCAGGATGCGCTTGAGCATGTTGCCGCGCAGCAGCGCGCCAATGGTGATGTCGAAGGTGATCTCCGCCCATGTGGCCCCGAGACTGGCCGCCACGCGCGCCACCTCTACCATCAGCAGCAACACAATCAGGCCCGTCAGTCCGATGCCAGCGGGCGCGCGGCCAGTCAGCGTGTCGAAGAAGGAGCGCGCGATAAGGCCAGGCGCCAGAAAGAGGAGCCAGCTGGCAATCCAGCACAGGCCGGCCATCAGGTAGAGCCAGGGCGAGAAGCGCACCAGGCGCCACAGAAAGCGGCGGGTGGTCATGGCCGTACCTCCTCGCCGACGCCCCGCATGGTCAGCGCCTCCGTGCGCAGCAAGTGCGAGAAGCGCGAATGTGGATCGCCGGCCAACGCGGCGCGCGGTCCGTGCTCACTGATATACCCATCTTCCAATATCAGAATATCGTCGGCGCGCTGCACCGTGGTCAGGCGATGGGCCACGATGATCGCCGTGCGCCCGTGCAGCAGACGGTCCATGGCGCGCTCAATCTGGCGCTCCGTGGCCGGGTCCAAGCGCGAGGACGCTTCATCCAGGATCACCAGGTTGGGATCGGTCAGGAAGGCGCGCACCAGGGCCAGCAACTGCGCCTGGCCGGCGGAGAGGCCAGCCCCGCCCCCGGCCAGCTCGGTATCCAGGCAGCGCGGCAGCGCGGCGTACCAGGAGGTCAGCCCCAGATCGTGCAGCGCGCTCATAATCTGCTCGTCGGAGATGGCGCGGTTGTAGAAGCGTAGATTGTCGCGCACGCTGGCCTGGAAGAGCTGTACTTCTTGCGTCACCAGGCCCACGCGCGCCCGCAACGCATCCAGCGTGGGCCTGCGCAGGTCCACACCGCCGAGGCGAATCATGCCTGCGTCGGGGTCGTAGAGCCGGAAAAGCAGGCGCGTCAGCGTACTCTTGCCGCTGCCGGTGCGTCCCAGCACGCCCAGCACGCGGCCGGGCGGCAGGCTGAACGACAGGTCGCGCAGCACGGGGCGCCCCGCCTGGTAGCCGAAGCAGACGCGATCGAATTCCACGGAGAGCGCGCCGTCGGGCCAGGACGCGCCGGGGCCATCCGTGATCGCCGGCTGCGTGTCGAGCAGGTCCAGCATGCGCGTGGCGCTGGCCGAGGCCTGCTGGAAGTCATCAAGCTGGCCGGAGATCTGTTCCAACGGTTGCACGAGTTGCTGCGTATAGGCAAAGACAAGGTAGGCTGTGCCGATGGTCATGGCACCATGCTTGTACAGGTAAGCGGTCAGGATAAAGGCGACGATGGTACCCAGCGTGAAGAGCAGCGCGGTGACGCCCCACAGCCCACGCGTCACCATGAAGGCGGCGCGCTGTATATGCAGGTAGGAGCGGAACCATTCATAGAGGCGGCGTAGCGGGTACGCCGTGGCGCCGTTGGCGCGCAGATCCTCGGCGCCGGAGAGGCGCTCCTCGATGAAGCCGAACATCTCGGCCATGTACTGGCGCACCGCCCGCCAGCGCGGCACGGCCACGCCGCGCATGCGGTTCAACGCGGCCAGCGCCAGGCTGGAGTACAGCAGCAGCGCCAGGCCCACTTGCCAGTTGATGCGAAACAGCACCACCAGCATGCCAACGAGCAGCAGCGCATTGCCCAGGAGCGTCACCACGAAGCGTGCGAAGAAGTTGGCTAGCGCGTTGGCGTCGCCGTCGATACGCTCGATTAGCTCGCCCGGCGTATGCGCCGTGTGAAAGGACATATCCAGGCGCAGGCAGTGCAGCGCCACGTCGGCGCGCAGCAGGTTCGTCGCCGTCCAGGCCACGTCCTCGGCGGTGTACGCCTCGGCGATGCCAACGCCCTGGGTGAGAAAGGCCACCACGAGGTAGAGCGCGGCGGCGCCGAGCAGCGCCGCCAGACTCGCGTGCGCCGCTGCCAGGTCGATGAAAGACCGGATGATCAGCGGCCCCGCCAGTTGCAGCCCAATGCCGGTGAGCAACAGGGCAGACAGCAGCAGCGTCCTGCCCCACTGCGGCAGGAGATATGAAGACAGCAAGGCGCGATAACGCGCCAGCGGTAGGCGCACGAATGGCTCCTTCGAGTCAGCATGTAGACACTACGTGGTAACATACCCACCAACCGGATAACCAGTCAACGCGAAAAAGCGGCGCACGCTTGTGTTGACACGATAGCGCAAAGGCAAGTAGTATAAAGTTAGATAAAAGGTAGGCGTCCCTTCCCGTTTCGGAAAGAACGCTCGCCTTTTCCCCATCAAGGAAACCGCCCTCGGCAGTGTAGGGCCGTTGCTCGATGTAGGTTCGAGCTTACTTGATGGGTTTTTGCTTTCAGGGAATGTTCCGCAGCACTATCTTCCGCTTCAGCGGTGCAAGGAAATTAGGCGTCTTCCCTTGTACGGTGTGTCGCGCCGCGCCGCTCAGCATATCCGTTAGCATCACCCCATCGCTACGGTGTGAACGATACGGCCGCACTTTGCCGAGGCGGTAATCGTGACCTTCAGCTTTCATCTTCCGTAATAGCGCTTCGCGCACCCGCATGCACAAAGCCTTATCGTCCTTGCCACCGTCTATCACCATCACCGCATTTTCTACGGCGTTCCGCGATAGCTCCATAACGCTTGAACTGATGTACTCGGCGACAAGATCGTTTTTCGGAAGCCCAACCTACCCGTTCGCTCGGATAACGCCTATCGTCTCGACCACTACGGGATATCCCTCGACCTCGTGGGGAACCATAGCGCGCACCTGTGGGTCGTCGTCGCGCAAATACACCTTGATGCTCTCTCGGCCTCCGTTATTCTCCACGATGCCGACGCCCGAAACGCCGGCGTGTCGCATGAGTTCGTGCGATAGGGTTCGTTTAGCAGCGTCAATGGTTCCCATCGGCTGAGAGTTCTTTCGGCTTTGCAAGCGCATTGCCTACCTCCTCCTAATCTCTGTTGTTGCCTACAACGTTCCTCCATAACATGTCAGCTAAGGCTTGTTCTGGAAAGCACTCCACTCAGCGTTTCCGCGCGCGTGACAAGCTCGTCGTCGCGTCATGAGGTCGTCGTGGTCGGCCATATAGCGTTGTCGCACATTACTCAACGCGTCAGTGTGATCGGCGTGCTGCGCTGCGACGTGCCGTACGCCGTGCGGGCTACCACCGTGAGCGTGCCGGGCGTCGGGTGGGTGGGGACGTAGGCGTAGCGCAGCGGTATGTTTACCCGACCGTAGCGGTCGGCCGTGGCATAGGTGGTGACGTGATACGGCAGCGCGAGCTCCCGGCCGTCGACGCCGTGTGTGCGAATAAGCGCTTGCAGGGTGACGACGATGGATGCGCCCGGCTCGGTGACGAGGCGTAATACATTGGGGCGGTCGAAGCGCAGTATGGCGTGGGCCGGCCACGTTAGGCGTAACGCGCTCCCCGTGCCCGCCGTGGCAACCTTGTTGACCGGCGGGCGCCGCGCGGGATATTGTTGTTGGCGGCGTCGCGCGATCGTCCGGCGTTGTATCATGTGGCGCTGTCCCTGTTGGGTCGTGACGGGGTAGTGTCGCGACGAGCGGCGTGTGACGATGCCGCCCCGCACTCGGGAGTGTCCCGCCTGTATCTGCTGATGGCTCGCTCGCACGGACTGGGTTCGCCGCGCCTGGGCCGGCGTACGCGCGGCCTCGCGCCGCTGCGTGTTGTCCTGATGAGGCTGCCTGGCCGTTACCTGCCGCCGCGCGTTAGCATTAGTGTTAGTGTGGGTCTGACGCGGGGCGCGTACGCGGACGACCCCGGCGACGATATGTATCGGCTTGCGCGCCCTAATAAGGGGCGTGCCGGTCGTCGTGGGCGAGACGATAGGGCGTGTGTTGTATGCCGCGGCCGAAGACGCCTCCGCTACCGATGTAACCTCTGGCCGCGCCGCGCCTACGGGCGTCGACGACGGTTGCCCGACGTCCGCTTGTACGGATTGAGCCGTAGGTGGCGTCGTCGAGGACTGTCGTGTTGCTTGCGCCGCGGGCGCTACGCTGGCCGCCGCCGGTACTGAGCGCGATGACAGCGGCGCGCCGGCGGTGACCGCGCTGGCCGTGCCGGCTATCGTCGCCTCGCCCCGGAAGGTTGGCCGCGGTGTCCCGATAGCGCCGCCAAGAGCCGCCGTTCCGCTATCCGTTGCCGTTGGTATCCCTGGGCCGAAACCGGTACGATGGGCCGCGGCCAGGCGCGATAGTTTCCGGGCCACGGTTGATGTTGGTATTCCTGGACCGGAGCTCTCGTGATGGGCCGGCGTGGCTGTAGGCAAGAGAGCAGGGACCGCTGCTGTGCGTGCGGCGTGCGGCGACGGTTTACTCAGGGCGACACTCAGAATCAGGAGTATGAGTATGAGTGGTACCGCCAAGGCCAGCAGTCGGGGTAGTGTGGGCCGTGCGATCAGCGTCGCATCGTTTGTCGCCGTGGTCGTGGCCCCCGCCTGCATCGTTACCAAACCTGGGTAGACGCGCGTCATGCCGCCCACGCCTACGACGAGTGTGAAACCGAGCGCCTCGACGACTTTGGCGTCGTCCGGCCGCGCCGATAGCGTGAACGGGTAGCGGCCCAGCGCCGTCTGTGGTGGGTGTACGCTCAGGTGCAGCAGTGCGCTCGCACCGGGCTCGAGCGAGATGTCGTCGGGCCGCAGGGCGTACCACGCCGTAGGCAGGCCGGCGACAGCCACGGCACAGTGGCGGCTGCTCTCTCCGGTGTTCTTGATCTCCAGGGATACGTCGGATACGTCCGCCGACCCACTTGACTCCGGCGGCGCCGGCTCGGCGACGACGAAGCGGATTGGTTGTGATTGCATGTACACGCCTTTCACCACGTACGTGGCGACTACCTATTGGAGTCATGATAAGGCATGAGTTGTGCTAGCCTGGATGATTCACCACGGAGGCACGGAGGCACGGAGAGAGCAGAAGAGGGGTCAACGTCCCTGTAGGCCTCCAGGCCGGGCGTCTTGCTGTCCGACACAATCTCTGTGTCTCCGTGTCTCCGTAGCGCCACGGGTGGTCATGACTAAGGCAGGCTAGCCATGGTCGGGAGTAGGATACTCTTGCAAAAACGGCGCTAGCTCGTCGCCGGTCATGGTCTCCACGACGACCAGCCGGTCGGCGATGGCGGCGATGGCGGCGCGCCGCGCCTGCACGATGGCGCGGGCGCGACGGTCGGCCTCGTCGACGAGCGCGCGTACCTCGCCGTCGATCTGCCCGGCCAGATCCAGCCCCATGCCGTGGTCGCGGCTGACGGCGAGCGGACCCAGCGCGCTCATGCCGAACTCGGTGACCATGCGCCGCGCGATGGCGTACGCCTCGGAGATGTCCTTCTGCGCCCCCGTCGTCAGCTGGCCGGTGAACTCTAGTTCGGAGGCGCGCCCTCCCATCAGGCCGGCCATGCGGTCGCGCAGCGCATCGAGGGAAATGAGGTATGTGTCGTCCTCGGGCGCGGCCACCGTGACGCCCAGGGCGTCGCCGCGCGGCAGCGCCTGGACCTGCCGCACGGGGTCGCAGTGCGGCAGCGACATCATCACGACGGCGTGACCCACCTCGTGGATGGCGATGACGCGCTTGACCGCGTCGGGGATAATGCGCGCGTGCTGCTCCGCTCCTGCCGCGACGCGCAGCAGCCCGGCGTCGAGGTCGCGCCCCGTGACGTGGCGCGCCGCGCGCCGCGCCGCCAGCAGCGCGGCTTCGTTGATCACGTTGGCGAGGTCGGCCGGCGTCATTCCCGTGGACTGCGCGGCCATGCGGTCCAGATTGGCGTCGCGGTCGAGCGGCACGTCGCGCGTGTGGATGCCCAAGATAGCGCGGCGGGCGCTGCGGTCGGGTAGCGAGAGTGTGACGCGGCGGTCGAAGCGGCCGGGGCGAACCAGCGCCTCGTCCAGGATGTCCGCGCGGTTGGTGGCGGCCAGCACGACGACGCCCGACGCCGGCGTGAAGCCGTCCATCTCCACCAGCAACTGGTTGAGCGTCTGGTCGCGTTCGCCGCTGTCGCGCGTAGTGGAGCGCGCGCTGCCGACGGCGTCGATCTCGTCGATGAACACGATGCAGGGGGCGGACTTCCGCGCTTGGGCGAACAGCGCGCGCACGCGCGCCGCCCCCACGCCGACGTATTTCTCCATGAACGCGGCGCCGGACATGTTGTAGAACGGCACGCCCGCCTCACCGGCGACCGCGCGCGCCAGCAGCGTCTTGCCCGTACCGGGCGCGCCGACGAGCAGCAGCCCGCGCGGGATGCGCGCGCCCAGCCGGCGATAGTTCTTCGGCGCTTTGAGGAAGCCTACGACGTCGGCCAGTTCCTGGCGCGCATCGTCGACGCCGGCGACGTCCTTGAAGGTGACGGTGCTCTGCACCGGGCGCGGCGTGACGCCGGCGCCCCTGGTCTTGACGTAGGCGTAGGCGGCGACGCCGAGCGTGACCAGCGGCAGCAGCGCCGCGGCCGCTCCCGGCGTGGCCGGCCCATGCAGTGGAGCGGGAGTGGGGTCGGAGGAGTTTGACATAATCATACCTTTGCTAGATGACGATACATGGCGTCTCGCGGCAGCAGCAGCCGCAGCGCCACGTCAAGTGGGAATATCAGCAGCGCCAACAAGAGCAGGGCCGGCCACAGCGGCGCCCAGTCCACCGTGTCCGGCAGCCCGTCGTGGGCGAAGGCGTCGGCCGGGCGCGTGAGGACGCGGCCGCCGCTGGCCTCGGACAGATGCGTGAGGAACGCCGTGTCGACGCCCTGGCTCGCGTATTCGGCGGGGTAGGGGGCTACGACGGCGGCGATGTCGCCCGAAGCGGCGGGCTGGCGGTCACCATTGACCGGGCTCGCCGTATAGACGCCCGGCTGCGTAGCGGGCAGCGCCGCCGTGTAACTACCCGGCGCGGTCAGCGGCAGCGTTACCACGCGCGCCGTTCCATCGGGCATGACCACGCGCACGCGCGGGCTCGCGCTGTCGTCGAAGAGGCCGTCGGGCGTACGTGGCGATTGCGCTACCTGTAACACCCCATCTTGCAGCGTTAGCCGTGGCGCCTGCGCCCCCGGCGCCGGCCCACGCATGGCCCAGTGCGCCGCGTCGACCCAGAACTGCTGTTGCCGCGCTGGGCTCCATGCGGCGGCCCATTGTGTTCCGGCGTCCGAGGTCCAGGCCACGGCGCGGCCCAGGCCGTACTGCCACGAGGAGAGTACGGGGTCGCCGGTGGCTGATTGTACACTGACCTGCGCCGTGGCCTTGGGGGAGGTCGTGTCGTAGGCGCTGATCGACGGCAGCGACTGCCCCGAGAGGGCGCGCAGTAGCGGCGACGCCGCCGCGACGCCTAGGCGCACATGCCCGTTGACCTGGGCGTTCCCTGTGGTCCCGTAGCGTGTTTCGTTGACGACGATGCGCGGGATGTCGTGCGGGTCGGAGACGTAGTGGAACGCGCCGCCGCCCTCTTTGGCCCAGCGCTGCAGCTCGTCCTGCTGCACGTCGGTCCCCACGCCAATAGTGGAGAGCGTGATGTGCTCGCGGCGCATGCGTTGGATCAACGCGTCGAACGGGGCGTCCTGTTCGCCCTGGCCGTCGGTCAGCAGCACGATGTGCCGGTAGACCGTGGGGACGGTGAGGACGGACTTCTCGGCGTCGCGCAATGCGGGGTAGATGTAGGTGTCGCCGTCGGCCGAGAGGGTGTTGATTTGCGCCCGGATACGTGCTTTGTCGTTGAGGCCCTGCACGGTGTGGAAGTTGACGATCCAGTGGTTGGTGTCGTCGAAGGCGAGCACGCCCACGCTGTCGCCGTCGTTGAGCTTGTCCAGGGCCGAGGCGGCCGCGACCTTGACCATGTCGACCTTGGCCACCCCCGCCACCGAGTCGGCCATGGAGCCGCTCTTGTCGAGCACGAGCATGAGCGCCAGCGGCGCGCTGACGCGGCGCGGCGTGGAGATGCTGAGCACGGGCAGGGCGTCTTCCAGCGTGGAGCGCGCGTAGGCTCCCCCGCTGAACGAGTGGGGTCCGCCGATCGCCAGCAGGCCCAGCCCCTCGCGCGTGGCGGCGCGCAGCGCGCGCTGCTGAGTAGAGGTGAGCGCGGTCGCCGGCACGTCGTCGAGCACGACCTCGTCATAGCCGTGGTAGGCCGTGGCGGTGGCCGGCGCCGTGTCGGGCAGGCTCGGCTGCACGGTCATGCGCGCGCGCGCCAGCGCCGCCGCCAGCCCCGTCGCCGCTGCCGGATCATTGACGACGAGCAGCACGCGTCCGGGCGCTCCGACGACGGTGGCGGCGTCGAGCGTGTTGTTCGCGGTCACTAGGTCGCCCGGCGCATCGACGCGCACGCGCACGGTGTGCACGCCGCGCGTGTCGAAGCGCTGCTCCGTGTGCAGGATGGTGTCACCGGCCGGCAGCGGGATGGTCTGCTGGTCCGTGGCGCCGTCGATGGAGACCGCGAGGGTGGCGTTGGTGGCGTAGGCGCTGTGCAGGGTGATGCGCACGGGCACGCGCTCGCCGACGCGCGCCGTGCGCGGCAGGTCGATCGCGCGCACAAGGGTGTCGCGCCGCGCCTGCGGCGTGATGGCCACGGTGTTGATAGGAACGCCGCGCGCCAAAGCCAGCGCCAGCGCGCCGTTGGTGTCCCCCGTCGTGGCGCGCCCGTCCGAGAGCAGCGCCAACCGGCCCGTGACGCCGGGCGGCAGCGTCGACAGCCCGAAGCGCACCGCCGCCCCGATGTCGGTCGCGTCCGCGCCCGGCGCGGTGGGATCGGGCAGCGTCTTATAGTGCGCCAGCGGGACGGCCAGACGCGGAGACGCGCCGAACAGGACCATCCCCGCCTGGTCGTGTGCTCCGGCGGCCAGCGTGGCCCGCTCGGCCCACGTCATACCCACGCGTTGCCCGCCCGGTCCCACGCTGCCCGAGGCGTCGACGAGGAACATGACCGCGACGCGGCGCTCCGTCGTCCGCCACGCCGGTCCGGCCAGCGCCGCGATGAGCAGCCCCAGCACCAGCATGCGCAGCACCAGGACCAGCGGCGCGCGGCGACCCGGTAGCCGCCGTAGCCGCGTGTACCCGGCCAGCGCCGTCGCCGGCAGCAACACGAGGAGGACGAGCGCCCAGGGCGTTGTGAAATGTAACATCACTCAACCTGCCATCATAGGCCCGCGACTGCCGTCGCATGGCAAACACCGCTGACCGCGGTTGGTTGTTGGTCGTAGCGCATCGCGTACCGCGGCAAAAGCTGACCGCTGATTGCTGACGGCTGATAGCTTACGTATGCCGCACATAGTACCACCATTCGCCGCCTAGAAACAGCAGCGCCAGGACCGTGAACAAGGCCCACCCTTCCCATGGGGAGGGCGTGACGGGGACGCTTGGGAAGGGCGCGGCGGGGGCGGACGCCGCGACGCTGTTGGCTGTCGCGGCACCGCTGGCCGCGCCGACGTTGACGGCGAGTGTGTTGGCGCCGCCAACCGTGCCGTTAACCGTGTAGAGGCCGGGCCGCGCCGCTGGCAGCGCGGCGAGGTCACCCGACGAGGGGAGCGTGGTTCCCCTTCCAGCCGCGTTGTCGGCAAAAGCCAGCGTCGCCGCGCTCTGCCGCGTCAGGGGCAGCGCCGCGACCGCGCCGGCCGTGGCGCTCGGCGGCGGCGCGGGAGCCAGGTTTTGCACCAGATTCTGTAGCAGCGCGGGGAAGGCCAGCAGCGTGTCCAGGTTGCTGCTGTTGGCGGTCGCGTTCGGGCGCGGATCGAAGGTCAGCACGGCGACGCGCCGCCCGCCGGTCACGCCGCTGAACAGCAACGGCCCGGTGTCCCCCGCGATGTCGGCGCGCGCCCAGGCGGGCAACGCCTCGCGCGTCGCCGCCGCCACGACGAGCGAGCTCAGGTCGACGTTGCGCAGCAGCGCGCTCGTGCGGTCTGTTCCCATCACGACCGGCGCGACCATTGTGCCGTCGCCGGCCATGCTGAAGAGCGCGTTGTTACCGCTTTGCAGCGATACCGTGGGGTTGACGAAGAGCAGGTTGCCGGGCGGCAGGACGTCGGGTCCCGTTTCGTCGAGCACGGTCAGGTCGGCGCGCTGGGCCACATTGTAGAGCGAGGCGTCGTCGGGCGTGTCCGTCGCCAGGGTCACGCCGGGTATGGCGCGCAGGACCGGTATCAGCGGCGATGAAGAGTCACTCGTCACTAGCAGGACATCGCGCCGCGTCACTTGGGGGACAACCGCCCACGTCGTGTCGTCGGCCGCCAGCGCGTCGCGCCCGTCGAGGCGGAGTTCAACGCTGTGCGTCCCCGCCGCCAACCGCAGGCTGATCGGCTGCGACGAACGCGCCGCCAGCGTCATGGTCCGGGTGACGCTCTGGTCGTCGACGCTGGCCGTCACGCGCGTCGTGATGGGGGCGGCGGCCGTGTTGACCAGCCGCGCGTAGGCTTCGCACGCGTTCGTGTTCGTACTGCCGGGCGTCTGTCCCACCGGGCAGGACACGCTTAAGCCGGCCACGGCGCGGTCGTCGCTCGTCGTCCCCACCGTGTGCACGCGCAGTCCCGGCACGGCGCCGCGCAAGGCGTTGAGCGCCGCGTCGCCGGTCCCTAGCGGCGCGAACAGGTAGGTTGTGGTGTGTGAGCCCCCTGCCATAGCGAGTCCCGCCAGCAGCGCCCCGTCCCCTGCCAGCGATGACGGTCCGTCCCCCGGCGCGAGGGCGTCGAGGGCGCGGCGCAACGCGGCGTGGTCGCTCGACGTGATGAGCGCGCGCGGCGTCGCGCCGGCGTCGACGAGCGTCATGCTGTCGCGCGCGGCGAGGCCGTCGATGAGCGGGGACACCAACTCACGGGCGCGCGCCAGGCGATTGGGCCGTGTGTCGTTGGCGCTCATCAGGAGCGAGGTGTCGACGGCCACGAGTAGGTGGCGCACGGTCCCGGCGGCCACGAACGCGGGCCGCGCCAGGGCGAGGCCGCCAAAGAGCAGCGCCGCCAGTTCCAACAGGAGCAGGATGTAGCGCGTGGGCAGGCGGCGCGGCCGGCGCAGCGGCGATTCGGAGAGGACGCGCGACCACAGCAGCGTACTGGGCAGCGTGTGGCGGCGGTAGCGTACCCGCCACAGGTGGATCAGCAGCACCACGGGGAGCAGCAAGAGTGTGGCGAGGCCAGCCGGCGCGAGCAGGCTCATCGCAGCACGCCTTCCCGGCGCAGCGCCTGCAGCACCAGTGTGCGTGGCGGCACGCTCGTGGACACGCGCACGTAGTGGGTGTGCTGTGCGCGGCAGAGTTCGTCCAACTCACCGCTCCAGGTCTCGAGGCTCGCGGCGTAGCGGCGCAGCAGACCCGGCGTGACGCCGACCTTGACCAGGTCGTCGGTCTCGCAGTCGTGCAGTTCGAGCAGCCCCTCCAGGGCCGGCGCCTCCTCCTGCCGGTCCAGCACATGCAGCACGGTCGTGTGCAGCCCCGCGCGCGCCAGGTAATGTAGCGCTTCGCCGTGCCCCGCCGGCGCCATGAAATCGGTCAGCAGCACGGCCACGCCGCGCCGGCTCACCTGCTCGCAGTAGGCGGCCGCGGACCGCGCCAGATCCGTCCCGCCGCCCGGCTTGATCGCACGCAGGCGCTCTAGCAGCGGGCCGACGGCGTTGCGCCCGCGCAAGGGCGGCAGCACGGGGTGAGGGTCGCCGCCGAAGAGGCCCAGGTAGACGGTGTCGTAGCCGGCCAGCGCCACGGCGCCGAGGGCGGCGGCGACGCGCTTGGCGTAGAGCAGTTTGTTGGGCCGGCCCCAATCCATCGAGGCCGAGCAGTCGATCAGCAGATGCACGGAGAGATTCTCGCGCGCCTCGGTTAGCTTGAGGCAGAGTTCGCCCAGTCGCGCGTAGACGTTCCAGTCGATCAGGCGGAAGTCGTCGCCCGGCACGTAGTTACGATGGTCGGCGAACTCGATCGAGTGCGCCTTGCGCCGGCTGGCGTGCTCGCCGGCCATGCCGGCCGTGGCCGCGCGCGGCGCGCTAAAGTGCAGCGCCTCGACCTGGCGCAAGAACACCCCGTCGATCAGGTTGTTGGGGTCATCCGCCTCTATGTTCCCCGTCAGTCCAAGGACATCGGATGCGACACGAGACCCGACAGCTGATAGCTGACGGCTGATAGCTGACAGGTTGATCATCGTGGCATCTCCCGCACATGCGCCAGCACGTCGTCGACGACGCGGTCGGGCGTGACACCCTGTGTTTCGGCCTCGAAATTGACCGTCACGCGGTGGCGCAGCGCGTCGCGGGCCACCGCGCGCAGGTCATCGAAGGAGAGCGCGAAACGCCCTTCGAGCAGCGCGTGGATGCGCCCGGCCAGTGTGAGCGCCTGCGCGCCGCGCGGGCTCGCGCCCAGGCGCACGTAGCGTTTGACCAGCGGCGATGCCTCGGCGGCCTCGGGTTGCGTGGCCAGGACGAGGCGCACGGCGTAGTCGAGCACGAAGGTGCTCATCGGCACATCGAGCGCCAGCGCCTGCATGTCCAGCAGCGTCGCGCCGTTGGCGACGGTACGCGCCACCTGCGCGGTTCCCGTGACGGTCTGGCGCACGATCGTGGCCAGTTCGCCGCGCACGGGGTAGGAGACGATCAGCTTATAGAAAAAGCGATCGAGCTGCGCCTCGGGCAGTGGATAGGTCCCCTCCATCTCCACGGGGTTCTGCGTCGCCAGCACATAGAAAGGGCGCGGCAGCGTGCGTGAGGAGCCGGCGGTGGTCACGGTGCCCTCTTGCATCGCCTCGAGCAAGGCCGACTGCGTCTTGGGCGTGGCGCGGTTGATCTCATCGGCCAGGATTAGGTTGCCGAAGACGGGTCCGGCCTGGAAGGAGAGAGTGCGCCGCCCGTTCTCGTCCTCCATCAGCATCGTCGTGCCGGTCACATCGGCCGGCATTAGATCGGGCGTGAACTGGATGCGGCTGTAGTCGAGGTCGAGCACGCGGGCGAAGGCGCGCACCAGCGACGTCTTGCCGAGGCCGGGCACCCCTTCGAGCAGCACATGGCCACCGGCAATGAGGCAGATCAGCACGCCGCGCACGATGTCATGCTGCCCGACGATGGACTTGCCGACCTCGGCCTGAATCTCCCGCGCCACCTGCCCGAACACCTCGGGCGTCATCACGTCACGGGCAGCTTCCGCCATGTGCTAGCTCCTTAGCCGTCAGCTATCAGCCGTCAGCTTCCCGCCGGGAAGCTGACGGCTGATAGCTGATTACTGACTACTAGTAGGTGTAAAATATCCCTGCACGACGCTGCGGTCGTCCGGGGTGATCGCATTGCTGTCGGGGGCGACGTAGCCGGGGACGGTGACCGCGGCGCCGGACGCGCCGCCGGACGGCGCGCTCGCGCCGGTCCCCGTGGAGCGGCTGGGTTGGCCCACGCTGAAGGTCAGTTGTCCACCCTTATCGGGCGCGCCGTTCAGGGTAACGTCGCCGCCGTTGCTCAACGCGGCGCGCGCGCCCTTGGCCGTGCCCTGTGGGGTCGTCGCTGCGCCGCTATCGACACCCTGCCCCGCTCCGGGACGACCGAAGCGCCGGCTCGGGTCATCGGCGGAGCCCTGTCCGGCACCGGTACGACTGAATGACCCGTCGCGTGTGTTGGGGTCAGTTGACAGGCCATTGCCCTGACCCTGGCGCCCGCTCGCGCCGCGTCCGCCGCCCGTGCGGCCGGAGCCGCCCGCGCGGCGGCCGTTCGCGCCACTCTTTGTACTCATATTTCCATTACCGGACTTGCCCGCTCCCTGACCCTGCTTACCGTTCCCCACGGACCTGTTGGTGGTAGTGCTCGGATTTTGCCCGTTGGATAGCTGTCCAAGAGATCCTTGCTGGCCGTTTTGGGTGTTTTGGCCCTGACTGTTCCGGCCGTTTTGACCCTGGCCGTTTTGCCCGTTGCGGCTCGTCTGCGCCTGCGCCGATTGGATGCTATTCTGCAGGTTTTTCAGCGCGCGTTGTTCGGGGCTCTCCACGCCGCCCGCGGTCGAGTTCTTGCCGGCCGACAAATTCAACTTTGTGCCGGAGTTGGAGGGCCGCGTAGGTGTGTCCTGGCCCTGCTTACCATTTCCCGGCGCGGCGCCGGGCGTGCCCTGGCCCGTTCCGCGACCGGCTCCCGGCGTCGCGCCCTTACCGGGGACCAGCCGCGCGCCGCCCTGACCATTGGGCTGTTTACGCTGCGTCATCGACACGGCCACGGTGCGGCTGTTGCGCGCGGCGCTCGGGCGCGCGCCTGTCGTGCCGTTAGGAGAGCCTATCGACAGGATCTTGATGGGCGCGCTCACGATCTTCACATGCGGCGCATGGAGAGACGCCGCGGCGCGATGGCTGGCGACGGCGCCCACGACCGTGACGTTCGTATGGGCCGTGGGTATGCGCGGCGCGGCCAAAGCCGTGATCGCGGCGAACAGCGACAGCCCCGCGAGGGCGTATAGCTCGCGGCGCAGCGACGGCCACGGCAGCAGCCCGGCCGGGTGATAGTTGCGCAACGTCATAGCCGCTGTCGCGAGCGCGCGCCCGCGCAGATCTGTCGTAGCGGGTGTCTCCATGTTGCTTATACCGCCCACACGATCATCACGCTCGAACTCAAGGGCGCTGGCGATTTGCTCGTGCAATCCCAGGCGGCGGTCAAGATCGTGGGCGAGTTGCGGCGTCGACGGGGCGTGCCAGGGGAGAGTCGCCAGACCGGCCAGCAGCACGATCCCCGCAGCCACGAGCGGGGCGGCCGGCAGCGGCAGGGCGAGGCCCATGATACGCAGCAGCAGGGTCGCCGCCGCGACGAGCGCGGCCAGGGCGAGCAGCCGCACGACGGCCACAAGGGCGCGCTGCCGGTACACGCGGCGCCGGAAGGGCTGTAGCGCGGCGGCGATCGGATAGGGGCCGGCGCGCGGGTCGATAGTCAGGGGAGACGGCGGCAGGTTGAGGGCGCGGCCATAGAGAAGGGCCGAACAGCGCCGCCAGGAGAGGCGCCGCCACGGCCGGGTCTGGAACCCTAGCAGGTGGAGCATTAAGTATACCCTGCGCGATCTAGCGGCATGGGCGCTACGTCCGCGTCCGTTCTGTCATTGCCAGTAATTTCCGACTCAAGATGGACGGCCGCGCGCCGGATGCTTATAGGCAGAGTAACACAACACGCCGTATGCGGCCAATCGCCAGAAATCTCCAATCTCCTCGTGATGGGGCGCCCCCCCAACTCTGATGCTGTTGGTAAATGGGGCGGGTGAAAAACATGATCAGGCAGCGGCAGGAAGACGGGCAAACGAGGACGTTCTGGTCTTGGCGCAGGGTGTCTCCGCATCCCAGGCGACGAAGCGAGTCACGTTGAGCGCGACGGCCGTGAGGACATGCTGGAGATGCGTGTTGATGCGGCCGCGATGCTGGCCGCGCTGGCCGCGCTGGTCGGGCGTCGGTTGCCATGTGACACTGGTGTTGTCCCACAGGGCAGGTCGCCCGCTCCGCGTCCCCATCCAGGGCAAAATGGGCCACGTCGCAGCCCGCGCCCGCGCGTGCTTGCCACGACTGATCGCCCGGCGCCGGCCCCACCACGTCCACGCCGTGGGTGTCCCGACTGCTCACCACCTGCGCCGCGTCCCCATAACCGCTGGCGACGCTGTGCTCCGCAGGCAAGCGGTCTCTCCCGGCCAGGTCCCCCTGCACCGCGGCAGCATCGTCCTCCCCGGCCATTTCCAGGTGATTGAGCGTGCGGATCGCTGCGAGCACCTGGGTCGAAGCGGTGCATTGCCGTCCCCGCGCCTTGAACCAGCCCTGCTGCTGCGCCCGGTCCAACAGGCGGTTCAGCAGCACGCCCTCCCCGCCCGCGCCCCCCTCGTCCGCGTCCTCCACTAACCGCGTCCGGAACGCACGCAGGATCGAGTCATCGAGTCGTCGAAGCGCGCGTCCGTTAACTCCAACCCGCGCGCGTCTGTCCAGTCGATCTGCGTCGCCGTGCGAACGCTGCGCACGACCTTGCCATCGAGCGCGAGAGGCTCGCGATCGCGCAAGGGACGCGTCTGCATGATGGTGTGGTTGGTTCAACACCCTTACCGTTACCGTACCAGCGGCTGACCATCCCCCTCTACACCGCCAATTCACAGACCCTGAAACACGGAAACACGGTCCCCGTGTAGCGCGCGATGGTTTATAGTGTGAGGGTGGAAAGACGAGGGCTTGTAGGTCAAGGATAAATATGAACGACGTAGTGGCCGGGTCACGACCACCGCTGGAACGCATCCTGGGTCTTGGTGTCCAGATATTGATTATTATAGGTTTGGAGAAAGTCTACGAGGCCAGCCGCGGTATCGTGCCGCAGCAGGATCGCGTAGCTCTGAGCAACGGCCTCGCCGTCGTCCATCTCGAGAAGACGTTGCACATCTTCGACGAGTGGCATTTGCAGCGATTCGTCTTGCGGCCCAAGCAGTGGGATATAGGTCCGCTGATCCTGAACCGCGATGTCATCCTGTCAGCGATCAATCATTTTTACCTGTACAGTCACTTTGTCGGCACCTTGCTTTTTCTGGCGTGGCTCTACTGGTTCCGGCGCCGTCAGTTCCCGTTCGTGCGTAACCTCCTCACCGTCACGTCGGCGTTGGCCATGGTCATCTATATCGTGTTTCCGATGATGCCGCCGCGGTTGATGGGCTGGCACATGCATGTGCCGCAGGGGTACCATGTCACCGATACGTTGGCGCCCCTCATCAACTATAAGCTGCAGCGGTACCAAATTGGGTATAACCCCTACGCCGCTATGCCAAGCCTGCACTTCGCCTGGGCGTTGGTGCTCGGCGTGACGCTGGCGCTGATCGGGCGCCACTGGCTGTTGCGCGCCGTGGGCGTGCTCTACCCGTTTATGATGTTGGCGACGATCCTGATCTCGGGCAACCACCTGTTCCTCGACGCCGTCGGCTCGGTTGTCGTCGTCACCATCTCCGTCGCGATCACGCTCGCCCTCCACCGCCGCTTCAAGCCACGCGCTATCATAGACCGTCAGGCGCTGGCGGCCTGATGTGGAAGCCTGGCGTGATGACGTGGCTGGTTTTGTAGGTTCAGGACGTGTAGCATAAGGGAGCCGACCGCGAGACGACCCGGACCCTTGAGAGGATTTTGAGATAGCCGTGATTGCTACTCCTACTCATCACACAGCGCCGTTTTTGCACACAGCGCCGACGCCCAACGGCTACAACGCGCGGCGCGATGAACTGCTCGACATCTCGCTCCTGATTCCTGTCATGAATGAGGAAGAGAGCGTTGGCGAGCTCTACGCGCGCCTAATCAATGCGTTGACGCCGATCACCGAGCGTTTCGAGATCCTGTTCGTGGACGACGGCAGCACCGACGGTACATTCGACTATCTGCGCCAGTTGAACGAGCAAGATCCACGCGTCAAGGTGATTCGTTTCCGCCGCAACTACGGTAAGACAGCCGCGCTGGTCGCGGGGTTCGAGCGCTGCCAGGGCGAAGTTGTCATAACAATGGACGGTGACCTGCAGGACGAACCAACCGAAATCCCCAAGCTGCTTGAGCAACTGCGCGACTACGACCTCGTGTCAGGCTGGAAGAAAGAACGTCACGATCCGCGCAACAAGACGTTGCCGTCGCGTATCTTTAACGCGGTCGTGGCGCGGACGACCGGTCTGCCGCTGCACGACTTCAACTGCGGCTTCAAGGCCTACCGGCGCGAGGTGACGCAGGAACTCACGCTTTACAGCGAGTTTCATCGCTTCATCCCCGTGCTGGCCGATTGGCGCGGCTTCCGCGTCACCGAGGTGGCGGTGCAGCACAACCCGCGCAAGTACGGGCAGAGCAAGTTTGGCGCGATGCGCTTCCTGCGCGGGTTGTTCGACTTCCTCAAGGTGCTGTTCATCATGAAGTATCTGCAGCGCCCGCTGCACTTCTTCGGACCAATCGCCGGCGTCATGTTCGTCATCGGTTTTATTCTAGGGATCTATCTGACGGTCGATAAGTTCGTCCTTGGCCGCAGCGTCGGCACGAGCCCCGCGCTCCCGCTGACCGTGCTGCTGATCGTGATGGCGGTGCAGTTGTTCTCGCTCGGGTTGCTGGGCGAGATGCTGCGCAACTTCGCCTATCGTTCGACGGCCGAATTCAGCATCAGGCAAACACTCGAGTGAACTCCAAGGTCCCGATGGCCCGCCGCGTGGTCAGTGTCCCCCGGCAAGCCGCCCCCAGGCGTTCCGTGGCCTTGCCGGCGTTCTTGCGTGGGCGCGCGCGCGATGACGCGGGCGACGCCACGGTCGGCATCGTCGTCAACGCGCTGCTGTGGGCGATGGCTATCGGGTACACAGCGCTCTTTATCTGGCTGTCCTGGCTGCGCTACGACCGTTTCCTGATGCACGCCGAGGACATGGGCAATATGACGCAGGCTGTGTGGAACATCGCGCACGGCTATTTCAGCCCGCTCTTTCAGTTCAACAACCAGCGCATGAAATTTGGCGCCGAGGCGACGGGGATTAATACGCGCCTGGGCATCCACGTCGAGCCCGTGCTGTTCCTGGTCGCCATCCCGTACATAATTTTCTCTAGCCCGGTCACGCTGCTCGTGATCCAGACGCTCGTGGTGGCCTCGGGCGTCTTCCCAGCGGCGTGGCTGGCGCGGCGGCATCTTAAATTGCCGCTGGCGCAAGTGGCCTTCCCGCTCGCTTATCTATTGGCGCCGCCGTTGGAGGCGGCCAATCTCTACGAGTTCCATGCCGTCACGTTGTCGGCGGCGCTGCTGTTGTGGGCGCTTTACTTCGCCGACGGCGCGCGCTACCGGCTTTTCGCGCTCTTTGGGGTCTTGGCCGTATTCACGAAGGAGGAGATTGGCGTCGCCGTCGCGCTCATGGGCCTCTGGATCTGGTGGCGGCATCGTGATCGCATGAGCCGTACGGTCGGCCTGACGACCGCGATCCTGAGCATCGGGTGGTCGCTCTTCTGCTTCCTGGTGGTCATCCGGCACTTCCATGGCGGCCATTCCAGCCCTTTTTGTGGCCGCCTCAACCCTTTCGTCATCAATGGTCAGAACACCGACGCGTCGGCAAAGATCACGACCTGTAGTGGCGTGGCTAAGCTCTGGCTGCAGCACCCCGACCAGGTGTTGAGCGTGGTGTGGATCACGCAGAAGCGCGGCTTTCTGCACCGCATGTTCATCACCACGGGTTATCTTTCCCTGCTCAGCCCGCTCATGCTGATCATCAGCGTGCCGTGGTACGCCATCATCCTGGCCAGCAACGACGTGCACATGTACAGCGGGTTGGCCGACTATCCGTCCGAGCTCGTGCCGATCCTGATCGGCTCTGCTATCTTCGGCGTCGCCTGGCTTGCTCATCGCGTTGGTCCGCGCCTGCGCATCCCGCCGGCGGTGATCACGACCGTGGCCTGCGTCTGGCTGCTCGTGGCCAGCGTCGCCAACACGCACGTCAACGGCTTCACCCCGCTGGCTACCAATTTCAACGCGCCCGCGGAAACCTACCACGATCAGATCGGGCACAAAGTGCTGGCGATGATCCCGCCCGGCGCGTCCGTATCGGCCGGGGATTACCTCAACCCGCACCTCAGCGACCGGCACAACATTTACCTGTTCCCGATCGATACCAATGACGCGCAATATGCCGTGGGCGATGTGAGCCGCGACAACTTTCCCGACCGGGCGGTCGACGAGATCAACTTGATTCGCTATTGCATGCTGCAAGCCGTCATTCCGGGGTGCAAGGCGGGCTGGGGTGTGCGCTACGCCGCCGATGGCTACGTGCTGCTGGAGCGCACGTCGGCCGACCCGACGCTGCGTACGACACTGCCGCCGTCCTTCGATAGCTTCGTCACGGACGCGGCGCCGGCCAGTATCCCACACCCCATGGTGGTCAACTTTGGTCCCTCGCTGCAGTTACTGGGCTACGACGTGCAGCGACGAGACGAAGTCAACCTGCGCCAGCCCGACGTGCTGGTGACGACATATTGGCGCGTGACGGCGCCAATTACGAGCCCGATCACGCCCACCCTCTATATGACGAACAGCGGTGGCGCCATCGACGTGCAGAACCATGACTTCCCCGGAACTGATGTCCTGCCGATCACACAGTGGCCCGTCAACAAAGTCATGACACTGCAGGCGACGCCGTTGACCGTGTTCACCAACGAGAACGGCCCGGTGGATATCGATCTCGCCGTGTATCGGCCGGAGACGTGCGCGGAGCAATTGGCGGCGGCGTTAGCCGCCAACCCCAAGCTGAAGGCCGCCGATTTTGGCTGCGACTTGCTGACCGACCAGGCGCATCGCTACCGTCCGGCCGTGCGGCAAACAGCCGGGCGTGTGCCGATGGAGGTCGTGGCTGGCGGGACGATCCTTAAATTGGCGCAGGTCTCGGCGCATTGGTAAGGCGGCTGTATGCGTCTCGGCGTCCTGGGCGGCACCTTCGATCCCGTACATCTCGGCCACCTTGCCGCGGCGGAGGAGGCGGCCTATCGCTTCGACCTGGAACAGGTGCTGTTGCTGCCGGCGCGCCATCAACCGCTCAAGGAGCACGAGCCGTGGGCCAGCGATGCGCAGCGGCTGGCGATGCTGCGGCTGGCCGCGGAAGGCAACGCACGTCTCGCGGTGAGCGCACTCGAATTGGAGCGGCCGGCGCCGTCCTACACGGTCGATACGTTGCGATTGTTGTACGCGTCCTATGGCCCGTCGTGCGAGTTGTACTTCCTGCTTGGGATCGACGCCGTGAACGCGCTGGACCGTTGGCGCGAGCCAGCCGAGTTGTTGCGGCTAGCGCGGCTGGTGGCGATGTCGCGCGGCGGCATGCGCGAGCCGGACTGGGCGATGCTACAAAAGATGTCGCCCGACGCCGCGGGCCGCGTCGAGGTCTTGGCCGTCCCCGACATCGACATCAGTTCATGTGAGTTGCGGCGCCGCGCCGCCGTCGGCGCGCCGATCCGCTATCAGGTCCCTGAGGCCGTGTGGGCGTACATCAACGCGCATCATTTGTATAGTGACGAGTGACGAGTGGTTATTCGCCACATGATAAGGGCAGGTAATAGCAGGCTGCAGTCCATCGGTGGCGCACAACTGATGTACGGCTGTAAGCTACTCACCACTCGTCACTCGTCACTCGTCAAGAGCCGCCCGCAATTGATGCACTGAATCAGTTCGTCGGCGGCGACTTTTTGCTGTAAGGCGGTGGAGACGGCGACGCCACAGCCGCCGCAGCTACCGTGGTTGAGCGCGACAACGGCGGGCGTCGTGGTAGCGCGCACGCGCTCGTAGCGCGCCAGCAAAGCGGGTGGAGCGGCCGATGCGAGGGACGCGCGCTGCTCCTGCATGGCCTTCAGGCGTGCCGTGGCCTCGCGTCCCTCGGCCTTGGCGCGTGGTACGCGCGCGGCGCGCGCCTCTTCGGCCGCCGTAAGCGCGGTACGCGCGGCGCTGTCCGTCGCCTGCGTCGCCTCGACCTGCTCCATCGCCGCCAGCACGCGGTCTTCGGTCGCGCCACGCTCGTTGTGCCGGTGGCGCAACTCGTCCTCGACGCTGGCCGCTTCTTTGGCGTTGTGGATGGAGCCGTCGTAGAGGCGTGTGGAAAGCATCGCGATCGTGCGGTCGAGCCGCTCCAGGGTCGCCTCGCCATCGCGGACAGCCGCCTCGGCGGCGGCGCGCTCGGCTTGCGCTGACTGTGCGCGTGCGCGCGCGGTCGTGAGCGCGCGTTCGTCGGCCAGTTCCGCCTGCAGCGCGTGGATGCGCTGGCGGCACACCTCGATGTCGTGATCGAGGGTTTGCAGCGCGGTTAGGGCTTGTTGTTGGGAATGCATACCATACCTTACTACTTTCTCCCAGGTTTGTCCCAAGGCTACTGATAGTCATGCTCCTCCAACGCACTAACATCCGGTGCAAGGTGCGCCCCGCGATTGTGAGTGTGGCCTGGCCCTAAAGGACCATGGTAGGGACGGACCCTGAAGGGTCAGACGGGGGCGCCGACGGCCCTGGCGAGGCCGAGAGGATGGACCCCACGCAGACCTTTTAAGGTCCCGTCCCTGCCATGGTCCTTTAGGGCCAGGCCCACGTCGCCCACCATCACAATCGCGGGGCGCGCCCTCCGGTCCACGACATCTTGACAACCGTTTGGGGCCCGACTATAATATTCGGTAAGCGAATTAAAGACGGTGGGGACAAGGTGGGGCTACGATGCGCACCGGAAACCGCAATCTTATCAAACAGATCAACCACAGCATCACCCTCAACTTAATCAAGAGTCGGGGGCCTCTCTCGCGCACCGACCTCGTCAGGCTCTCCGGCCTGAGCCCGGCCACGATCTCCAGCCTCACCGGTGAACTATTGGCGCTGGACTTTATTCAGGAGAGCGGTGAACGAGAGTCCATGCGGGGGCGGCCATCGGTCCTGCTCACATTGAACGCGCAGGCTCGGTTCGTCGTTGGACTGAAGCTTACCGAGCGGTCCATCATCAGCGCCCTGACTGACCTGGAAGCCAATGTACTTCGGTACAGGCTGACCCCGGTACAAGGTATGGAGGACTCACAAACAGCCATCACAGCCATAAGCCGGGCGATTGAAGAAACCCTTAACGAATCGGCCATCCCGCGCGCCAAGGTCATGGGGATCGGTATCGGCCTTGATGGGATCATAGACAGCCACATGGGTGTGTGCTGCTATTCTCCGGCCCTGCATTGGCGCAACGTCCAGCTTGTGCGTCCGCTTGAGGACCACTTCCACCTTCCGGTCTACATCGACAATAATGTGAACACCTTGACCGTAGCCGAGCAGTGGTTTGGCCTCGGCCAAGATGTGGAGCATTTCCTTGTGGTGACCATAGGGCGCGGAGTAGGCATGGGCGTCGTCGTCAACGGGCAGATATATCGAGGGGCTGCCGGCGGCGCGGGGGAGTTCGGCCATCTCACGCTCCAAGAGGACGGGCCGCTGTGCGGCTGCGGTAAGCATGGCTGCTTGGAGGCGCTGGTGGCCGACTATGCCATGACACGGATGACCCGCGAGGCTATCGAGGCCGGCCACACAACCGTCCTGTCGCCTGCGCTAGAAGGCGCCGGGCGCCTTACCCTCGCGCGGGTGGCCGAAGCCGCTCAGCAAGGCGACGCGGTGGCGCTGGACCTGGTAGCCCGGGCGGGTCGAGCCCTCGGCATGGGTCTGTCATACCTGGTAAGCCTGTTCAATCCGCATCTGATCATCCTGTCGGGCGAGGGTGTGCTGTCGGGCGAGGGCGCCCCGGCCGGTGAGGCGCTCGTCGGGCCGGCGCGCAGTGTGATGCGTAAACACATCGTCGACGGCCTACGGGACGTACGGCTGGTGGTCGAGCCTGTCGACGATGAGGCGTGGGCGCGGGGCGCGGCGTGTGTTGTGTTGAGCGACTTGTTCACGCACCCTATCGACAAGAGTGGCCGACGCCTTTCTGTGTCACGTCCCGAGCGCGTTCGCGCCTCAAGAGAACTCCGTGTTGGGATCCATCCACCCTGATAAACCTGATAAAGGGGAGAGGAGGCGCATCAAGACAGGGCGTATAGACGCTCAAGGCGGAAGGGCCGGAAGGCCGGAATAGTTGCCGCCCACTTAGGGGCAGGTTCGCATAGTTCGCATAGTTCGCATAGGGCCACATGATGATAGAGGAGGCCAAACGATGATCAAACGACGTTGCGCGATTTTCCTGACACCGCTGCTCGCGCTGGCGGTGGCGCTCGCGGGGGCCACGGCGCCAAGCGCCATAGGGGCCACGGCGCCTCACGCCGTCACCGGCAGCACGAGCATGATTGATCACCTCGATTTCGGCGCCTTTGGCGGCGGTTTGAACCCCAGGTTAACTACAATCCCTACTCGCCCAACGCGCTCACGTTCAATTACACGTTCGAGCCGCTGTATCTCTTCAATAGCTACAGCTGCAACACGGTTCCGTGGCTGGGGTGCACCTTAAAATAGTGGACGGTTCGCTCAGGCCGACCGCGCGCGTCCGAGGGATTGGCGCCGCCAGGGATGATCGGCGGCGGGGCGCAGCGGGCGCGGGGCCGGCGGCACGACGGTGGGC
>JAABUJ010001612.1_pt1 | contig 32062 bp, 23 predicted proteins | sample 5559131 | NCBI WGS metagenome assembly JAABUJ01 (sample SAMN10711875, study PRJNA513366) | rock metagenome | isolation source: Antarctica rocks | place: Antarctica: Victoria Land, Mt New Zealand nord | collected 2016-01-07
GGCCTGGGGGGCCGGCAGGTACTTGGCCGGGGCCGGGCCCTGGGGCGCCGGGGCCACGGGGGCCGGGGCGTACTTGGCGGGGGCCTGGGGAGCCGGCATCACCTTGGGCGGAGCCATGGGGGCGGGGGCATACTTGGCGGGGGCCTGGGCGGCGGGGAGCACCTTGGCAGGAGCTTGAGCCGACTGCCCGACGCCGCCAATGGCCATCATCAGAACGAGGCTGGTCATCGCGATGTCCTCAGTGGATTGCTAGGGTAATCCGACGGATCGATCGATCGTGTGGGCTTTCAGACTGAATCCCTGATGGTTCGGCTCGGTCGGACCCGGACGGATATCCGATCGCCATCGCCGACACCACCGGCCCGGTCGAGGACCCGAAGCCATGCCCCCTTGCGAGGAGCGCGACAGCGGGGTGATCCCCGACACGCAACGGGAACCCGTCTCACGTTGGCCTCGGGACGGCGGCGGAAGCCATCGGTCGGTCATCATGGCCGGCCGATCGCTCCACCCCAAGGGTGGCCGAGGCTATTCATCGGCATCTCGGGGCCTGGCGCTCACGCCGGTATTGAGAAAACCGAGGAATGACGACCTTGGCGGATATTAGGGGAAATGGCGTGTTGCCGTAGGATGGCGAGGAAGTCACGCGGTTTTGGGTCCATCTCGGGTCACGCCCTTGCCGAACCATTGGGGGTACCCAACAGGGATGTCGGTCTCTCACCGGTCCGGTCTCGATGACGTGGCCTGGGGCGGGGGGCGGTGGGCGATATTCAATCGGTAATTCGGGAGGTAGCATGCGTATCGGCATCAGACTCATTGGCGCGGCGACCGGCGCCGCGATCGTCGCGATGGCAGCGACGGTCGCGCTCGGGGCGAGGGCCGGCGGTGAGGTGAAGCACGTCCCGTTGGGTGGCTCGCTGACCGGCCAGGTCGGCGACCGCTACTTCGGGGTCTACGTCCCGACGCGGTTCGGCGGCACGCTCGAAATCAAGACGACCTCGGGCACCGTCGAGGAGATCGTCGGCCCCAACGGCAAGCAGCGAACCAACGGCGAGGAAGTCGGGACCGACCAGCAGGGGTGGTATCGCTTCAAGGTCGTCAACCCGGAGGACGAGGTCCCCTACACCGTCCAGACCATCTTCGTGCAACTCGGCCTGAGCAAGCGGTTGCCCTGGAACTTCTACTACTGGCCCACCAAGTCCGACGCGGTCCACGAGCCCTGGGCCGGCGGCAACGCCCGGGTCGACACGATCCAGCCGATGGGTGACGACGTCATGGTCGCCTCGCCGGGCGGCTACATCGCACCTGGCCAGGACATCGTCCGCGCCGGCCCCAACGGGCTGTTGGAAACTCCCGCCGCCGCCGGCGACACCATCACCTGGTTCCCCAACGAGTATGACGACCTGACCTTCCGGGGCGCCGACGGCCTGATCTACGCCACCCCTTCGCCGATGCTCAAGTTCGACCAGCTCTTCGGCACTTCGTCCCGGAGCTGGGAGGCGGCCAACAGCCAGAACCAGGATATCCAGCGCTGGCCGGGCCATTGCCTGGGCGGGGCCGTGGCCTCGATCATGCTCGCCGAGCCGGTCCCGGCCCCCGGTTCGGGCTTGACCCAGGACGAGCTGAAGGCCCTCTGGTCCGAGCTGGGCGAGAACCACTACAACCACCAGATTGGCGACTACGCCAACGAGATCCCGCCCGGCCCGCCCCGCCCGGGCCCCGACATCACCGACACCCACGTCCCCCGGTTCCACAACATGCTGGAGAACCACATCCGGGGCAGCAAGCAGAACCTCCTGGCCAACCTCCGGGCCTTCCCGCCCCGGGGGACCGTCAACGAGGTCTGGAACCACGGAATCGGCAAGTACATCGCCACCTACCACGCGATCCCCGGCAAGGGCGAGCGATCGGTCCGGCTCGAAGTCGAGCTCTTCGCCAACTCCGGCTCGAATCTCAACAACGAGGACCCCAAGCCCCGGACGGTCAAGTACGAGTACATCCTGGTCTACGGCCTCGACGGCCGGGTCGACGTCGCCAACCCCTACACCGCCGACTGGATCTCCGTCGGCGGCGAGGCGCAGTACTGCCCGCTGAACATCCTCGAAGTGATCGCGACCCGGTGGCAGGGCCATAACCCCTACGTCACCGAGGCCAACGTCCGGGCCCTCGACTCGTCCAACGGCGGCGGCTCGGGCCGGTTCGCCGGGGGCACCGCGCCGGCCTGGAAGCCGGTCAACTCCTACGAGTACGGCCGGGCCCCGCTCTTCGCCGCCGGGACCCCTGCCCCCGGCCGGACCCTGGACGCCTCGGGCGCCTCGCCCCGCCGCGGCCTGTTCCGGATCTTCGGGGGCCGCTGATCCCCCCCTGCCCCGCGCCGCCTCCCCTTGGCGAATGGCATTGACCGTCCCCACCGCTCCGACCCGGGATCCCGCCGAACCTCGGCGGACCCGGGTCGGGCAACGTCGTCGAGCGGGGATTCGAGGTTCCCTGGGACCATCCTCGATGATGCCCGGTTGTGCCGGCCGGATCGGCTGCAACGGACCTGGCGGCTCGCGGCCTCCCGCCCCTTCGGATTGCCCGACCGCCCGGGTCGCCGGTTTCGGAATTTCCGTCACGGTCGTTCAAGTTTTCCGTGCGACCCGGACGATGACAGAAGCTGGGTAAGCTATCCCGTCGGGCGGACCCAGTCCGGTCCGCGAATCGAAATCGACAAAGCCATCCGCCGACCCGTCGCGCCGATGACGGCGAAGGAGGGGGCCCAGATATGACCCAGAATCTTGCCACAACCAGACTGCCGATCCCGGCCCGGCGACGAGCCGCCAGGGCCGTGCCGATCCTGATCCAGATCCCCGACCTCGCCGGGTCCCGGGCCGCCGGACGACCGGTCCGCCGCCGTCGCCTCCGCCGCGAGGTCCGAGTCGCCGGTTACGCCTTGCTCGGGCTCTTGCCGATCTGGCTGGCGATCGCCACGCTCGGCGGCGATCGGCTCCCGCGGCTGTCGGCGTCGAGCCGGACCGCGGCGGCCGAGGCGGACTCGGGGTCGATCCGAGAGGTCCCCACGGTCTCGCTCTCGCTGGAGCCGATGTCCTCGGGCCCGATCGACCTGGAGGCCCCGGTGGTCCTGCCGGTCTTGCTCCAGCCCGTCGCCCCGACCGAGGAGGACGCCGATGGGAGACATTGATCAGGCCCTGGCCCGGGCCTACGCCCGGAGGACCCCGGCCGAGTCGTCGTCGAGCCCGCCGCCGCCCCACTTCGCCGTCGAGCTTCCGGGCCGGCCCGCCGGGTCCGCCCCCTCGATCGCGCTGGAATGGCCCTCGGCCGTCCGGGCGCTGGAGCGCGGCCACGGCGACCGGTTCGACCGGCTGGCCGACGCCCTGATCGCCGCCCGCGACCGCCGCCAGACCCGGGTCCTCCTGTTCACGAGCTGCCACCGATCGGAGGGGCGGTCCACGCTGGTCCTGACCCTGGCCCGGGCCCTGGCCCGACGGCCGGGGCGGACCCTGCTGGTGGACGCCGACCTGTCCGGCCCGATGCTGGCCCGGCTCCTGGGCCTGAGGCCCCGGGTCGGCCTGGACGACGTGATCGAGGGCGGCGCCGCGACGGCCGACGCCGTGATCGACGCCCCCGACGACCACCTCTGCGTCCTCCCGCTGAGGGCCCCCGTCGCCCGCCCCCGCGAGTTCCTCGCCGGCCCCGCCTGGCCGACCCTGATGGCCCGGCTCCGCCGCGACTTTGACCTCGTCCTGGTCGACGGCAGCCCGCTTTTCGCCGGCCTGAGCGCCCCCGCCCTCCCCCACGCGATGGACGCGGCGATCCTGGTCCACAACCGGGCCCTCACCGGAGCCCGGGCCGTCCTCCGCGCCCGGGAAGCCCTCGAAGCCGGCGGGATCCCGCTGCTCGGGATGGCGGAGACGTTCGTCTGAGGGATGGCGGATTTCAGGCTCTCGATTTCAAAGTATTGAAACCTGATGATGTCTGCAATCGGAAATCCTCGATCCGATTCTCCGCCACGCCCCACCCGCCCCGCCCCGGTCAGGAGGACCGCCGATGTACGAGGAGCACTTCGGCCTCCGCCCCCGGCCGTTCGGCGCCCCGTCGGGCCCCGACGATCACGTGGCGCTGGCGAGCCGGGACACGACCCGCCGGAGGCTCCGCTACGGCCTGGAGCACGGCCGAGGCCCGGCGCTGCTGTTCGGGCCGCCGGGGACGGGCAAGACGCTCCTGGTCCAGGCGCTGGCCCGCGACCTCGGTGGCCGGTCGGTCCACCTGACCTTTCCGGCCATGCCCGCGGCCGACCTGATGGCCTACCTCGCCGACGAACTGGCCGCCCCCGACCCCGGGCTCGCCGGCCTGGGCGGCTCGGTCCGCCGGCTCCGGTCCGGACTCTCGGCCTCGGCCGCCCGGGGGGAGCGCCCGCTCCTGATCGTCGACGAGGCCCATCTGATCGACGACCCCTCGACCTTCGAGACCCTCCGCCTCCTGCTCAACTTCGCGACCCTCGGCCCGCCCGACCTGTCGCTCCTGATCGTCGGCGGCCCCGAGGTCCTGCTCCGGATCCCTCCGGCCCTGGCGGACCGCCTGGCCGCCCGGTGCCTGCTCGGCCCCCTGACCCTCGACGAGTCGGCCGCCTACGTCCTGGGCCGCCTGGAGGTCGCCGGGGCCGCCTCGCCCCTGTTCGACCCCCCCGCCCTGGCCGAACTGCACCGATCCGCCGACGGCCTCCCCCGTCGGCTCGACCGCCTGGCCGACCTCGCCCTCCTGATCGCCTACGCCGAAGAATCCCCCCGCCCCGACGCCGCCACCGTCCGCGCCGCCGCCCGCGAGGGGGGCTTCGACGCCCTGGCGGCCTGAGGAAGACGAACCCCCCGATCCCTCAATTCCCCACGGGTCGGCCGACCGGGGTCCGTCCCCTCTTGCCCCGGCCGGAGGGTCGGGCGAACCGCCGAAATTCGCGAGGGCGCGAACATTGACGCGGCTCGTCCGTTATACTCTTCGGAGTCCGCGGACCGTCTCCCCCGGCCCTGGCGGACCGGGCGGGGAGTCGGCGGCCCCGGCCCGGGGACGGTCCCTCGGCGGGCGGGCGACCCCTCGGGAGCCTCGGATGGTCGGCGTCTTCGCCTGCCCGGAGTGCGGCCGGGAGCTGTCGCTGGAGGGGATCTCGCCGGGCCGTCAGGTCCAGTGCCAGGGGTGCTCGACCTGGGTCGAGGTTCCCTTTCTCCCTCGGGCCTCGGGTTGGAAGCGGCGTCGGAGCCCCCGGAGGCGGGCGGCCTGGGAGTTCCGGGCCCTCCGGGCGGCGGTGGCCTTCGCGGTGGCCGCGATGTTCGGGCTGGCCTCGGTCCGGATGATCGGCGGACGGGTCCGGTCCGGGCACGAGCGGGTCCTGGCCGTGCTGGTCGCCTCGGCGACCTCGGCCGAGTCCGGCGGGCGTTATGACGTGGCTCTCCGCGAGTCCGAGGCGGCCGTGGCCCTGGCCCGGAAGGTCGACCCGGAGGGCTCCGGGCGGCTCGCCGGGCTGATCCGCCACCGCGACCGGGTCTCGGTTCGGGAGGCCCGGTCCAGGCTGGCGGCCGTCGCCGGGCTGGACCCCGACCGGGCGGTCGGCGAGTCGCTGACCCTGGTCGACCGGGCCCGGGCCGACCCGGCGCTGGCCTCGATGGCCGGGGCGATCAAGGCCGGGCTCGCCGATTCCAGGCTCCGTCAGGCCGAGGCCGACCTGGAGACCGCCCGGTCGGCCTTCGACCGGGGCCGGTCCCGGGAGGCGTTCGAGGCCGCCGACCGGCTCCACGGCCGGGCCGGTCGCCTGGCCGAGTCCGACGCCGCGCGGTTCCGCGAGCAGGCCCGGGGCCTGATCGAGGCCGTCGTCGCCCGCGACGGCGCGGCCATCGCCCCGGTCGCCGGCCGGTTCATCGCCGGCTCGCCCGGGGCCTATACCGCGATCCTGGATCGCGCCTGGTCCGACGCCCTCCGGCTCCGGGGCTACCTGCCCCAGCCCCGCCAGTCGCCCTGGCGCGCGGTCTGGGACCAGAAGGCCCCGGCCCTGGCCGTCGCTCGGGTCGTCGAGACCCAGGACGGGCTCTACCTCCAGTCGAAGAACCGGACGACCCAGATCGACGGAACCTTCGAGCTGACCGTCGCGGGCCGGCCCCCGTGGGCGACCCGGGCCGTGGTCGGGACCCGGGTCCCGCTGCCCGACCTGCCCGCCTACCTCGCCGGGCACCTGGCCACCGCCGGCCGCCGCGACTCCGACGCCGAGCGCCGGTTCCACGACGATGCCCTGGCCCTGTTCGCCGAACAATCCGCCCGGGGCCTCCGCGGGGTCCCGCCCCGGGATCCCGCCCCGCGCCAGCCCTGACGGTCCGGACACCTGGCCTCGATCGGCAACCGCTCCTCTTTCCGATCCGTCGCGACGGGCCATCTCTCATGGACAATGGGTCAAGGGAGCCCCGGAGGAGCAGCCGAAATCGGAAATCCGCGATCTGGCTTCGTGCGAGTTTTTTCTGGGATCCGTCTCAGACGGGATCGGCGTCGGCCGGGGCCTTGACCTTGGCCCGGGGCGGGTCGGCCCGCTTGACCGCGCACTGGGGATGGATCCCGGCTGTCGAATACACGGCCTCGTGGCAGACCGGGCATCGGGCCCGGGTGGAGGCGGGTTTCAGCGGAGTATGATAATATTTCGGGATCATTGAGGCCGCCTCGCGGGGGTGTGGGGACGACGGCGGGGCCAGGGTCGGGAGGGGATCCAGGATCGAAAAGAGCGAATGGCTGATGGTTCACGACGGACAAGAGTCCATGCATCCAAAGCCACCGTGGTTGCTGATTCAGGACTTTCGGAACCCATCAAGGATCATCCGTTTTCCATAACCCATTGCCACGACTCAGAAAATGACAGGATCGCTTTTCAGGGGACCCGGACCTTGCGGCCCCTGGGCTTGGTCGCGGCGGGGGCCCACTGGCCGAGCGGCTCCCACGAGAACCGGAACAGGGCCAGGCCCGTGGCGGGGTCGGTCTCGCCGAGGTCGGAGACCCCGGTGAGCTGGACCCGGACCGAGTCGCCGCCCATGACGAACCGGGGCTCGCGGGCCATCGGGGTCAGGGCGAGGGCGAAGAGGACCGAGTCGCCGGCGGCCGGCGCGGTGCCGGGGGCCAGCGGGAGGACGGCGTCGCGGCTCCGGCCACGCTCGACCTCGGAGATGCACCGCTCGTCGGCCGGGTAGCTGTTCATGGATGGGCCTCGGGTCGGAATGGGGTCGGTCGAGCCGATCTCCGACGCGAGGGGCGTCGCGGCGGGCCGATGGGGAGGCCCGCCAGCGGCGGACCCCCGGGTCGATCATCCGGCGGGCCGATCAATAACGGCCACCACCACCACCACCACCACCACCACCGTAGCCACCACCGCCGCCGCCGCTCCGGCCGCCACCACCGCCGCCGTAGCCGCCACCACCACCGCCGCCGCCGCCGTAGCCGCCACCACCGGAGCGAGGCTCGCGGGGCTTGGCCTCATTGACGGTCAGTCGGCGGCCGTCATGCTCCTGGCCGTCGAGCGCCTGGACCGCCGCCTGGGCCTCGGCATCGGAGCCCATCTCGACGAATCCGAATCCCTTGGAACGGTTGGTATCGCGGTCGATGATGACCTGCGCGCTCTGGACCGTCCCGTGGGGCGAGAAGATCGCCTCCAGGTCGGATTCGTTGACGTTGTAGGTCAGGTTGCCCACATACAGCTTCTTGGCCACGATCGGACTCCGGGACTGAAGCAGGACGACCCGCGGGGAGGCTTCCGGGGTCGGGGAGAAAGGGGCTTCCGATGAAGTCCCGCGGCGCGAGAGGGGCGAGGGAGGGAGCAGGGACCGGTTCGGTGAGAGCCAGCGGTGCCACACTTTCGCCCGACCTGCCAACCTGAGCCTACCACGCCGGGGCCGGCCCCCGACAGGGAATTCCGGGCGGGATCCCCTTTTCCCCCGGGGATCGGGTGTCACCGCCTGATTTTGGGGCTCCCGCGGGCGTCACCGCGGATTCTGGGGCTTCCGCTCCTTTGGAGGTCCTGACTCCTCTCCCCAACCCTCCCCCACGAGGGGGGAGGGAGTCAGAAAGGGCTCCCCTCCGGCTCGTGAGGGAGGGTTGGGGAGAGGGGGCCGGCGACGAGGCACCACCAGAAACCGCGGTCAGACCCGCTCCCGCCGCCCGACGAGAATCGTCCCGGCTCACGGAGGATCGGGCCACCAGAAATCGCGGTCACGCCCTGGTCGAATGGGGAGTGGTCGGCGGTCGGTCCTCGCATGGCCGGCGAGGACATTATCGTGGAATCGACGCCCGCTTAGCACACTCTTGCCCGACCGCCCACCGGCCCGGCTCAGGAGCGGCCGACGGTGTCGTTGACGGCGCGCTGGAGGCTCTCGCCGAGGCCCTTCTGGCGGATCGCCTCGACGTCGGCCCGGCAGGCGAAGAGGGCCTCGACGACCCGGGGATCCCACTGGACGCCGGCGCCCTTGCGGAGAATCTCGTCGATGGCCATGGGCGTGAGGCGTCGGCGGTAGGGGCGGGTGCTGGACATGGCGTCGAAGCCGTCGGCCACCGCGAGGATCCGGGCCGCCGGCGGGATCGCCTCGCCGGCCAGGCCGTCGGGGTAGCCGGTCCCGTCGTAGTGCTCGTGGTGGTGGGCCACGCCGGGCAGGAGGTGGCTGAGCTTCTTGAGATCCTCCAGGATGTGCACGCCGATGGCGACGTGCGACTGGATGGTCCGGTATTCCTCGGGCGTCAGCGGCTCGATTTTCTTGAGCACGCCGTCGTCGATCCCGATCTTGCCGACGTCGTGGAGCAGGCCCATCAGGTAGAGGTCGCCGCGCTGGTTGGCCGAGAGGCCCATCTCCTCGGAGAGCCGGACGGCGATCCGGGCGACCCGCTCGGAGTGGCCCGAGGTATAGGGGTCCTTGGCGTCGATGGCCGCGGTCAGGGCCCGGATCACGCCGAAGAGCAACTCCTTGAGCTCGCCGTAGAGCTTGCCGTTGGTCCGCTGGGTCCCGATCAGCGAGGCGACCGGCTGGATCAGCTCGACCTCGGGGGTGGCGAAGGGGCGGCCGTCGCTGGGGTTGACCGCGACGATCCAGCCCACCGGCGACTGGGCGTCGGCGGCCACCGCGGCGACCCTCCGGGCCGGCGAGGGGTCGTCCTCGGCTGGCTCGTTGGCCAGGAGCACGCCGTCGGCCCCGATCGCCGGGACCAGGGCCCGGAAGTCGCGGGGGGCCATTCCCTTGACCGCGCCGGCGACCACGGTCGCCTCGCCCGGCCCGGTGGGGACCCAGGCCACCGCCGCCACGCCCAGGGCCGATCGGAGGGCGTTGAGGGCCAGGTCCTGGAACCGCTCGGGGGGGTCGGAGACCCGGAGCCGGCGGATCAGCCGGGCCGTCAGGAGCCGGTCGCCCCCCTCACCCCGGAACGGCGAAGCCGCCGAGGCCGGGCGGGGGAACGCCTCGCCCCTCAGGCTGTCGACCACCGATTGCCCCCAGGCTTTCAGGGCCCGCTCGGGGCACGGGGGCCCCCAGCCGGGCCGGGCCTCGGCCCCGCCGGCGAAGCCGACCAGCGCCACGAGGTCGCCGCCGGGCCGGGGGACCGTCAGGCAGAGCCAGGCCGGTCCGGAGTCGCGACCCGGCCGCCAGGTCGCTACCCGGCCGTGCCAGAGCAGCCCCGAGCCCAGGACGGCGGTCAGGCTCGCGTCGCCGCTGGGGAACTCCGCCGGGTCCAGCCCCAGCCGGACCCGCCAGACCAGCGTCGCCGGGTCGAGCAGCCCCACCGGGGCCGAGAATTCGCGGGCCAGCCGCCGGGCCGCCGCGTGCTCGCCGCCGACCCCCGAGGATTCCGGCGTCAGCCGCAGCGGCGGCGTGACCTTCAAGCTGCCGCTGTCGCTCTTGCTGCTGGAACCATTCATCGGCGTCCCGTGCTCCGTGGGGGTCGCCTCGCCCGCCCCCGGTCCGAGGAATGACCGCTCCCCCGCAAGACTAGGACGCGATTCCGGCCCCGGCAAGCGGGGCGATCCGGGCGAGTCGGCCGGGCCGCTTGGACACGCCACCGGAGGGGACCTATAGAACCTCGTCGGGCCCGACCTCGGGCCTCCCGAACTCGCCTTCGCCCGGCGGATGGGCGAAGGCCGATCGGTGATCGGGGGATCCGGGCCGGAATCCCGCGGACCTCCCCGGATCAGCCAGGAATCATCGGCCATCACCCATCGGCCATCGCCCATCCGCCGGGCGAAACCCCCGGGCCCGGCCCCGGACGAGGATCCCACCTTTGAGCCATTCCGACCTCTTCCTGGGCTGGAACCTCGGGCCGTCCGAGCGGCCGCCCGAGGACCAACCGACCGGCCGCTCGGACCTGACCCGGAACTGGCCGCCGGCCCGGGCCTGGGACGAGACCCGGGATCTCGAGCCGGCCGGGCGGGGCCTCGGCGGCCTGGCCCAGGGGTTCTCCCTCCACCCCGACCCCTCGACGCCCGCCGAGGCCGGGGAGACGATCCGGCCGGCGGCCGATGCCGGGCCCGAGGCCCTCGGCGCCGACGCCCCGGTCCCCTTCCCTCGGTGCGGCGAGGGGATCGGCGGCTTCCGGCTGGTCTCCGAGCTGGGCCGGGGGGCGTTCGGGCGGGTCTACCTGGCCGAGGAGGCCGGCCTGGGCAACCGCCCGGTGGCTCTGAAGGTGTCCCGGCCCGAGGGGGACGAGCCCCGGCTCCTGGCCCGGCTCCAGCATACCCACATCGTCCCGATCCACTCGGTCCGGGACGACCCGGAGAGCGGCCTCCGGCTGATGTGCATGCCGTATTTCGGCGGGGCCAACCTCGCCCAGGTCCTGGAGGCGGCCGGGGCCTCGGAGCCGTCGGAGGCGACCGGGCGGAGCCTGATCGAGGCCCTGGACATCGTCGGCCAGCCCGCCCCCACCCCCGCCGACGCCGACCGCCCGGCCTCGCCCCGCCGCTGCGACGCCGGGCCGGGCCGCCCGCACTTCCGCGACGGGGTCGAGGCCGAACTGGCCCGCGCCTTGGGGGGCCCGATGAGGTCGACCCTGGGCCGGATCCCCCGCTGGTCGCGGTCGACCTCCCAGCCCTCGGGGCCGGCCGAGGAGCCCGGGCCGCTCCAGCCGGCCCGCCGCTTCCTCCGCCAGTCGAGCTTTGTCCGGGCCTCGGCCTGGATCGCGGCCCGGCTGGCCGAGGGGCTGGAGCACGCGCATTCCCGGGGCCTGCTCCACCGCGACCTGAAGCCCTCCAACATCCTGATCGCCGCCGACGGGACGCCGATGCTGCTGGACTTCAACCTCGCCGCCGACGCGATCCGTCCGGCCGAGGGGGATCGGGCGATGATGGGCGGAACTCTACCCTACATGGCCCCCGAGCACCTCGACGCCTTCAACCCCAACGGGTCCACTCCGCCCGAGGCCGTCGACGAGCGGGCTGACCTCTACGCCCTCGGCCTGATCCTCTTCGAGATGGTCGCCGGCCGGCACCCCTTCGCCGAGCCCCCGCCGAACCGGCCGCTGCTCCAGGTGGTCCGCGAGATGACCGAGGAGCGGCGGGGGCCGGCCCCCTCGCCCCGGGCGGTCAACCGCGAGGTCCCGCCCGGCCTGGACGCGATCATCCGGAAGTGCCTGGACCCTGACCCCGACCGCCGCCACGCCCGGGCCGGCGACCTGGCCGAGGACCTCCGCCGGTTCCTGGAGGACCGCCCCCTGAAGTTCACCGCCGAGCCGAGCCTGGCCGAGGTCGCCATCAAGTGGGCCCGCCGGAACCCCAGGCTCACCAGCGGCTCGGCCGTGGCCATGCTGGCGGTCCTCCTGATCGCCACGATCATCGGCGGGACCTTCGCCACCCTCGGGCACCTCCGCGAGGTCTCGGCCCGGCTGAAGTACCGGGTCTTCGCCTCGCGGTTCCAGGAATGCCAGTTCCTGCTCAACGCCGGGGGCCCGGTCGAGAACCTGGGGCGCGGGATCGGCCTGGCCGAGTCGGCGATCCGCCAGGCCGGCGTGGACGACCCCAAGGGCTCGGGGGCCGAGTCCTGGCCGGCGAGCCTGGCCCCAGCCGAGCGCGACGAGGTCCGCCGCGACCTCTCCGAGTTGATCCTCCTGGTGGCCCGGGCCCGGGTCGTCCAGGCCGAGCGGTCCCGGTCCGAGCCGAGGCGCCGCGACGCCCTCCAGGGCGGGATCGCCCGGCTCGACCGCGCCGAGCGGCTCGACCCGAGCCCGCCCCGGGCCCTCTTCGACGAGCGGGCCCGATACCACTCGGCGCTCGGGCAGGCCGCCGAGGCCGCCCGCGACCGGGCCCGGGCCGAGGCCACCCCGCCCCGGACCGGGCGCGACTTCTACCTCTTGGGGACCGCGAACCTGGCCGAGGGCCATCCCGACCGCGCCGAGCCCCTGCTGCTCCGGGCCGTCGGGATGGACGACCGGCCGTTCTGGGACTGGTTCGCCCTGGGGATCTGCCACCATAACCAGGGACGGTTCGCCGAGAGCGCCGGCGACTTCGCGGTCTGCACCGCGGTCGCCCCCAAGTTCGCCTGGCCCTGGATGAACCGCGGCCTGGCCCTGGCCCGCGCCGGCCGGCTGGTCGAGGCCCTGGAGTCGTTCGACCGGGCCCTGGCCATCGACGGTCGGCTGGCCGAGGCCCTGGCCCACCGGGGGCTCATCCGGCTTGGGCTGGGCGACGCCCCGGGTGCCGCGGCCGACCTGGAGGGGGCCGCCGCCCTGGGCCACAAGGGTCCTTCGACCCGGCCCGCCCTGGCCGAGGCCCTGGCGCGATCGGGCCGCCCGGCCGAGAGCCTCCGGCTGATCGACGGCCTGATCGAGTCCAACCCCGACGACCCCCTGTTTCGGATCGTCCGGGGGACGATCCGGCTGGCCACCGACCCGGCCGGGGCCGAGGCCGACTTCCGTCGGGCCCTGGCCGCCCGGCCCGGCGAACCCGGGGCCTACCTCGGCCTGGCCCGCCTCCACCAGTCCGACCCCCGGGCCGCGCTCCCGGACCTCGACCGGGCCGTCGAGGGAGACCCCGCCCTGTTCGAAGCCGTCGAGCTCCGCGCCCTGCTCCGGGCCCGCCTCGGCGACCCGGCGGCCCTGACCGATGTCGACCGCCTGGTCCTGTCCCCCACCCCCCACCGCCTCTACAACGCCGCCTGCGCCCTGGCCCTCCTGAGCAAGGCCCGCCCCGACCCGGCCCTCGTCCCCCGGGCCCTGGCCCTCCTGGTCCGGGCCCTCGAATCCGGCTTCCCTCGCGAGCCTCTCCGCGACGACCCCGACCTCGACCCACTCCGCGATAACCCGGCCTTTGGCGACCTGCTCAAGCCGGGGCCGTAGTCCTGCCGTCACGTATCGGCGAAAGGGATGGATGTCCCAATGTCTTCATCGGATGGCCTTCCCGCCCAGGCCCCGAGCCACGCCGGGCGGGGTGGGGATCTGGGGCGGGAGCGGGCCGGGGTCGGCGGTCCAGGTGTAGGGGGCGATCCAGCGGGCGATCTTGGGGTTGGCCACGGCGTCGAGCAGGGTGTGCTCGGCCCCGAGGTAGTCGTGGGCGTCGTGCTCCTCGTAGCGGGCGGCCAGGGGGCCGAGCCGGGCGAAGTCGGCGTTGGAGAGGCCGACCCGGCCGAGGGCGCGGTGGTGGTCGCTCCGGACCAGCGAGGGGTAGAGCAGCAGGGCCTCGTCCTTCCGGTTGTAGAGATTGAGCAGCCCCTCGCAGCCGTGAAGGGCCCGGTCGAGGCGCTCGCCGGGGTCGAGCCAGTTCCGGTCGCTGGCGGCGCCGATGATGACGGCGCGGACCCGGAGGTCGGGGCGGGTGGCGGCCAGCCGGGCGGTCGGGTCGTTCCTCTTGCCGTGGAGCTCGCCGCCGCCCAGGAGGTGGAGCGCCGAGGGGACCACCCGGCCGCCGAAGCTCTGGCCGATCAGGGTGATCCGGCTCCCGACGGGGAAGGCGGAGAGGAAGACGGCCAGGTGGTAGGCGGCCACAAAGGCCCGCCGGCCCTTCTCGTTGATGTCGCGGAGGTCCTCGCCGTAGACCCGCTGACTGGGCCAGTCGAAGGCGATGACCACGGCGTCGCGGTGGAGCGACTCGTGGTGGGTCAGCCAGCTCTGGGTCCAGAGCAGCCCGCCGAAGGCGGCGTCGGGCGTGGTCAGGCTCCCCTGGACCTGGACCAGGACCGGCCGGCCGAGGACCGCCGCGAAGAGATCGGCGGGGGGGCGCTGGACGGTCCGGCCCTCCGGGTCGAAGGTCAGGACCTTGAGCCCGGGCCAGGGGTCCGAGCCCAGCTCCTGCGGGCAGTCGCGGGACTGGACGATCCAGACCTGGCCCATCCGCTCGGGCCGGGGCTTGAAGTGGTCGAGCAAGACGAACGGCCAGCCGGTCTTGATGTCGAGCGCGCCGTCGAGGAAGTTCTGGTCGCCGTTCTGGCTGACCCCCGGCCCGCCGGCCCCGGGGTCGAACTGGCTCCCCGGCCTGGGGCGGGTCCCCGGCACTGGCGAGCCCGGCGCGGCCGACGCCGACTTGATCATCGTCGGCACGAACAGGCTGGAGAACGGGACGGTCTGGCGGATCCGCCCGGTGACGGCGCGGGGGAGGAGCCGGAACAGGCCCCCCCGCTGCTTCGGCTCGGCGGAGTTCGCCTCGGTCGGGAGGTCCGGCTCCTGGGCCCGGGCGGCCCCGGCGGCCATCGCGACCAGCACGGCCCACGCGACCCAGCCCCGCCCTCGCGACCGGCATCTCGCCCCAGCCTTGGTCATCACGGTTCGGCGCCCCCGGATCCTGGGATTCTGGAGAAGATCGGACCGAGCCGGGTGGCCGAGGACTGATCCAGGACGGCCTTCGGCTTCGACCGCCCCGCATCGAGGCTCGGAGCCCGGATCTCCCGACCCCATGACGGCTTTATCGATCGGGGCGGTCGCGCCGATCCATTCTTCCTTGTCGATCCGGGCTGGTTTTCCGGTCGGTGGGCGTGGAGGCCCATCCGGGCGAGCCGCCCCGCCCCGATTTCTCGGGAGAAAAGTTAAACTCGACGCTCAGAAGAGCCCGCGAGCGGCCGGACCGACCGATTGCGGCCCGTCGCCCGACCGGTCGCGGAACGAATGATGGAGCGGGAGGGGCGTCGGGGACGCGGGCCCGGCCGATCGGGGGGCCGGGGCGGGCACCCCGGCGGGCTCCGGTTCCCCGGCGCCGGACGAACCCAAGGGCTCCTCGGCCGGTCCCTCTCCGGCGGCCTCGGCCTCGGCCTCGACCCGGCGGAGTTCGGCCAGCGCCTTGTAGACCCCACGCTCGGCCGCCGCCTCGTACCGCCGGGCCAGGGTCGCCTCCTTCGAGGCGTCGAACAGCGCCCGGTCGGATGCGGTGGCGCGGTCGGACTCGATCATTGCGAGATCGAGCGTCTCGCGATGTTCGAGAAGACCGGCGATCTCGGCGTCGATCAGCCCGGCCAGCCGGTCGCGGGCCCAGGCCCGGCGGTCGGGGTCGGGCAGGCCCTCGCCCTCGCCGGGCAGGAGATTCTTGAAGTCGCCACCGATCGCCTCGGTGAGGGCGCGGACCGGCCTCACCGGGACGTCCATGAACCGCGCGGAGGTCAGGTCGGCCAGCTTCATCCCGTGGGTCCAATCCCACCGGGTCTGTGCGCCGTACTCCAGTTCGTCGCGGAGTTCGAGAAAGGCGGCGATCATCCGGTCGACGCCCTCGGGCATCGCGCAAAGCTTCCGGACGTGGGTGGCCGGCTCGTTGGCGATGTCGGACATCAGCTGGTCGACCTCGGCGAGCCGGGCCTCGTCGTGGGCGGCCTCGGCGTGATCGGCCAGCCGCTTGGTGGCGGCTCGCTCCTGCTTCGAGCAGCGCTCGACCCGGACGGTCAGCTCGGCCAGGCGGTCGACAAGGAAACGGCCCATCTCGGTCCGGGGCGCCATCTCGGCCTGCATCGCCCTGGATCGGCGCTCGACCTCGGCCGAGTCATCGAGCGGGATCACGAGGCCCGAGCCCGCCATCCCATGCTTGGTCGAGTTCCGGCGGGATTGGTCGCGGCCCTCGGGGCTGGTAGGTCCCCGGCTCCTGGCCCCGTTGATCCGGGCGGCGGCCTGGCGGGCTTCGCTGATGGCGGGCATGGGTCTGGCCTCGGGTTGGTTGCGGGTCGGGGTGTCCTGCCTTCCCCAATAAGATCGCGAGTTTCGGGTCGGCTTAGCACACTATCTCGCGAAATCCCCGAGATCCCGAACTCAGGGCGAAGTACGAGCGGGCCGCCGCCCGCCCCTGGCTGGGCGTCGCGCCCGACCCCGAGCCGCCGGGCTCAGACGATCGGACGCGCGGAGCCCGGGCCCGCCGTTCAGGACGAACAGCCGAGGGTGACGGCGACTCCGACGGGCTTGCCGCCCCCGATGACGGAGTTGACCACGTCGTCGCCGGGGGCGCGGGCCTCGACCCCGGTCAGGAGGTCTTCATGGGTCCGCTCCGGCTTGCCTCCAGGATCGCCAGCGAGACCCGGGGGCGATCTCGTCCCCGCTCCCCGAAGAAAACGAGAAATTTGCTTGCCTTCGGGGCGGCCTGGAGACTATCTTTGGACTCGGCCAGTCCCTCCCCGGGTTGGCCTGGGCCTTCCAATGAGTCCCGCCCGTCTCCCCACGGGCGACTCGCGACGCCATGCCACCGAGCCTGGCCGTCCGCTTCCCCCTCCTCCCGAAGGAGACTTGATGACCCGTCGCCTGGCCATCGGCCTCTTGTTGACCCCCGCTCTGGCCCTGCTGCTCGAACCGGGATGCGGCCCCGCCGCCGCGCCGGCCCCCGCGCCGTCGGGCTCCCTCTACGGCGAGAACCAGATGCCTCCGGCCGACAAGGCCGCCCCCAAGAGCGGGCTGGCGCCGAAATCTCCCGGCGCCCCGCCGCTCGCCCGGTAGTCCGCGAAGTCGCCCCCGGTCCCGCCGGCCGCCTCCTCCTTCCCCCGCCCCTCCCCGGGCGGGACGGCCGCCACCAGGGACCGACCCGCCCCGGATCCGACCCGAGATCGACCCGATCTCCGGGGACCGGCGCGTCCCGATCCCCCCTCATCTCCGCCCGATCCGTCCCATCCCCCACGGAGTGCTCCCATGCGGACCCGATCTTCTCGCGGTTTCACGCTGATCGAGCTGCTGGTGGTCATCGCGATCATCGCCGTGTTGATCGCCCTGCTCCTGCCCGCCGTCCAGGCTGCCCGCGAGGCCGCCCGCCGAGCCCAGTGCACCAACAACCTGAAGCAGATCGGCCTGGCCATGCACAACTACGAGAGCACCTATGGGTGCTTCGTGCCGAGCTGCATGTACCCCTCGCCGATCGACAGCTACGGCTGGGGGCCGTCGGGCCAGCTCAGCCTCCTGCAATTCCTGGAGCAGGGAACCCTCTACAACGCCTACAACGTCGGGGCGGTGCAGTGCGGGCCAACCGGATGCGCCATGTACAACGGGAACACGACGGTCTTCAACGCCCAGGTCGCCTCGTTCCTCTGCCCGTCCGACGCGAAGCCGCGAACGGCCTCGATTTCCAACTACGTCGGGAGCGTCGGCGGCCCGTTCCAGCTTGACCCGACCTGGTCCGGCACCTTCATTCCGACCCCGACGACCGATTTCAACTACCTGGGCATCAAGTCTCCTGCAACGGTGAAGATCGCCTCGATCCTCGACGGGACAAGCAACACCGCACTATTCAGCGAAGTGCTCTCGGGACCCGCCAGCATCAAGGGGATCACCACCTCCACCACCAACCCGAACCAGTGGAAGCGGGTATTCTTCCCCTCCTCCTCCAACAACCAGGCCGCGACCTTCGACGCGGTCCTGGCGGTGATCAATACCTGCGCCTCCCTCCCCGCCGGAACCGCCGCGAAGGGGGGGGCCCGCGGCGACTGGTTCTACGCCTACCCCAATTACAGCAACTTCTCGGTTTATAATCACATGTCCAGCCCGAACAGCCGGGCCTGCTCGACCTCCCAGACTTCCCAGGGTAACACCTGGGGCCAGGACATCTGGGGCCCCGCCCCGCCCACCAGCAACCACCCCGGCGGGGTGAACCTGCTGCTGGCCGATGGCTCGGTCAAGTTCATCAAGGACACCATCAACCTCACGACCTGGTGGGCCATCGGGTCCAAGGCCGGCGGCGAGGTCGTCAGCGCCGACCAGTACTGACCCGGTCCGGCAGGTTCGAAAGCGTCGCGGCCGGGGGATCAATCCCCCGGCCGCGTTGCTTCTGGCTCCGGTCGATCGCTCGATCGCTCACCGCGGAGCGGCGACGAGCTTCCGGGCCATGTCGAGGTCGACGCCGTTGGCCTCGGCGAGCTTCCGACCGAGTTCCTCGTTGGCCCTGGCGAAGTGGCCGATCATCTTGGCGACCACATCACGATTCTTGACCTTCTTGAACTCGCCGGTCAGGTTCATGACCAGATGGTCACGGTCGGTTGAGCTGAATTCGAGGTAGCGTTCGCCGGCCTGCTTGTAGTTCTGCGGGTCGCGGCCTTCGCGGAAGACCTTGTTGCCCTGAAACGTCCCGGAGTCCGAGGCGCGGGGGTCGGCCACCAGGCGGTCGGGCCGCTTGGTGCTGGGGGAATAGTTGATGTCGCCCTTGCGGACGGTGTGGTCGTCCAGGCCCTCCTGGTTGTCGTTGCTGACGGGGTGGCGGGGCTGGTTGACCGGAAGTTGCTGGTAGTTCACGCCCAGGCGGTGGCGCTGGGTGTCGGAGTAGGAGAAGTTCCGACCCTGGAGGAGCTTGTCCTCCGACGGCTCGACCCCGGGGACGTAGGCACCCGTGTTGAAGGCAACCTGTTCGGTGAACTGGAAGAAGTTCTCGGGGACCTTGTTCAGCGTCATCTTGCCGACGGTCCGGAACGGGACGATCGATTCGGGCCAGACCTTGGTGGCGTCGAGCGGGTCGAAGTCAAACTTGGAGTGGAGTTCCTCGGGGGTCAGGGCCTGGACCTGGAGTTCCCACGAGGGACGGTCGCCGTTATTGATCGACTCGTAAAGCTCCTGGGTCAACGCGGCCGGTTCGCGCCCGCCGATCATCTTGGCCTGCTCGTCGGTGTTGTTCTTGATCCCCTGGAGGCTATTCCACTTATATTTGACGTAGTGGACCTGGCCCTGGGCGTTGACCCACTTGAAGGCGTTCACGCCGAACCCATCCATCTGCCGGAAGCTGGCCGGGGTCCCCCGGTCGGAGAACAGCCAGGTGAGCGTGTGGGTCGACTCGGGCATCGCCGAGAAGAAGTCAAAGAACCGCTCAGCCTCCTGGACGTTGGTGACCGGGGAGGGCTTGAATGCGTGGATCAGGTCGGGGAACTTCATGGCGTCCCGGATGAAGAAGACCGGGATGTCGTTGCCGACGAGGTCGTAGTTTCCCTCGTCGGTGTAGAACTTGACGGCGAAGCCCCGGACGTCCCGCGCCGTGTCGGCCGAGCCCTTGGGCAGGACGACCGTGGAGAACCGGACGAAGACCGGGGTCTTCTTGCCCGGGCTCGACAGGAAGGCCGCCTTGGTCAGCGGCGTGACGTCGGCGGTGGCGACGAATTCGCCCTGGATCCCGACGCCCCGGGCGTGGACCACGCGCTCGGGGATCCGCTCGCGGTCGAACCGGGCGAGCTTCTCGATCAGGTAGAAGTGTTCCAGGAGCGTCGGCCCTTCGGGGCCGGCGGTCATCGAGTGCTCGTCGCTCCCCACCGGCCGGCCGGTGTCGGTCGTCAGGTGGGGTGCCTTGCCCGGTGGCTGCTGGTTCCCCGGCGCCACCGGGGGGACCTGGCCGAAGGCCGATGGGCCGGCCGCCAGGATCGCGGCCCAGAGGGTCCAGGCGACCCGCCGCCCCCCTGAGGGGAAGCGGCCCAGCACCTGTTGCGCATTCATTTGCATGAGAGTTCGTTTCCTGGCGGGCCATCCGTCCCGATTCGCCCCGTCCGATGGGCCCAGGCCCCGGATGGTGGCGTGGGCCCCGGGCGGCGTCCGGGGCTCGATCCGTTGATGGCAGATCCCGTACCAATCGGGACGCGGAGGCAGGATGGCGGGTCGGCCGGGGGGCATCCGGCGTGCGACGCGCGGTCAGGCGGGGCGGTAGATCGTGTTCGATTTCTCCAGCCCGAACTGGCGCTCGCAGTAGAGCCGGCCGTCGGGGAAGAGCTCGCGGAGCCTCGCCTCGGAGAGCACCCGGGTCTCGCGGATCATGTCGACCCAGCCGGGCCACTTGCGGTTCCATCGCGTCAAGAGGCCCTCCCGGATCGACGCCGGGAGCTTCCAGTAGAGCGGGACGCCGGTGTGGATCTCGATCGGAAACCTCGGGCTGGGGGTCTGGACCCAGTAGGCGGGCGCCAGGCGGCGGGCCTCGGTGGCGAACTTCGCCTGCTGCCCCTCGTCGCCGACGTGCTCGATCACCGAGTTGCTGAAGACGGCGTCGAACGAGTTGTCGGCGTACCGGCCCCGGAGGTCGCAGGCGTCCCCCTCCACCGCCTCGAACCGCGACGGGTCCGAGACCGGCGGATTGAACCCGGGGAGGTTGACCATCGTGACGTGGAAGTCGTGCTTGATCAGCCCCCAGTTGTACTCGCTGCCGCCCAGGTCGATGATCCTCGCCCCGGCGGGCAGGCGGAGAAGTTCCAGCATCGCCTCCATCCGCTTCCCGCGGAACTTGTGCATCAGGTACGGATTCTTGTAAGCCTGGTCCCTGATTGTTCTGACAATAATGTTCATAAGTAAGGTGATCCAGGTGCGGGCCAGGCCGGGTTGCTTTCGCGCCCGCTAAACTAACGGGTCCGGGCCGACCCGCACAAGGGCCGCTGGCGGATCTCGCGGGCAAACCACGCGCGATCGGCTTCGTCCCCGGCCCCCGTCCCGCCGTCCCGCCGTCCGGAGTGAGCGGGAGACGGCCCGGGCGCGGTGGTGAATTTCCTGGGAGTCGATTATCCTGGTAGTGAACGCCCCCGAGGGATCCGGAGGGACCGAGGACATGCAACCCGATCCGATTCGAGCCGCGCACAAGCTCCGCCCATTCCAGCCGTTCACGATCGTCACGGCGTCGGCCGAGAGCTACCACGTGTCCCACCCCGAGCTCATGGGCCAATCGCCCCGAGGTAACACGGTGATCGTCATGCCCGAGGGGGACGAGGTCGTGATGATCGACGTTGCCAGCATCACCGAGATCACCTACGGCTTCGGCCGGAAGGCGAGGAAGTCGCGGGCGAAACCGGGTTGAGGTGAGGGGGGCCCGATCGTCTCCGCGGGGCCTTCCTCGGACCTGGACGGGGCCATCCGGGCGCGTCAAGATGGTGGGTTGGATGGGTCACCGGGCGCCCCGCCCGGACGGCCGATCGCGCGGCCCCGCCGCCCGGGGGCCCGGCGAGGATCACACCTCTCTCAGGAGTCCGTCGGATGCCGTCTCTCTCCACCCCGCGCCGGAGGGTTTTGCCCCTCGCGGCGGCCCTGGGCGTCGCCGCCCTGGCCTGTCCTCCGGTCGCCTGGGCCCAGGTCAGCCCCGAGCAGTCGGCCGCGATGGTCAAGCCCGCCGAGGGGCTCCAGGCCACCCTCTTCGCCTCCGAGCCGATGGTCAACAACCCGACCAACATCGACGTCGACTCGCGGGGCCGGGTCTGGGTCGCCGAGGGCCAGAACTACCGGATGACCCACCGGAAGGAACTCCCCCGGATCGAGGGGGCCGACCGGATCAAGATCCTCGAAGATACCGACGGCGACGGCAAGGCCGACAAGGTCACCGTCTTCGCCGACAACATCTTCCCCATCCCGATGGGCCTGGCCGTCGAGGAGATGTACGACAAGGCCGGCCAGTACAAGGGAGCCCGGGTCTACCTCGGCAACAGCCCCGACATCCTGGTTTTCGAGGATCTTGACGGCGACGACAAGGCCGACAAGCGGTCGGTCCTGCTCACCGGCTTCGGCGGGATCGACAGCGACCACGGGGTCCACGGGATGACCCTGGGCCCCGACGGCAAGCTCTACTTCACCCACGGCGACGGCTGCTGCTCGTTCGAGGCCAAGGACGGCTCGCACAAGAGCCGGAACTTCGACGTCACCGACAAGTCGGGCCGGCACGTCAGCTCCTCGGACCGGGCCAACACCCTCCGGGTCAACCGCGACGGGACCGAGTTCGAGATCCTGGCCGACCGCCAGCGGAACAACTACGAGACCAGCCTGAACGCCTTCGGCAACGCCTTCACCTCCGACAACGACGACGACGGCAACCGGGGCTGCCGGGTGATCTGGGTGATGGACGGCGGCTCCTACGGCTACCAGACCCCGGGGAGCCCCCGCCACTGGGGCGAGGAGGTCCCCGGGAACGTCCCCAAGCTGGTCGGGACCGGCAACGGGAGCCCCTGCGGGATCATGGTGTATGAGGGTTCGCTCCTGCCCGGCGACTACAAGGGCGGCCTGTTCGAGGCCGACGCCGGGACCCGCCAGATCAACTTCTTCCCGCTCCAGCGGCACGCCTCGAACTTCCGGACCACGTACAAGACCCTCCTGAGCAGCGACGACCCCTGGTTCCGCCCGGTCGACATGGCCGCCGCGCCCGACGGCTCGGTCTTCGTCGCCGACTGGTACGACGCCGCCGTCGGCGGCCACTCGTTCCGCGACCAGAACACCGGCCGGATCTACCGGGTCGCCCCCAAGGGCCACGCCTCGCCGATTCCCCGGCCCGACTTCGCCACCATCCCCGGGCTGATCGCCGGGCTGAAGTCGCCCGTCGTCGCCACCCAGGACGCCGCCCGCCGCTCGCTGATCGAACGCGGGGCCGAGGCCAAGGCCGCGCTGGCCGAACTCTTCGCCCACGGCGACCCGATCGAGCGGGCCCGGGCCCTCTGGGTCCGCCACGCGATCGAGGGGGACGCCGTCGCCGTCGCCGCTTTGAAGGACCCCAACCCCGCCATCCGCGAGCAGGCCGTCCGGATCCTCGGCCGCGACCTCAGCCGGGTCGGGACCGTGGTCTTCACCCGGCCCGAGGCCAAGAAGCCCCCCGCGGCGCAGGCCCACCTCAAGGACCTCCTGCCGATGGCGACGGACCCCGACGCCGGGGTCCGTCGCGAGCTGATCCTGGCCCTCCGGTGGCTCCCGACGTCGCAGTCCGAGGGGGCCCTGAAGACCCTCGCCAAGTCCTGGGACGGCCAGGACCGCTGGTACCTCGAAGCCCTCGGCCTGGCCCTGCTCGAACGCGAGGGGCCGTTCCTGTCCGAGCTCTTCGACGGCACCCTCTTCGGCGACCTCGACCTGGAGAAGGCCGGGCAGGACGGCCACGTCGCCTTGCCTCCCTACTTCCCGGCCGACCGGAACGAGGCGTACATCGCCGCCGGGACGCCCGACCTGCCCGCCAACGCCCTGAGCAAGTCGCTGGGCCTGGCCTGGCGGGTCCACCGGCCCGAGGCGCTCCCGCTTCTGCGCCGGGTCGCCCCGTCGCTGGCCGCAACCGAGTTGCAGCAGGCCTTCGACGACGCCCTGACGCAGGACGGCGACAAGGAGGCCGGCGTGGTCATGGCCGAGCAGGCGTTGCAGGCGACCGACCCGGCCCGCAAGTTCGCCCTGATGGCCGCCCTGGGCCGGAAGCTGGGCGGCCTCTGGCGCGACGCCCGGGGGAACGCGGCGGTGGTCAAGCTGATCGAGTCGAGCCTGGCCGACCCCGCCTCGCGGGTCCCGGGGATCGCGCTGGCGCTGGCCAGCCTCGACGGCCGGTATGGCGCGACCCTGATGGGATTCGCCCGCGACCTCAAGGCCCCCGAGCCGGTCCGGCTGGCCGCGGTCGAGGCCCTCGGCCCGATCCGCCCGCCGGGGACCGCCGAGTTCGTCGACGGCCTGATCGCCGAGGCCAGGAAGGGGGGCTCGACCCCGCTCGCCGAGGCCGCCGTCCGGGCCCTGCCCGAGTTCCCCGAATCCAACCCGCGGCTCCTGGCGATGGTCGCCGGCAATGACTATCCGCTGGGCCTCCGCCGCGAGGCCCTCCGGGTCTACGCCCGCCCCCGGAACGGCGGCGGCCGGAAGGTTCTCGACCTGATCGGGGACGGGAAGCTCCCCGACGACCTCAAGAGCGAGGCGACCTCGATCGCCCACAACGACCCCGACGCCCGGGTCCGCTCCGACGCCGGTAAGATCCTCCCGCTCCCCAAGGCCGCCTCGGGCCGCCCGCTCCCCCCGATCAAGGAGCTGGTGGCTCAGCCCGGCGACGCCAACCGAGGCCGGGCCGTCTTCGCCAAGGTCGGCGTCTCCAACGCCTGCGTCACCTGCCACCGGGTCCAGGGTCAGGGTCAGTGGATCGGCCCGGACCTCTCGACGATCGGGGTCAAGTACGGCAAGGAGGAGCTGCTCCGGTCGATCCTCTACCCCAGCGCCGCGATCGGCTACAACGACCGGACCAACGTCCTGGCCCTGGCCGACGGCCGGGTCCTGACCGGCTTGGTGGTCGAGGAGGCCCCCGACCGGGTCGTCCTGAAGACCGCCGACGGCAAGCGGCTGGCGATCCGCCCGGCCGAGATCGAGGACCGAAAGGTCTCCGAGGTCTCGCTGATGCCCGAGGGGCTGGCCGGGGCGATGACCGACCGCGATCTGGTCGACCTTCTGGCCTTTCTGGCGACCCTCCGCGACCCTGTGAGCATCGTCGGCCAGTACCAGGCGTTCGGCCCGACTGCCGAGGCCCACGGCCCGATCACCCCCAAGACCGTGGTCGTGAAGTCCAACCCCCCCCGCCCCGCCTGGCGCCGGCTCGATGCCAACGCCGAGGGCTTCGCCGACTTGACCCTCGCCGCAGGCGACGACCCCGCCAAGGCCGCCTACCTCTACGCCCCGGTCCTCGCCCCCGAGAACCTCGACGCGAGGCTGGTGATCGACACTGCCGCCGATTTCCGGGCCTGGCTCGACGGCAAGGAGCTGGAGCTGCCGGCCCCCTCGGCCGACCGGCCCCGCTCGATCCCCGTCCGCCTGGCCCGGGGCGACCACGAGCTGGTCCTCCGGGTCCCCGGCGGCTCCCGGGCCGGGATTGTGACGACCTTCGTCGCGACCAGGCCCCTGGAGTTCCGCGCCGGCGAGGCCACCGCCGTCTCGGGCCGCTGAGCCCGGGCCCGGCCCACTGATGACGCAACCACCGCGGGGCGGGCAGCGATGCCCGCCCCGTTTCATTTGATTGATGCGGGCTTTGTTTTATGTAATGTTTAAATTTATGGATCGACAGAGCCTAATCACTTTCCTCCGAGATTCCTCCCGGGGGCCCTTCCGCCCGACGGATCATCCGCTTGACTCGGTCGCTGGCGTTGATGTGGCGAAGTTTGATATCCGGGTTGTTGGCACGGAAGACGCGAAAGATCTCGTCGGCGAAAGCCTGCCCGATGTCCTCGATCCCCGCGAAGTCCAACATGACTTCTTCGAAGCGTTCAAAACGTGCGAGCACGCGCTTCGCCTGTGAGCGAGAAACGAGTTGTTCGTTGCCATACTTCGCAAGGGTGAGGGGGACATGGGTTTTGGAAAACGGGTAATCGCCACTGGCAACGTTGGTGTAACGGTCGAAGACGTCGTTCAGGGTCCGGCCGGAATCTGGCGAAATATCCATGAGGACGAATGTGCCCTGCCTGTCGCCAGGCTCGACTTCGATCAAGTAATCGTCCTCGGAGTGATGCGTAAAAGCGAGGTGGTCCGACAGGATGACAAATTCATCGAAGGCTCGCGAGGTGAAGAAGATGCCCTCCCCGGTGTGACGGGTCGGGTCCGTCGTCAATTTACCCTTGGACAACTCAAGGATCGCGTGGCGATGGTCTTCCAAGCCGAAAGTTGACCTGATCTTCTCGAAGATGCCGATTCCATCATCCAGGATTATCATGTGGATCCGCCTGGCAGAGACACTCAGCGTGACGAGAACCTTGTTTCCCGAAGAATGGTCGACCGCGTTGTTGTACATCTCCGTGAAGCCATAGTTGCAAATTTGCAAAACATTGCCACGTAGGTCGCCCAAGAGCGGCTCGATCAGCTCGCGCCAGACTTTGTCCTCTTCTCGATTCGCGGCGAGCATCAAGCTCCAAATGTTCTCGGCGACGACCAATGTATAGTGACGCTTGCGCGTTTCCCCCTCGGCTTTCAGCACTCCGTCTTCGATGAGGGTGATGAGGTGACGGCGTACGGCCTGTCTGGTGATCCCGAAATGTTCAGCCGTCTTCCGAGCGATGTCCGTCGGATGTTGCTCGACGTTGTCGATGATGTAACGGCGGATTTCCACGCTTTTGGGCCGCAAGACCATTTGAGGCTCCTTGGAATGAGACTCCTTCCATTGTAAACACCCTGAACGCTTATTGACAACATGCGACCCCGGCGCCTCGCTCGTGGCCCCGCGATTCGACCGGGCGGGACGGCTCCTCCCCGATCCGCGCTCCGAAGGATTCCCGGGTTATACTATCGGTCGAGGCCCGACCGGACGGGCCGGGGCACCTTCGGAGGGGGCGCGGGCCGACATCGTGGCGAGATCCGCCGAGCGGGCTACGATCGCCGTGGCGATCCCGTGCTACAACGAGGCGGCGGCGGTTGAGGCCGTCGTCGCCGCCTGGCGCGCCGCGCTGGCCGGCGCCGAGGTCGTCATCTACGATAACAACTCGACCGACGGGACCGGCGCGATCGCCCGTCGTCTGGGGGTCCGGGTGGTCGAGGTCCGCGAGCAGGGCAAGGGGCACGCGGTCCGGGCGATCTTCGAGGACCTGGCCGACCGCGACGTCGTCGTCCTGGTCGACGGCGACGGGACGTATCCTGCCGGAGCGGCGTCGATGCTCCTGGCCCCGGTCCTGGAGGGGCGTGCCGACATGGTCGTCGCCGCCCGTCGGCCGGTGGCCGAGCTGGGGGCGATGACGCCGGTCCGGGGGCTGGGCAACCTCCTGATCACCTCGGCGTTCGCCGTCCTGATCGGGCCGGGGACCAGCGACCTCCTCTCGGGCTACCGGGCCTTCGGCCGGGGGTTCCGCGAGGCCGTCCGGCTCCGCTCGACCGGCTTCGAGATCGAGGCCGAGCTGTCCGGCCAGGCGGTCGCCCGGGGGCTCCGGGTGGTCGAGGTGGTGGTCCCCTACCACCCCCGGATCGCCGGGACCGCCAGCAAGCTCCGGGCCTTCCGCGACGGCGGGCGGATCCTCCTGGCGATCCTGGCGCAGGGCCTCCGCTTCCGCCCCTGGCGTCCCCTGCTCGCCCTGGCCGCGCCGGTGGCCCTGGTCGGCCTGGCCATCGGCTCGACCCCGACGGTCCTGGTGGCCGCGACCCTCGGGGTCGCCGCCGTCGCCCCGATGGCTTGGGTCGCCACCCGGCCGCGCGATTGACGGTGGAGGCGGAGCCCGTCGGTCCGATTTGAGGTTCCTGCACTGATCCGAGGTCACTCTTTTGGCTGTCCTCGGCGCTCGGGATCGTGAACCGGATCGAGGGCTTTCGATGGAGCCGAAGGAACTTCGATTGGCTGGGCCATGGGATCGATTTCTGGGAGTACGCCCCCCAGCAGGCGAGGGCCTGGGCCGAACTTCGCCAGCGGCAACTCCGCAAGAAGAAGAAGCCGACCGCCGAAGAAATCCGGAGGGCCGACGAGCCGATCGCCGTCGGGGCGTCGATGATCCGGCTGGGCTTCTGCTTTGACCTGCTACGTTCCGGTTGGCGGGGCTCCGGCGGATCCCGATAGAGGAGCGGATCGACCTGATGGTGGAGGCGCGGGGGATGACGCCAGAGCAGGCCGAGCGGGCCAGGAAGAAGTGGGCGGAAACGCAGGCGGCCGAATCGTCGCCGGCCCCGGAGGCCGGGGAATCCGGGACGGGGTCGGACTTCCCCCGCCCCTGGACGGGCCGGGCCGGTTGGATTAGCATCGGGCGATCCGCGGAGGGGCCGGCGCGATCGCCGCCGGCCGTCCGATCGGGCTCCGGAGCGCGGCCTTGGTCTACGACGTCACGATCGACGAGGGCGCGGGCCCGGCCAAGGAGGGCCCCGCGGCCCCGAAGTGGGCGATGACGACGTTCGCCGTCCTCTTCGCCATGACCCTGCTGGACTACCTCGACCGGAACATCTTGACCTCGATCCGCGACCAGGTCCGGGTCGACATCCCCTTCGACAATTTTCAGTGGGGCCTGCTGGCCTCGATCTTCCTGATCAGCTATTCGCTGGTCAGCCCGGCGATGGGCTGGCTGGGCGACCGCTACAAGCGGACCTGGCTGCTGGCCGGCGGGATCGGCGTCTGGAGCCTGGCGACCCTGGGCACCGGCCTGGCCCGCGACTTCGGCCACCTGGCGTTGGCCCGGAGCTTCCTGGGGATCGGCGAGGCGACCTACGGCGTGATCGCGCCCACGATCCTGATCGACCTGTTCTCCCGCGAGCAGCGGTCGCGGCTGCTCTCGGCGTTTTACCTGGCCATGCCGATCGGCAGCGCCCTGGGGATCTCCCTGGGTCCGATCCTGGCCGAGAAGCTGGGCTGGCACCGGTCGTTCTTCCTGGTCGGGGCCCCGGGCCTGGCCGCGGCGTTCTTGATCCTGCTGCTGCCCGAGCCGGTCCGGGGGGCCAGCGAGGCCGTCGACGCCGGCCGGCTCAAGGAGCACGAGTCCGCCGGGACCCGCCGCGAGGACTACATCGACCTGATGGTCAACTCGTCCTACACCTACTCGGTCTTCGGGATGGCGGCCTACACCTTCGCCATCGGCGGGCTCCTGATCTGGATCCCCAACTACCTGTTCACCACCCGCGGGTTCGAGCAGAAGCAGGCCGGGCTGACCCTGGGCGCCGTGACCCTGGCGGCGGCCCTGGTCGGGATGACCGTCGGCGGCTGGCTGTCGGACCGGCTGGCCAGGACCCGGCCGGGGGCGCTGTTCGTCGTCCCGGGCCTGGCGATGATCGGGTCGATCCCCTTCGTGCTGCTGGCCCTCTTCGCCAGGTCGGCCCCGGTGATCTACGCGGCGATCTTCATGGCCGAGGCGCTGATGTTCGTCAACACCGGCCCTTGCAATGCGATCATCGCCAACGTGGTCCAGCCCAACATGCGGGCGGCGGCTTATGCGATCTCGGTGCTCGCGGTCCACTTCCTGGGTGACATCTGGTCCCCCACCCTGATCGGCAAGGCGGCCGACCTCTTCGGCGACCCCGAGACGATGGACAGCTCGATCGGCCGGGCGCTGAAGGCCGTCGGCGCCGTGCCGACCCTGGTCGATGGCCAGCGGCCCGAGAACCTCGTGGCCGGCTTGATCTGCGTGACCCCGGCGCTGCTCCTCTCGGGAATCGTCCTGCTGGCCGGGGCCCGGCACCTCCCCCGCGAGATGGAACTGATGCGGGCCAAACTCAAGGCCGCGCCAGCGGGGTCGGTCGGGGCGGCGGGGCCGCCCTTGCTTTGATCCGGATCCGCCCGGTTCGCCACGCTCTCCTTTTGCTCGACAGCCATCCAGGATCGCTCGACCATGACTCAGCCCATCCGCATCGCCGTCACCGGGGCCGGGGGCCAGATCGGCTACGCCCTGATCTTCCGGATCGCCTCGGGCGGCGTCTTCGGCCCCGACACGCCGGTCTCGCTCCGGCTCCTGGAGATCACCCCGGCCCTCCCGGCGCTGGGCGGAACGATCATGGAGCTGGAGGACTGCGCCTTCCCGCTCCTGGCCGACGTCCAGGCGACCGACAAGGCCACCGAGGCGTTCGAGGGGGCCGACTGGGTCGTCTTCGTCGGCGGGATGCCCCGCAAGGACGGGATGACCCGCGCCGACCTGATCCGCGCCAACGGCCCGATCTTCACCAGCCAGGGCCAGGCCATCAACGACGCCGCCGGCCCCGACGTCCGGGTCCTGACCGTGGCCAACCCCTGCAACACCAACGCCCTGATCGCCCGGTCGCACGCCCCCAAGGTCCCCGCCGACCGCTGGCTGGCCATGACCCGGCTCGACCAGAACCGGGCCGCAGCCCAGCTCGCGCGGAAGGCGGGCGTCCCGGTCGGGCAGGTCAGCCGGCTGGCGATCTGGGGGAACCACAGCGACACCCAGTACCCCGACTACAAGAACGCCCGGATCGGCGGCAAGCCCGCCACCGAGGTGATCGCCGACCCCTCCTGGTTTGCCGAGACTTTCGTGCCGACCGTCGCCAAACGCGGGAGCGCCGTCATCAAGGCCCGGGGGGCGTCCTCGGCGGCCTCGGCGGCCAACGCGGCGATCGACACCATCCGCTCGGCCATCGCCCCCACCCCGGGCGACGACTGGCAGAGCGCCGGGGTCGTCTCCGACGGGAGTTACGGCGTCCCCCCGGGCCTGATCTACTCGTTCCCTCTCCGGTCCGAGGACGGCAAGTCCTGGTCGATCGTCCCCGGCCTGGCCGTCGACGACGACGCCCGGAAGCGGATCGACGCCTCGGCCCAGGAGCTGATCGCCGAGCGCGACGCCGTCAAGGACCTGCTCGGCCCGGCCCTCTGAGCCGGAAATCGGCGGATTACGAACCGAACCCATTGGTCCGCAAGTCCCACTCCCGCCGCCGCTTGAGGGCGGTTCCGGCCCGTCCTCGGCGGACGGGAACAGGGCGAGGGTCCGGTGCAGCTCGCGGGCCGCGGCGGTCTCGTAGCGTCGGAGCAGGACCGCCTCGTGCGAGGGGTCGAAGAGGCGGCGGAGCGGGGCTTTGCACAATAACCGCCCCCTGCACAAGAACCGGGGCGTCTGCACAAAAACCCGATCGATCGGAAATGAATCGGCCGCGACCCGGCTAATCTTTCGGCTTAGTATGCGAAAGCCCACCTGATCGGTATGGCCTCGCATGTGACCAACCGGCGGGATGGGCAATGGAGCCCCGGTGCGAACGCTCAGGCGTCTCGCGTCGGGGCTTTTTTGCGCCTTTTGGTCGGGCAAGTGCATGCCCGCCGCGAGTGTCACCCGATGGTCGCCCACGCCCCGGATGCCTACGGCAAGAAATTGCCCGAAATGGTGATCTGGCTTGGACTAATGCCGTGAAAATTCGCCATGTGCCGGGGCAGTTATTCTTTGACTTCTGGTGGCACTTCGATGACAACCACTGTCCGGAAGTTCACGAAAAAAACCCATGTCGTTGCGTCAACAACGACATGGGGGCTCGGCAACTCGGGCGGTCAGGCCCGAATGGCGTCATCGCAAGCCCCATTCTACCGGACCGTCCCCATTCGGGGAAGGGTCCGTTCATGTCCATCGCCGATGCCCTGGTCTCTCCCGCCGCCACCGCTGCGCCCGAAACCAAGCTCACCCCCGATGAACTCCGACGGGAGCGGGGCCGGGCCATCGCGACCCTCTGCAACGTCCGGACGGACGGCAAGGACAACCGATACCGGGCCACGTCCCAGACCGGCGAGCGGCATTACCTCGTCTCGATCGACCGCAAGAAAGGGCCGGACTGGCGGTGTGAGTGCCGCGATTACGAGGCTCGCGAGAAGCCCTGCAAGCACATCTATGCGGTCCAGTTCGTCATCGAACGGGAGAAGGGTGAGGAGACAACAGACGCTCCCAAGCCGATCGCTAAGAACGCCACGTTCGCGGAACAAGAAGCGTTGGCCGAGCAAGCCGTCCCGCCCCGGCCGACCTACAAGCAGGACTGGCCCGCCTACAATGCCGCCCAGACGAAGGAGAAGCGTCGGTTCCAGGAACTCCTGTTCGATCTCTGCAAGGGCGTCCAGGAGCCCCCCAGGAAGCAGGGGATCAAGCCGGGCGGTCGGACGCGACTCTCGCGGGCCGATATGATCTTCGCCATCGCGTTCAAGGTCTTCTCGACCGTCTCGGGACGGCGATTCATGTCCGACCTGGACGACGCCCACGAGCGGGGTTACATCGACAAGACGCCCCACTTCAACAGCATCTTCAACTACCTGGAAGATCCCGCGTTGACCCCCGTCCTGGGGGACCTGATCCGCGAGAGCGCCTTGCCGCTCCGGGCGGTCGAGGTGGATTTCGCCATCGACTCATCCGGGTTCGGCACTTCGCGGTTCGTCCGGTGGTTCGACAAGAAATACGGCGTGGTCAAGGAAAAACAGACACTCCTCGCTGAACACCACCACGAATAGAAGGCCAAGGGACTTGGACTTACGGCGAATCGCCGCAAATCTCCTTGAATTTGCCCGTCAAACTCACGTGGGTCCACCACCCATGCTCGCACGAAT
>JAABUJ010001613.1_pt1 | contig 32021 bp, 30 predicted proteins | sample 5559131 | NCBI WGS metagenome assembly JAABUJ01 (sample SAMN10711875, study PRJNA513366) | rock metagenome | isolation source: Antarctica rocks | place: Antarctica: Victoria Land, Mt New Zealand nord | collected 2016-01-07
GAACCGGGTCTCGATGATCCGGGCCGGAGACGCTACGTCATCAACCAAGACGCCCCGAGCCAGATGATGGCAGATCACATTACGCTTGTTTCAGGACTAGTGGTCCATCTCAGTCGTTTTGCGGAGCGTTTTTGGGCAAGAAACTGCCGAATGGGCAGATCGTTACCATGCATTTCGACGGAGGTGGACCACTAGGGCATCTCTTACAAGTCTACCCGACGACTGGTCGACGATCCAGTATCCGCTCCATGGATTCGTACAAATCGTCCGTCATAATCGGAACTCTCACTTCTCGGGCCAATCGCCTGGAGCTATTCAAGGACGATCAAAACCTAGAATCCACGCGCACCTATTGATTAGCACCATCCCCTGCGTATAATTGAGTAGACACCCGAACACAGGAGCCCACTCCATGCGCCCGAGAATCGCGGACACGCTGAAAGAATATCGGTTACGAGGCATCGGTCGAGGACTTCCGCACTGCCCTGGTCGAGATCAAGGCGGAGCATTTCGCCGACTGGTCGATCGACGAGCTGACCTACACCCGCGACTAGGCGGCCGAGTTCTGGTAACCGTTCACACCCCGAGAACAGTGTAAAAACCGGGGTTTTATGAATCAAAGTCGTTTTAATTGAGGATGGATTCGTTCGCTTCACGCTTCTGAGCACTCAATTTGTTCAATACGACCCCTGATTTTCCGCCGAAAAAATGGTCTTGACTGTTCACTACCTAGATTTGGTAATGCCGGGGTGTGAACGGCTACCCCGGGAGTTCGTGCCGGCCTCGTCCGATCTCGCCCGGGGGCGGCGATCGAGAGTACGACCGGAAGGAAGCCAACCTCGAAGCCGAAACGAAGCCATTCCGGCTCGGGCACCGAGGGTCGACCTCGGGCGAACGAACCCACCGGGTGGCCCCGGTTCGCTGGTGTGGTGGCCGGACCCGAGTGGTCCCCTTGTCGCGTCCAGGCATCCGAGCGGGCATCTTTTCGCGGATCGATGAGGTCGGCCGGACAACCCCTCGATAAAAACCTAGGGTTGCCTAGGGACGAGGATATCGCCAGGTCGAGGGATGGCCTCGACAACCCCCGCAATCATCCGATGAGGCTTCCACCCATGAGGATAACCGAGCAGCGGATCGGACCGACCCGACGGCCGGGCGGACGCATCCGGCCGAGTTTCGATCGGCTGGAGTTTCGCCTGGCACTTTCCGGCTCGGGGGCGGCCCTCCCGCAGGGACCCCCCTCGGCGACGCCGGGAGCCGGCGCCGAGGTCGCGTCCCCGACGAATTCGACCTCGCCGATCACCCGGGTCAATTTGGCCCCGGCCGCGGTCGAGGCAACGTCCCCTTCGAGCCTCACTGTCACCTTCAACCGGGCGGTCCAAAGGATCCCGGCCGGCGTTACCGACTTCTCGCTGGTCCATGTCGCCGCCGACGGGACCACGACCCCGCTAATGCCTTCGGAGGCCAGGCTGACCGAGGCAACGGATCCGAATGACACCACGAAAACCCGGGTCGTCGTCTCGCTCGCCCAGCCGCTGGCGGATGGCCGCTATCGGCTGATCCTCCTGGGCAAGAATCAGCTCCTGTCGCCCGACGGCTCGCCCCTGACGGCCGGCGGCAAGGATCTCGAAATCACGACCTTCACCGTCGGGGTCACTGGGGTCAGGCGGGCCGACGCGGTGGACCTGGGGACGGTGACCTCGACCGAATCCTTCAAACAGGACACGCTGGCCCTGAGCACCGACCCCGGGGTTATCCGGCTCTACAAGCTGACCGTGCCGGCCGGCCATCACTGGCGGCTCGGCCTGGCGGTCGACTCGGAGATGCTCGGCACGAACCTTTCGCTCTTCGACGCCGGGGGGCGATTGATCGCCACCTCCAACGCGGGGCGGCCCAATTCGCCGAGCGATCCCTACCTCTTCGCTGGCGTCGCGCCCGGGACTTATTACGTGGGGGTCTCGGGTGGGGGGAATGTCCCCGGCTCGCCGGGCGGATACGACCTCGCCCGGGGGATCAAGGGGACTTCGGGACAGGCCTTGTCGGGCGGGGCGTTCCGGCTCGATCTCGTGGCCGACCCCGCCGATAGCCCGACCCAGGTCCTGGGCCTCGGGCTGGATCACGGCGACCCGTCCTCGAAGGTCCCGACCGGCCTGTCGGTTCAGTTCGCCGGGCCGATCGACGAGGCAAGTCTGGTCGGCCTGCGCTCGACGCCGCTGACCGTGGTCGACGCCTCCGGCCAGACCTGGCCGGTCACGATCGTCGGCTACGACGAGTCGGCAGTCCGACTCTCCCTCGTCTACAACCAGGCCCTCCCGGTGGGTCAGTACACGCTCCAGGACGGCGGGGGCCTGCTCGACCTGGCCGGGATGGTCCCCCAATCCCCGGGCCTGCCGGCCGGCGTCCTCGGCTCGTTCGCGGTCGGGGCGAGCGGGCTTGCCCCGGGCGACCTTGGGCCTCTCTTCCCGGTCGGGGCCTCGCAGGGCCTGGGAGCGACCGCGACCGTCGCCGCCGGCGGCTCGGCGGTCGAGCAGGTCGAGCTGATCGTGAAGGGCTTTTACACGATCCAATCCTCGGGCGCCTCGACCGGCCTGACTCTGTCGGTGCTGGACGATCAGGGCGACTTGATCGTCTCCGGTCCGGGCGGAGACGGCTCGGCCCCGTTCAACGTCTTCCTCAGCCCCGGCACTTATGCCGTGAGCCTGGCGAACTCCGGGGCGACGGACGCCCCGGGGTCGATCCTGATTTCGGCGAAGCATTCGGGGTCGGCGTCACTGGTCGTGGGAGGGGTCGCGCAAGGCCCCGCGCTTGAACTCCGGCTGATCGCCCCGACGCTGTCGATCGACCAGGGAGTGGCAACCTCGGGCGCTCCCACGTCGCCCTTGACGGCGTGGATCTCCGCCTCGACCCAGTCAGATAGCTCGGCGAGCGGGGCGCTTCCGCAAATCCCGATGAGCTTCGGGTCCCCGGACGGCCATGGGGGTCTGACCGGATCCGCCGCCCCCCTCGGGGCCGCTCCGGGGATGAGCCCCTCGGCCTTGACGGCCCATGGCACCTCGTCGGGTTCGGTCTTCCTGGTCGGGGCCGTCCCGATCGGAGGCTCCTCCGCGGCGGCCAATCCGATCAGCGTAGTCGGGCCCTCTGGCCAATCGAGCTCGGTGGCCCTGACGTCGAACCAGAATGGGCTCCCGGCCGGGCTCGTCGCGATCACGGCCCGGTCCCGGAAGTCGATCCGATCGGAGCTGGAACTCGTCCCCGGCGAAGACGCGGCGATCGACCCTTCCGCCGGCGCGGTCCGTGCCGGTCCGGAGGTCGTTCTCGGGTCGATTGCCTTGGATCAAGGCCCCGGGGCGGATGACCGGATCCTCGCGGAGTCTGATTGGATCGAGCGGATCGCGGCCATGACGCTGGACCGGTTCTCGTTCCTGGCCCCGGCCGTGGCCCCGTCGGCCCCGGAGGAGAATCCCGCAGAGGGGTCGGCCTCAGCCCCGGACATCGCCGCGACGGGCGAGGAGACCCGGCCCGGAGAGGCTTCCCGGGTCGAGACGGCCTCGATCGCCCCGTCGTTCGGCCTCGGGATGATTGCCATGATCGCATATCGATATCGGCATAAGTATATCGCTGGTGCCCGCCGGACCGGGGAATCGGCCGTCGGCCCGAACCGCCGGCCGCTCCTGAAGGGTCCCCACCAGAGGGCCCGGGTCCTCCGGTGATCGGCCGGGAATGACGACGAAACCCGAGGGGGCCGTGCCGGCCCGCCTCGCCCGCCCCGTCGAGGTCGGCCCCGCCGAGATGGGGCCGGCCCGACGGGGCGACCCGGTTGGTCCGGGCGTGGCCCGTCGGTCGTCAACGGATCCGGTATTTCTCGCCCTCGCCGGTGAGGAGCCAGTGAGGATTCGCGTCGGTCACCTCCATGAATCGGAGGATCGCCTGGGCGGGGATGGTGCAGCCATCCTCGTAGTTCATCCAGGTCCGGAAGGGGACGCCGATCTCCTGGGCCAGCAGGGGGCCGCCCAACTCCCCGAATAATTCCTCGCGGATCAGGCGGACTCGCTGGGCCAGATCCAGCTTGATCGTCTGCCAGTCGGACTTCCTGGAGAACGTTTCCATTCATTAATCCAATGGTCTTGAGGCGAGCGAGAACTGGCCACCCCGCGATGGGGAGTTGGAGCGTCGGGGCGGGAGGCCACCTCGGTTCCCCGTCTCTACCGATTCGCTCGCTATGGACGCAAGGACTTCGGGCCCCGGTCTCGGAGTCTTATCGTATCGATTCGACGCCCGCGGGTCCATGGCCGGTCAACCGCGATCCCCGAGTGATGGCCCGTGAACTGGGGGACCCGTCGGCCCACGCTCCGGAGCGGTCCGGTCTGGAATGACCGGCGAGCTCCGGATTCTCCTGGCGTTCGCCGGGTCACCTTCCGGGACGATCCGGCAAGAATTTGGATTCCCGGGAAATAGTCTGTCGCCCCCGCGCGGCGATTGCGGTCCCACCGTTGGAGAGGAACGGTGGCGCGGCGAACCTGGTGCCTTCCGCTCCTTGATCCTTCCGAATCGGCCATCGATCGAGGTCGTCGTGATAACCAGCCAGGACGCCATCGGCCAGCTTGCAGATCGAATCGAGCGGGCCTACCATCGCCGCTTCCCGGGATGGAGTTCGGCCGGATTGACGCCCGGCGTCTGGGAGTCGGCCGCGTCTCGCCTCTCCGAGTCTGGGGACGTGGAACCGGCGATCCCGATCGACCCGGAACTCTTCGTCGCGGTCCAGGTCGCCCGCGACGGGCTCCGGGACCCCTGGGCGGAGTTGACCCAGCAACAGGCCCTGAGGTGCTACCTGCGGGCGGTCCGTCGGATCGTCGGGCAGCTTCGCGAGGAACTCCGGCGGGAGGTCCGACGCGCCGAAGGCCGGCTCCTGCGGGGCGTCACGCTGGACCAACTCCTGGCCACCAAGGCCGCCCGGATCTCGCCGCTCACCTTCTATATCCTGGCCCATCGGGCCGGCCGCCTCGACCTCTCTCTGATGATCCGGCGCGAGGCTGCGGGGCAGGACCGTTCCTGCCCGCTGTACCGCCTGGCCTCGCGATCGTTTCTACCGAGCCACGCCTACCCGCAAGAGCCGGCGATGGCGACCGCCCACGACGACAACCAGATTATCGCCTTCAGTGTCAACTGAAGCGTAAACTCAGGCTTGCGTCTCGGTGTCGCCGATAACCTTGTCTGACATGCCGGATCGCCCGGATCGCGGTGCTAGCGACTCGATGGCCGCGTCATCCGCGGGCCCCGATTGGTGACGATCCGTCTCTGACCCTTCGCCGAATTGACACGCTTTCAGGTCCCTTTAGGGAGGATCGATCGATGCGCCGAACGAAATTCCGACCCACCTTCGACAACATGGACCACCGGATCACCCCGTCAGACCTCTCTGGACCTGTTGGGATGGCGGCGACCCCCGTCCCAGCCGCGACCTCGTCATCAGACCTTGTGATGCCCGGCGAAGAATATACCGGGATCGGGTGCGTGAATCCGTGGTATCTCTCGGGCGCCCCCCAAGTCGTCGTTCTCGCCCCTGGGGACGAGGTCAGCAGCTTGCCGACCTGGGTTGTTGCCAACTGATCACGACCTGAAGGAGTTTCGGTTAACTGTCACTGGTCATGGCTGGCTTGCACATAGTGTCAATATAGGGGGCATCTTCGGGCGGATTTCTCGTTCTGGTGATGATTTTTCACCGCTCGTTGCGCTTACGCTCGGACAATTCGGCCCGTCCGGCGACGCTGCCGGGACGTTTCGCGGGAAGTCGCCGCTGTTTCCGATCGATCCACCACGTTACAATGGCGTGCAATGGTGGAGGATTTCGGCGCGGCCCGATCGACCCCCTCTCTCCCAGGCGGGGAGGGCCCGCGCGATTCCACCTCCCATAGGCCATCTGGGAGGCGCCCCGATGATATCGTCCCCGCCGATCGACCACGCCTCGGAGAACCTGATCGAGCGAGCCCGGCTCGGCGATCAGGCCGCCTGGCAGCTCCTGTTCGACGATTGCTATCCCAAGATCGTCCGCGTCGTCAGGCGTCGGCTCAGTCGTCCGATGCGCAAACTTTACGACTCGACCGACATTGCCAACGAGGTGATGCAGAGCCTGGTGGCCAAGTTCGACCATTTCGATTTCTCCTCGATCGCCGGCCTTCGCGCCTTCCTGATTCAAGCGGCCGAGCAGAAGGTGGTCGACGGCTATCGGCGGGGCCACGCCCAGAAGCGCGACCTGACCCGCGACCGGCCGATCCAAGCTGGACCCGACTCGGACGCCTGGGAACTTGCCGACGGATCGCCCACGGCCAGCCAGGTTGCCGTCGCCTCCGAGCAAGAGGAGAAGCTCCTGGGCGGCCAGAGCGGCGATCGGCAGACCGTCCTCGCTCTGAAGATGCAGGGCCTGAGCAACTCGGACGTTGCTCGTGAGACCGGCTGGCACCTCCGCAAAGTCGAACGATTCCTGGAGAAGCTGCGCGGGACCTGGCGCTTTTAACCCCGGGGGATGGGTCCATGCGTCCTATCTCCTCCAGGGACTGGCCGGGCAGGCAACCCCAGTCCGGCCGGGTCGTCGAGGCGTTCGAGGATCTCTGGCGGTCGGGCGAGCCGTCGCTCGATCGCTACTGGGCCGGGCTCGGCCCGACGCGATCCCTCGCGGATCTTAGCGCGCTGGTCAAGGTCGACCTCCAATACCGCTTCGATCGTGGCGAACGTCCCACGGCCGCCGACTACCTCGGACGCTTCCCCGAACTCGCTGGGTCGGGCGATCGCGTGGTCAGCGTCATCTACGAAGAGTTCTGCCTGCTCCAGGAATCCGGCGAGGACCCGGACTCCGCCCAGTTCTGCGAGCGTTACGGGCCCTGGCGTGACTCGCTCCAGTCGCAACTGGTCTATCACCGCGAGCTGAGCCGGGTTGCCGGCGAAGAGCCCGCCCCGACGAAATTTCCGAGGCCGGGCGAGCGGTTCGCCACTTATCAGCTCCGCTCGATCCTGGGGATCGGCGGCGCGGCGCGGGTCTATCTCGCGACCGACGACGACCTGGGCGGCCGGAAGGTCGCGCTGAAGGTCTCCGCTTCGGTCGGCCGCGAGCCCTCCATTCTGGCCAACCTCGACCATCGGAACATCGTGCCGATCCTCTCGGTCGCCGAGTCGGAGTCCGGGCTCCGGGGTTTCTGCATGCCTTACCGCCCGGGCGCGACCCTCGAAGAGCTCTCCCGGCGGCTGGGCCGCGATTCGATCCCCCGGGGGGCCCGCGCCGTCTGGGAGGCCATGAAACCTTCCATCGACGCCGATAACGACGGGCTCGAAGAGGACCGGCCCGGCTGGTCCGACTTCCCGGTCCGGGGGACCTACCCCGAGGCGATCGCCTGGGTCGGCCTGGCCCTGGCCAATGCGCTGACTTACCTCCACGGCCGGGGCGTCCTCCATCGGGACATCAAGCCGGCCAACGTCCTGCTCGCCTACCGGGAAGGGCCCCAGCTTCTGGACTTCAACCTGGCCCATGCCCCCCACGCGGCCGAGCACGCCCAGGCTGCCCTGAAGGGGGGGACCCTCCCCTACATGGCCCCCGAGCAACTCCGGGCGTTCCTCGACCCCGCTGGATGGGAACATGTCGGCTCGCCCGCCGACCTGTACGCCCTGGGGCTGGTCCTCCGGGGCCTCCTGACCGGGCAATCGCCGGAGGTCCCGAACCCGAACCTGCCGCTCCCCCGGGCGATCCGGGCCCTCCACGACCGGCGATCCGAGGCCGCCGAGCCGGTCCGCCAGTTCAACCCCGGGGTGCCCCCCGCCCTCGAATCGATCATCGCCGGATGTCTGGAATTCGAGCCCTCGGCACGCTACGCCGGCGCATCGGACCTCGCCGAGGACCTTCGCCGGTTCCTCGCCCGCCGGCCCCTGAAGTTCGCGGACAACCCCTCCCTGATCGAGCGAGGGGTTAACTTCCTCTATCGAAACCGGATGATCGCGGCGGGGATCGTCTGCCTGGTCGTCTCCTTCGCGATCGCCGGGACCTTCTCCCGGAAGGCCCTGAACCAGGCGATACCCGCCGCGATGGCCCGGCCCCCGACCGCAATCCGGGATCTCCCCGAATTCCGCCGGGCCGTGCTCGACCTCGACTCGAAGGTGCCGGAAAACTGGGCCCGGGCACGGAATGCGTTCGACGTCCTCCGAAAAGCTCACCCGGAGTCGGCCTGGCCCTGGCTCTATCAGGGCCTGACCCTGGAGAAGATCGCCGACCATCAACCCAAGCCCGAACGGAATCGAAGTGCGGTCAACGAGATGTTTCAGATGGCCACGCAGTGCCACGACTTCCTGAAAGCCCTCGAGGGGAGGCTTAAGGAGGAACCTGAGTCGCCGACCCTCAACACCATGCATGCCCGCTCGATCCTCGACGACCGGCACGACGCTAGCCGATTCGATCGGGCCCTCCCGATCCTCCTCTCCGTTTTGGCCACCGATCCCGAACGTTTCTCGGCCCTGGTGATGATCGCCGACCTGGAGCGTCATCGCGGGTTCCCGGAGGAAGCGATCCGCCGATACCGACGGGCCATTGAACTCGGCGAGGCCAACTCCGGACATTCCGCTCAAGACGTCAATCGGTGCCGCTGGTCGTTGCTCCCGCTCCTGATGAGGCAGGCAGATGGCCAGATCGAGGGGGCCAGGACGGCCGGGGACCGTCGGATCTCCGCCGGCACCCTGGATCGGCTTGGCGCGACCCTGGAAGCCCTCGACCGGGGATGGGATCCGGCACCGCCTCCGAATGGGACGCCGGACGAGCGGGTGTTCCTCCGCGCCTTCTACGGCGGCGTCGTCGCCTCCGGCCGGTTGGCCATCGCCAAAGCCGACGGGAACCCCGTCCAAGCCGCGCGGGACTTCGCCGAGGCTCGGAAGCAGTTCGAGGCCGCGTTGCGGGTCGGCCAGAACTCCGGGGGGATCCGCGCCAGGAATCGGCTCCAGATCGAGTCCAAGCTCAAAGAGCTGGAGCGGCGAGCCGCCCCATCGACCTCGTCCTCGGCCCCGGCAAGGCCGGAATGATCCCCAACGCGCTTGGACCGCGACGACCGGTCTGCTAGGCTGAGGCCAGTTCCGGCGGGCGATGGGCGGGCGAGGGCGTGATCGCGATGGCGACGGGTTACGATCGGGGACGACTGGTCGCCCTGCTGAAGCGCGATGCCTTGAGGACGGGCACGTTCACCCTGGCAAGCGGGCGGACCTCGCATTACTACGTCGACGGGCGGACGGTGACGCTCTCGGCCGAGGGGGCCGCGGAGGTCGGGGCCGGGGTGCTCCACCTCCTGGCCGACCTCCCCGGCGTGGCGGCCATCGGCGGCCTGACGATGGGGGCCGACCCGATCGTCGGCGCCGCGCTGGCCGTGGCCGGCTCCGGGGTCCGGGCCGGCCTCAAGGGCTTCCTGGTCCGGAAGGAGGCCAAGGGGCACGGGACCGGAAAGCTCGTCGAGGGGCCCGTCGGCCCGGGGATGGACGTGGTGGTCGTCGAGGACGTGGCCACCACCGGCGGCTCGGCGCTCCAAGCCGTCGACGCGGCCGAAGCTTTGGGATGCCGCGTCGTCCGGGTGATCGCCCTGCTCGACCGCCTCGAAGGCGCGGCCGAAGCCTTCGGGGCCCGCGGGCTCGACTTCCGGACCCTGGTCACGATCCGCGACCTCGGGGTCGAGCCGCTCCCGAGGCCCTGACCCGTGGAACGGAGCCTGCATCGCCAGCTCAAGGAGCGATACGGCCCGGACCTCGGGGGCCGGGCCGAGGTCGTCCTCGGCCCGTTCCGGGTCGACGCCGTCGCTCCCGACGGCCGGCTGATCGAGATCCAGTCCGGCCCCCTGGGGCTGCTCCGGGGTAAGCTGCAAAAGCTCCTGCCGGACCGCCAGGTCTGCGTGGTCAAGCCGATCGTCGTGGCCCGTCGCCTGATCCGCCGCGACCGGCCGGGCGGACCCGACCTCCGGGCCCGCCGGAGCCCCCGGCGCGGGGCCCTGCTCGACGCCTTCGACGAGCTGGTCGGCCTGGCCCGGATCTTCCCGCACGCCAACCTCGGGATCGACCTGCTGGCCGTCGAGGTCGACGAGATCCGGGTCGCCCACCGCCGGAGGCCGGGCTATCTCGTCGTCGACCGGGTCCTCCGCGAGGTCCGCGAGACGATCCGGCTCCGCGAGCCGGGCGACCTCTGGTCGCTTCTCCCCGGCGACCTCCCCGGCCGATTCACGACCCTCGACCTCGCCGAAAGCCTGGGCCGGCCGCTCGCCTTCGCCCAGCGCGTGGCGTATTGCCTCCGCCATGGTGGGGCCGCCTCAATCGTCGACCGGCGGGGCCATCACCGCGTCTTCGAGGCCATCCGGGGCCCGGCCCGGGGTGAAGGCGAATCGGCGATGGCTGATGGGTGAAGGAGATCCCGGAGAGGCCGCGGGGGCGGATCCGGATGGGTTGCCCCTGATCCGTCATCAACCATTCACCATCATCGATCCTGGATCGCCTCTCAGAGGCTATCCGGGGTCGAAAATGGTTGATGGCTAATGAGTTATGGTCGATCAACGGGGTGGCATGCGATGTCGATGCTGGGGAAATCTTTGGGGATTTCTCTCCCATCAACCATCGCCCATTCACCTTAACCCATCGCCAGGACTGGGAAATAGTTCTGGATCGCCCCTCACCGGAGCGGGCGGGCGGAGGGGCCGTTGCCTTCGCGGACCGAGGGGTCGAGGCCGAGGATCCGCCCCTTGGGCCGGCTCCGGTCGACCAGGACGGCGCCCATCTCGGTCGTCTCGGCGCTCCGGCGGTTGCCGAGGGCGTCGGCGATATCGACCCGGAAGTGGATCTTGGGCGGGCAGTTGGCAGGGAGGGCCCAGGTGAACTGGCCGGTGTTCTCGATCGGGGCCGGGGTGATGTTCTGCCAATTGGCGTCGGGGGCGTCGGAGCGGACCGCGATCATGATCGACCGGGGGGCCGGGTGGGGGTCGTTGGCGTGCCAGTAGATCGTCACCCGGCCGGCGGAGATCCGGGGCGGGTCGAGCTTGATGACCGGCCCGGAGGAGTCGACCTCGACGATGGTCCGGGGGGGCTCGCCGGGGACCGGCGGCTGGTCGCCCTGATTGGCCGAGGACCGGGCCACGAGCTTGAGGCCGAAGGTCCCCTCGCCGCCGAGGTCGACCGGGAAGGGGGAGCGGCGGTCGGGGTCCTCGCCTCGGTTGTACCAGGTCCGGCCGCCGTCGGTGGTGACCCAGAGCTCGACCGCCGCCGGCCCGTTGGGGCCGGGGTCGTCAACCTCGTACTGGAGTCCGAATTTGGGGTCGGTGACCAGGATCGGCGGCGCGGGTCCGTCCGGGGACGCGGGCCCGGGGCTCTCGCTCCCTGGTCGGGCCTCGCCGGGGGTGAACGGATTGGCCTCGCCGACGGGCGAGTTGGAGCCCGGACCGGACCCCATCGGCGGCATCACTGGCGGCCCGGAATGGATCGGCGGGGGCGCGGCACGCTCGGGCTCGGACGAGGCGAACGTGCTCAGGGGCGGCGGGACGTTCGAGTCGGCGTCGCCTGGCCCGGCCAAGGAGCCGGCGGTCGCGGAGCCGTCGGGGAGGTCGAGCGTCAGGACCCGGTCGTTCTTGGCCCGGTCGGCGACCGAGAGGCGGACCTTGATCGGCTCGGCCGTCCCGGCGTCCCACTTCTGCTCGCCGATCCGGGCCGGCTTCCGGATCGCCACCGGGACCCAGTCTCGGCCCGGTTCGGTCTGGTATTCGAGCCGGAGCGAGTCGAGGTCGAGGTGGTCGTCGATGACCTCCCAGCGGACCGAGGCCAGGCTCCCCCGGCGGGGGAGGGCGTCGAGGTTCATCGCCGGGGCGGTCGTGTCGATGATGACCCTCATGTTCGGCTCGACATCGGCGACCTCGGAGGGGATCAGCCGGTTCTTGGTGTCGAGCATCCGGACGGCGAACCAGTAGTCGCCGTCCTTGGGGGCCCGGAAGAAGAAGGCGCCGGCCTCGGGATCCTTGGTGTCGGCCTTCTGCCAGTCGCCGCCGTCGCTGGACGCCCAAAGCTGGATCTGCTTGTAGCGGGGGCGGTCGGCGTCGCTGATGTTGAAGGGGATCTTGAAGGCCCGCTGCTTGTGGAAGATCGCCTGGACCTTGGGGGCCGGCGGCGGCGATCCGGGCGCGAGCGAGCCCCAGGCCAGGGCCAGGCCCAGCCCGATCGTCGCCAGTCGCGTCCCGCCCGCCCGCTGCTTCACGGCTCGACCCCTCTTGATAAAACCCGACCAGATTCCCGACCCGCCCGGCTCACTTCAGGCGGATCGACAGCCCCGCGACGCACAGATGGACGGAGTCGGCCCGCGCCGCCAGAGCCTGGTTTGCCCGGCCCTGGAGGTCGGCGAACCGCCGGGCCAGGGGATTCTCGGGGACCCCGCCCGATCCCACCTCGTTGGACACCCAGATCGCCCGGGATTCCCCCCGGGCCATCCCGGCGGCCCGGTCGACCGCCTCCAGGATCGCCCGGTCTTCCAGCTCCGGCCCCCCGCCCAGCCCCAGCATCAGGTTCGTCAGCCAGAGGGTCACGCAGTCGATCAGGAGGGTCCCGCCCCGGACCGCCCGCTCCCCCAGGGTCGCTTCGAGGTCCCGGGGGACTTCCCGGGTCTCCCACCCCTCGGGCCGATCGGCCCGGTGACGATCAATCCGGGCGGCCATCTCGGGATCGGCGGCGTCGTAAGTCGCGGTGGCGACGTACGAGACCGGACCGAAGCCCTCGGCCAGGCGTTCGGCCAATCGGGTCTTCCCCGATCGAGCCCCCCCCAGGATCAAGATCATCTCGCCCATCCTGGCAACGCCTCCATGCCAGACCCCTCGCGCATCCTGCGCCGTCTGTCGAGCGTTATCGACCCCCGTTCCGGGGTCTCTTGAACCCGATCCGCCGATGATCCGGTTTGTGCCGGATGTGGCATGAACAACCGTTTTTCGGGCCAAGCCGGGATCGGTGTCTCACGGACCGCTGGAGGCTCCCAGGACCAGGAAGAAGGTCAACTCTCCCAGCTCGACCAGGGCCCCGAGGGTGTCGCCGGTCACCCCGCCCAGCTTCCGGCGGGCCGTCCGGGTCAGGAGCCAGGCGACCCCCAGGGCAACGGCGGCGGCGATCAGTCCGAGCCTCCCGCCCGTCGCCCACCCGATCGCCAGGGCGAGCGTCGAGGCCAGGGCGGCGTCGCGCGGGGTGGTCGCGTCGATCAGGAACCGGCCGGTCCCCTCGGCTCGGGCGTAGGGGGCCAGGCCCGCCGAGACCAGGACCAGCGACCGGGCGACCGCCGCCCCGCCGAGCAAAGCCATCGACCGGCCCGGACCGGCCAGGGCCCCCAACGCGGCGAACTTGCCGACCAGGACCAGGACCATCGCCGCCACGCCGAAGCTCCCGACCTGAGGGTCCCGCATCACCGCCAGCCGCCGCCTGGCGTCCCCCCAGAGGAAGAGGCCATCCGCCGAGTCGGCCAGGCCGTCGAGGTGCAGGCCGCCGGTCGCCACCGCCGAGGCCGCCACCAGGAGGAAGGCCGACGGCCCGGGCTCGACCCCCAGGGCGCGGAGCGCCTCGCTCAGGGCGGCCAGGGCCAGCCCGATCAGGCCACCGACGAGCGGGTAAGCGAACCGGGCGTCGGCCAGCCGTCCGGGGGTTGCCTCGCCGTCCCGGATCGGGACCGGCAGGATGGTCAGGAAGGCCATCGCCAGGCGGATTGCCCGGAGGGCCCGGGTCATTCGCCCGAGGATTCCCGGAACCGGCGGACGATCGCCGAGAACCGCCCGGCCAGGTCGCGGATCCGGCCGAAGTCGCCCGAGGCCACCGCCTTCGGCTCGACCAGCGAGCCGCCGACGCCCAGGCAGCAGGCGCCGGCCTTCAGGAATGCCTCGGCCGTGGTCAGGTCGACCCCGCCCGTCGGCATCATCCGGACCTGCGGGAGCGGCCCCCGAAGCGCCTTGAGGTAGGGAGGCCCGCCGAGGTCGGACGGGAAAATCTTGACCAGGTCGGCCCCGGCCTCCCAGGCGGCGACGACCTCGGTCGGCGTGAGGGCCCCGGGCATCACCACCTTGTCGTAGCGGCGGCAGAGCCGGATCACGTCCAGGTGGGTCGACGGCCCGACGATGTACTCGGCCCCGGCCAGGAGCGCGGCCCGGGCGGTCTCGGGGTCGAGCACGCTCCCGGCGCCCAGGACGATGGCGTCGCCGATCTCCTTGCGGACCTGGCGGATGACCTCCAGGGCTCCGGGGATGGTGAAGGTAATTTCGGCCGCCGTGACGCCCCCCTCGGCCAGGGCCCGGACGACCCCGACGAGCTGGTCGGGCGACTCGGACCGGACCACCGCCACGATCCCGCCATCGAGGATCCGCCGAAGGGTCGTGTCTCGGCTCATCGGATTCGGCTCCAGGAAAAGGCAGGAGATATAACGGCGGCATTCGCCTGACTGGCTCGTAGTTCTACTGTGACGGATTATCGGAAGTTTATGAGATGCAACCCGTTTCTTTGCAATGGATTTCGACCAATTCCGGACGATTTCGTCTTGACATCGCCGGGCTAGCCCAAGCTGGTCCGAATCCCCTGCTACTACAGCCCAAATCTCACATGCGATTCCGCTAATATGGAACAGTAGAACTAGGCAGGAGGGTAGGGGTGGGGCGGGCTAGCCGATCAAGTCTTGCGGCCAGCGGCGGGCTTGGAGGCCCGTCATGAGGTAATCCCGGTTCGGGCGCATATCGATTACACTTGGGGGCGTGATAGACCGGGGGAGTTCAAGGCGGGCCGAGAAGTCTTCAAGGCCGTGAACGCGGTCGAGGGCTGTGAGGTTGGCGATTCGCTCGGGGTTGATGATGATGCTGTAATCCGACTTGACCCCGATGAGGGCCGTATCGAAGGCGGCATGGTGGAGTTTGCAGAGGGCAAGCCCATTCGTCACATGGTCGTTGGAGCGTGGGTCGGCCACGGGGATGATGTGAGCCGAATCGACAACCTTCAAGGAGTAACCGCATACGGCGCATCGGTAGCCGTAAGCCCGCAAGACGGCGGGCCGGAATCTCCCCTCCCGGTATAGCTGCATGGTTTCGACGAGACGACGACGACGGACGGCCCCATCGGGCGTAGCATCGGCATTGAGGATGGCGTCTTCGACTTCGGGAGTCGGGTCAACCAACGCGGCAACGTACGGTGCAGCATCTTCGGTGTCGTGGAGGGGTTCGCCTTGCTGAACGTACCACAGGAGGGAATCGGGGTGGACGGCCACCACGACTTCGGTTCCCTCGCGTGAGGGTCTGACCTGAGTAGCGATGCCGATTCCGGCCGCTTCCTCAAGAGTGGAGGCCCCGACCTGAAGACTTGGCGACTTTTGGGAGAAGCGGACATGACGCCGGGCATCCCAGAAGACGTACACGCCGAACTCTTCCGACCAGCCGCCGAGAACGATTCGGCCCCGTGCCCCCTGGCGTAATCCCTGGACGTTCGTAAGTTGGATGCGTCTTTCGTTGGCGGGACGAACATCGGGACCGCCGCCACCGGGCGTAACCGTCCAGAGGAAGACGAAGTAACGTCGGGGCCGACCGGGTTCGGTTATCAGGATGCTAAGTGGCCGTTCAGTACCGTCGTTCTCGGGGACAACTTCTCCCCCGAGTTTTCCAAGTTGGGTGATGAAGTCGGTGGAAAGCCGCGAGAACTTAATGCCTGCCACGGGTGTCTAACTCCGCTTGTCGTCGAACAGCGGGAAAGGGCCGACCTTACCGCCGGTCGGAGGGCATACCTCGAATCGCAATCGAGAACCTTCAACGTAACTTGCATCAGTTTCCGATGCGACCCATTTACGACGGGCAGTCTCGCAAACCCGCCCCGTGACGTTGCTTCCGCCGAAGGGGTCCACCACCAAATCGTTTTCATCCGTGAGAAAATCGACGAAGAACTTGACCAGTGTTTCCGGGTAGCGGGCCGGGTGTGGCTTGATTTCCCGGTCCTTGCAGGCCCGAAGGTAAGCCGAGTTCGATTCGGTGTTGGCGATTTGAAGGACGTTCGACGACATCATAAACGCGGGGAAGTCGGGCGACCCGACCATCTCCACCATTTCATCCGCCGGTTGCGAGGCGTTGATAAGGTTCGGAGGGATAGACCCGCCATTATCCTTGGCGAAAGCCTTCTGGGAGATATCGTGACCGGAAGGGCGCTTCTTGGCCTTGTATCCATTCTTCATCAACGACTTCTGACTCTCGCTGTAGGGCTGTAGCACCCGCGAATTGTTGGCTTTGGGCCATTCGGTCTTGCCGAACCACCACACCATGTTCACCGCATCCTTGACCCTGCACCGCCGCACCGTGACCCACTCGGCAGGGGTGGGAAGTCGGGCGGGGTTGTACCAATAGAACTCCTGGGCGAGACGGAAATCCAGGTCTTCGGCCAAACGGACGGCCAGTGCGAAGTGATAGAGACTGCGAACGGGGGCACCGGGCACCCATGACCCCCCGATATCGAGAACGAAACTGCCGGTTGGCTTGAGGATGCGATGGATTTGCCGACAGAATGGCATGAACCAGTCGAGGTAACGTTCGATGGGTTCGTTGCCGTACTCTTTCTTCCGGGTAAGGGCAAACGGCGGCGAAGTCATCACCAGGTCAACCGTGTCGCTCGGGATGGCGTTCAGGATGTTGAGGGAGTCGGTGTTGAACATGGTCCCGAACGGTGTGCTGTAGTCGGGCGAGAACTTGTCCAAATGCACATCCTTGGCCCAAGTCAATTCCTTCGAAAACTCGTTTCTGACTAGCATGTTCGAGTCCTACGAAGGGGCTGTGTCATCCCGAGACGGGGCGGGCTTCGTTGTCGGCCATTAGTGCGACCCCGCTTACCCAGAACGTGCAGCTTGAAGTTGCCGGATACCTGGAATTCAGTATAGTAGGTCCGTGGGGATAGTCCATTGGAGATCGGCGGGGCGACCCGATTTGGTCGATGGCGATTCTACAAAAGGGAGGCCCGGCTATGGTATCGTCCCGCAAAGTCAATGCAACCCGCACGACCGGACAGGCATTGCTATTGTGATGACATATGAGAATTCCATTGTCAATGGGCGTTCCAATGAGGGTGGGGCCTATAATAGTCGGGCTTTTGCCGTGGAACTTGGAAAAAGTTGCCGCCGCACACCTCTTCCACTGAGTTCGGGGGGCGATAACTTGACGGAAGGGGCCGAGAACCGCCCTAGCTTGCCCTGTAACGGGCGTTGAGTGGTCGGATAGTAGGGCCCCCGGAAGGTATAGTAGGCGGGACGGGCTTAGCGAGGCGTGCAGGCTGTCGGGAGCGTTTGCTTATGGGTAATGCCAGCATGCACGCAATCGAGCGGAATGATGGGGCTGAAGTGAAGGCGATTCGTAGTTCTACTGTGACGGATTAGCGGAATTTTATGAGATGCAACCCGTTTCTTTGCAATGGATTTCGACCAATTCCGGACGATTTCGTCGTGACATCGCCAGGCTCACCCACGCTGGTCCGAATCCCCTGCTACTACAGCCCAAATCTCACATGCGATTCCGCTAATATGGAACAGTAGAAGTAGGTTGGTGTCGAGCGAAGCGAGGCCCAACATCCCCTGGGCGTCGATTCGGTGGGCCTCGCTTCGCTCGACGCCACCCTACAAAATTGCTCCGATCCGAAGAAACCCGCTCTAGCCGGTCGAAGTCGTCTTGGACCAAGGGTTTTCGGCCCCGTCGCCCCCGCCCTGTTCGTCGAGCAGGGCCAGCACATTCCGCTCGATGTTGGCCGTGAAATCGTCGAGCGGGAGGTGGTTGATGGTGGAGACCGAGAATGGGTGCTGGAGGTCGTCGCCGATCCGGTCGAGCGCCAGGATCGGGTAGGCGATCAGGAGCATGAACAGAGGCGTGAACCAGCCGGCCCGGGTCATCAGGGCCCAGGGGAGGATCAGAAGGAACAGCACGATGAACCGCCGGATCAGGACGACGTAGGCGGAGGCCAGCGGGGTCTTCCGGATCCGCTCGCAGCCGCCGAGATGGTCCATCAGCAGGGAACGCTGGGCCTCGGCCTGACTGTAGGCGAGCTGCTCGAGCACCTCGCGGTCGCGGGCCTCGCGAAGGATCGTGGCGAGCTTCAACGAGATGGCCCCTGGCATGTGCTCGGCCCGGGCGATCCGGGCGGCCTCCGCCTCGCCGATCAGCGGGATCAATTCGGGCACCGTCGCCTCGCCCCGGAGGCTCCGGCGGGCCGAGTGGGCGAACGCCGCGATCCACCCGACGGCCTCGCGACGCCAGTCGGGGGTTCTCGGGGCCATTGGCGAGGACCAGGATCGCCAGGTTCCGCGACCCGTTCGTGATCCCGCCCCAGAGCTTCCGGGCCTCCCACCAGCGGTCATGCCCGGCGTTGGTCCGGAGCACCAGTAACGCCCCCAGCGCGGCCCCCGCCACCTCGTACGGGGCGACGGCAAGCACCCAGTTGCCCCACTGTGGGTAGTACCAGTTCGTGTACTCGTTGGCGGCCTGGGCCAGCGCCGCGTAGGCGGTCACGATCAGGAGCGGCCGGGTGACGGGCCGGGCCCCCGGGTCGTCCCAGGAGAAGACGTGGTCCCCAAAGCTCGGGCGGCGAGGCTCGGAGTTCATCGCCGGATCCCCGGGGACGTTTCAGGGAGGGTCGTCGGGGAGGGCCCGACAGCTCCTGGCCTTGACGATCATCCGGACTTCGGCCCCCTCGATCAAGCCCAGCGATTCGACCGCCGCGGCGACCACGCCGACGACCCAGACCACCCCGCCGGTCCGGACCAGGACCTCGGCGTCATCCCCGTGTCGGACCACCCGATCGACCCGGCCGTCGATCAGGTTCCGGGCGCTGACCGCCCCGACCGGCCCTCGGGCCAGGACCACGTCGTCCGACCGGACGCCCACCCAGAGCCGCGACCCCGCCGGCCGAGCCAGCCGGGGGACGACCAGGATGGGCCCGTCGACCAGCCGGACGGTGGTCGACCGTTCCCCGAGGTCGTGCCCCTCGACCACCGCCGGGAAGACGTTCCGGAGCGAGGGCCACCGGGCCGGGTCGCCCGCCCCGGCCGCCAGGACGTCCAGCGGCGTCCCTTCGGCCGCGATCCTCCCACCCGAGAGCAGGAAGAGCCGGTCCCCCAGCGCAACCGCCTCGTCGATCGCGTGGGTGACGTAGAGCATCGGGATCCCTTCGGTCCGGCGGACGGCCTTGATCCGGTCGATCAGGCCGTGCCGGGCGTCCAGGTCCAGCGCCGAGACCGGCTCGTCGCAGAGCAGAAGCCGGGGGCGTGGGGCCAAGGCCCGGGCCAGGCCCACCCGCTGCCGCTCGCCGCCCGAGAGCGTCCCCGGCCTCCGACCGAGCAGGGGCTCGATCCCGCAGAGCCCGGCGACCTCGGTTACCCGGGCTTCGGCCTCCCGGCGGGGGATCCCCTGGAGCCCGAACCGGACGTTCCCCGCGACGCTCAGGTGCGGGAACAGCAGGTCGTCCTGGAAGATCAGGCCGATCCGCCGCGACCGGAGCGGAACCCGGACCCCCTCCGCTGAGTCGAACAGGACCGAGTCGCCCAGCCGGATCCGGCCGGAGTCGGGCCGCTCCAACCCCGCGATCAGGCGGAGGATCGTCGACTTTCCCGCCCCGGACGGCCCGAACAGGATCCCGGACTCCTCTCCTAAACGAAAGGCCGCATCGATGGCCAGGCCCGGATGGATCCGGTGGGCGAGCCGGACGTCCAGGCCGGTCATCGCCCCGGCCCCCGGCTCGGCATCGTCCGCTGGGCGACCAGGACCGCGGCGATCGACGCCCCCGCGATCAGGGCCGAGAGCCCGGCGGCCCGCATGGGGGCCTCGGCGTTCACCGCGTCGTAGATCGCCATCGAGGCCGTCTGGGTCCGGCCGGGGATGTCGCCGGCGACCATCAGCGAGGCCCCGAAATCCCCCAGGGCCCGGACGAAGGCCAGGACCGACCCCGCCGCCAACCCCCGCCAGGCCAGCGGGATCGTGATCCGGAGGAAGACCGAGCCCTCGCCCCGCCCCAGGAGCCGCGCCGCGTCCTCCAGGGCCGGGTCGACCCCCTCGAACGCCCCCCGGGCCGGGAGCAGGAACATCGGGAACGCCGCCACCGCCGAGGCCAGGACCGCCCCCGACCAGTGGAAGACCACCGTGACTCCCCAGGTCGCTTCCAGCCACTCCCCCAGCCACCCCCGCCGCCCGAGGAGCAGGAGGAGCCCGAACCCCAGGACCGTCGGCGGGATCACCAGCGGGAGGACCAGCACGCCCGCCAAAAGTCCCTTGCCGGGGAATCGCCCCCGGGCCAGGATCCAGGCCGTCGGGAGTCCGATGACGACGATCAAGGCCGTCGCCACCGAGGCCACCCGGATCGAGAGCCAGAACGGGCCGAGGTCGCCGATCATGGCCCTTTCGGGACCTTCGCGAACCCGAGATCCGCCAGGATCCCCTGGCCGTCCTCGGAGGTGAGGAACGCCACGAACGCCGCCGCCTCGTCCGGGTGGGTCGATCGGGTCACGACCCCGAGGCACTGGACGATCGGGTCGGACGCTCCGGGCGGGAGCGGGACCACCCGGATCCCGGGCGCCTCCGCGATCGACCGGCCGACGAGGCCGGCGTCGGCGTTCCCGGACTGGACCATCTGCAACGCCTGGCGGACCGTCCCGGCGATCACCAGCTTGGGCTTGAGGGCCTCATGGAGCCCCGCCCGCTCCAGGGCCTGCCGCGCCGCCATCCCGTAGGGGGCTGTCTCCGGGTTGGCGATGGCGATGAACTTGAGCCCTGGATCGGCCAGGTCGGCGAGGCCCCGGACCTTCGGGCCAACATGGGAGCCCAGGGCGATGACCAGCGAACCCACGGCATAAGGCCGGACCGAGTCGGCCCGGACGACGCCCTCACCGGCCAGCCGCTCGACGAACCGGCGGTCGGCCGACAGGAAGACGTCGAAGGGGGCTCCCTGGCGGATCTGCTCGGCGAGCTGCCCGGAGGCCCCGAAGCTCGCGTCGACCTCGGATCCGCCTCGGGCTCGGAAGGCCGAGGCCAGGATCGGCAGAGCCGACTGGAGGTCGGAGGCGGCGGCCACCCGGAGCCGGGCCGGCTCGGGGCTCGCGCCGGGGCCGCCGCAGCCCGGGGCCGGGATCAGGGTGGCGGCCAGGAGCCCGAGGATCACGCGAGGATGGCCGGTCAGGGTCGGTCCCCTTCCTGATGATGGGGCATGGGCGGCTCAGGGTCGGCCCGCCCGAGTTTGTCCGGGGGCGGCGGATCGGGTAGGATGATAGTCCCGACTTCTGGACCAGGGCACGCAAGGGCGCGACGGGATGAAGATCGACCAGTTTCTCAGGCACCACGGGATTGCCGGCAATCCGTTCAGCGAGGAGGACGCGCAGACCGACACGGTCTTCAAGCGGGGTTGCCTCGATTCGATCCACCACCCCGCCTGGGACAAGTTCTTCGGGAGTCCCGCCGACCCCTCCACGGCCCTGGTCTTCGGCGAGAAGGGGAGCGGCAAGACCGCCCTCCGCCTTCAGGTGACCTCGGAGCTGGAATCGTACAACAACGGCCACCCCGACGCACGGGTCTTCGTCATCTCCTACGACGACTTCAACCCGTTCCTCGACCACTTCCGCGACGCCGTCCGGGCCCGAGACGCCGGCGAGGCCCTGGAGCGCTGGCGGCTCCAGGACCACATGGACGCCATCCTCGCGTTGGGCGTGACCCAGCTCGTCGACGCCCTCTCGGCCGACAAGGTGGACCTGACCGCCCTGACCCTCGACCAGCGCCGGGACCTCCTTTTGCTGGCGGCCCTCTACGACCAGTCGACCCGCGAGCCGATCAACAAGCGATGGGACCGCCTCCGCCGCCGGTCGGGGTTCCGGCCGCTCTGGAGCCGGCGCGACCTCCAGATCGGCTTCGGGACCACGCTGGCGGTCCTCCTTTTGATCGCCGCGTCGCCATCGGTCCGGTCGATGAGCATCCTGCCCTGGCTCCTGGTCCCGATCGCGCTGGGCTGGCTCTACTGGGGCTGGCGGCTCTCGCGGGCCGAGTGGCATGCCCGGGCGATCCGGAAGGCCGTCCGGGTCCTCAGCCGCGACCCCGCCGCGCTCCGGTGGGAACTCCTCTGGTTCCAGCCCGGCGAGCTGGCCGGCCAGCCGCTCCCCTCGACCGTCCGGGGCGGTGGCGAGGAGCGCTACGAACTCCTCCGGAAGTTCCAGGCCGTCCTCGGGACCCTGGGCTATGCCGGGATCGTCGTGCTGGTCGACCGGGTCGATGAACCGCAGCTCATCGAGGGCGACCCCCGCAAGATGCGGGCCCTGATGTGGCCGCTGCTGGATCACAAGTTCCTCCGCCACCCCGGGATCGGCTTCAAGCTCCTGCTCCCGATCGAGCTGGCCTATTATCTGGAGAAGGAAGACAAGGACTTCTACGACCGGGCCCGCCCCGACAAGCTGAACCTCATCAAACCTCTCCGATGGACCGGCCCCTCGCTCTACGACCTGGCCGGCGACCGCCTCAAGGCTTGCGCCATCGAGCCCCCGGCCAACGGCGAGGGCGGGACCCGGCTCCGCCAGCTTGTCGACGAGGCCGTCTCCGACGACTCGCTCAAGGACGCCCTGGGGAACCTCCGGACCCCCCGCCAGCTCTTCAAGTTTCTCCACCGGCTCCTGGAGGAGCACTGCCACCGCCACACCGAGGACGCCCCCCGCTGGACGGTCGACGCCGACACTTTCCGAACCACCTACACCGCGCACATCCGCGACCTCGACGCCTTCGATCGCGGCTACGGCCACGGCTAATCCCCCATGCCCGCCCGACGCTACCTCAAGCTGTTCAAGCCGTTCGACGTCCTGACCCAGTTCACCGACGGCCAGGGGCGGGCGACCCTCAAGGACCTCGTCGCCGTCCCCGCCGTCTACCCCGTGGGCCGGCTCGATCGCGACAGCGAGGGGCTCCTCCTTCTGACCGACGACGGCCCGCTCGCCCACCGGCTGACCGACCCCCGGTTCGAGCATCCCCGGACCTACCTGGCCCAGGTCGAGCGGATCCCCGAGCCCGAGGCCCTGCAAACCCTCCGCCGGGGCGTCATGCTGGCCGATGGCCCGACCCGACCCGTCGAGGCCGACCTGGTCGAGGCCGAGCCCGGACTCCCCGAGCGCCCCGTCCCGATCCGGTTCCGCAAAAACGTCCCGACCGCCTGGATCCGCCTGGTCCTCCGCGAAGGGCGGAACCGCCAGGTCCGCCGGATGACCGCCGCCGTCGGCCACCCGACCCTCCGCCTGGTCCGGGTCGCGGTCGGGCCGGTCCTCCTGGACGGGCTCCGACCCGGCGAGTGGCGGGACCTTTCTCCCGACGAGCGAGGGGCCCTCGGGATCCGCGAGGCCGGGATCTTCCGCCCCGGGAGCCCCAGGGGTGATCGCGAGTGGTGATCGGGCCCCGGCGCGGATAGACTGAAGTACAGGTTCCCCGATCCGGAGCAGGGCCCCGCCGTGCCGATCCCCGATGCCCCTTATCTGGTCACTCTCGGCTTCGACCCGCCCACCTTCGAGCGGCTCGATCGGCTCCGGGTCCGCTACTTCCCGCCCGAGCGTAACATCGTCCCGGCCCACCTCTCGCTCTTCCACCAGTTACCGGGCGACGAGGGGGACGAGATCGCCCGGGTCCTCGCCGACCTGGCCCGGACCATTCCGCCGGTCCCCCTGACGTTCCCGGGGGTGAAGCGGACCGGCCGGGGCGTGATGGCCGTCGTCGAGGCCCCGGGCCTGTCGACCATCCGATCGAGCCTGGCGCGGTCGTTCTCGGGCTGGCTCACGCCGCAGGATCGCCAACCGTTCCGCCCTCACGTCACGATCATGAACAAGGCCGAGCCGGCCGAGGCGGCTCAAGCCTTCGAAGAACTCCGGGCCACCTGGTCCCCCTTCCCGGGCCTCGGCGATCGGCTGATCCTCTGGCGCTACCTGGGAGGGCCCTGGGACGAAGTCGATGCGCTCGACCTCCACGCCCAGCCCGAAGTCGTCGGGTCGCATCCTCATACGTCGGACCCCGAGGGCTGAGATCATGGCGAGTCACTCGAAAACCCGGTCGGGGATGACCCTGGAGGAGTTCCTCCGCTGGCCCGAGGCTGATGAGCATCCCTATAAGGAGTTCATCAATGGGCGAATCGAGATGAAAGTGTCCCCCCAGAAGAAGCACTCGGTCCTCACTCTCGATTTTTGCCTCGCCCTCAACCAGTTCGCCGGGCCGGGCCGCCTGGGCAGGGCCTTCCCCGAACTGAGGTGCACCTTCGCGGGGCGATCGATCATCCCCGACGTCGTCTTCCTCCTGGAAGCGAACATCCCTTGCGATGCTCGGGGGATGCTTGTGAACATCTCGATTCTTCCACCCGACATCCAGATCGAGATTCGATCGCCCGGGCAATCGTTGAAAAAGACGCGCGAGAAGCTGGAGCACGCGGTGGCCAACGGATGCCCGCTCGGCTGGTTGATCGATCCCGAGCGCGAGACCGCCGACGTCTATCGGCCCGGTTCTGGGCCCGAACGGCTCCTGGCCGACGGCTTTCTCAATGCGACCCCGGTCCTCCCGGACTTCCGGCTAGCCGTCTCGGAAGTCTTCGGCTGGCTGATCTTTCGCGCCCCGAATCCGCCCCAGGGCGACCCCGAATGAGCGACACATCGACCGCCATCGGAGTCCCGCCGCTCCGTCTGACCTTCGAGGGGGGGACCCTCCTGATCGAGGGGCTCCCCGAGGACGACTCGCGCGGCCTCCCCGCGCTCCGGTTCGACCCCAGAGCGGGGATGCACCGGGCCGAGGCGATGCACTATCGGGAGATCATCGAGGCCCTCCGCGACAAGAAGATCGAGTACCGTGATGAGGCCCGCGCCTACGGGGCCAAGACCCCCTGGCCGTTCCGGGTCGTCAAGCAGGCGTTCCCCCACCAGACCGAGGGGCTGGAGGCCTGGTGGAAGGCGGGCGGCCGGGGCGTGGTCGTCCTCCCGACCGGGACCGGCAAGACCCACCTGGCCAACCTGGCGATCAACCGGGCGGGCCGGCCCAGCCTGGTCGTCACCCCGACGATCGACCTGCTCAACCAGTGGTACGACGAGCTGACCATGGCCTTCGGCGTCGAGGTCGGCCTGCTCGGCGGCGGGTCTTACGACATCAAGCCGCTGACGGTCACGACGTATGACTCTGCGTACATGAATGTCGAGCGGCTGGGGAATCGGTTCGGCCTGTTGATCTTCGACGAGTGCCACCACCTGCCCAGCCCGACCGTCAGCGCCGCGGCGGTCGGGGCCATCGCCCCCTGGCGGCTCGGCCTGACCGCCACGCCCGAACGCGCCGACAACGCCCACGAGCGGCTCGACCACCTGATCGGCCCGATCGTCTACCGCCGCGAGATCACCGAACTCCGCGGCCAGTTCCTCGCCGATTACCGGGTCGAGTCGCTCTTCGTGAACCTCACCGACGAGGAACGGCTCCGCTACGAGTCGATGCGGGAGATCTACCGGACGTTCCTGTCCAGTACCGGGATCGACATGAGGCGGCCCGGCGCCTGGGGCCAGTTCCTGTTCCAGGCCCATCGGTCGGCCGAGGGGCGGCAGGCGTATCTGGCCTATCGCGAGCAGCGGGCCCTGGCCCTGGCCGCGCCCGCCAAGCTGAGCCTCCTGGCCCGGCTCCTGGAGCGGCACAATGGCGACCGGGTCCTGATCTTCACCCACGACAACGCGACGGTCTACACGATCGCCCGCCAGTTTCTGGTTCCCGTCATCACCCACCAGACCAAGACCAAGGAGCGCCGCGAGGTTCTCCTCAAGTTCAACTCGGGCGAGTTCCCGATCGTGGCGACATCCCGCGTCCTCAACGAGGGGGTGAATGTGCCCGAGGCCAACGTCGCCGTCATCCTCTCCGGCTCCGGGTCGGTCCGCGAGCACGTCCAGCGGCTCGGGCGGATCCTCCGGAAGTCGGGCGACAAGGAGGCGACCCTCTACGAGGTCGTCACCAAGGGGACCGTCGAGGAATTCACCTCCAACCGTCGCCGCCAGCACAGCGCCTACGGCGGCGAATGAGGTCTTCATGAAGCCGAAATTTCGCGTCTCCATCGCCGGGATGATGGTCGCCGTGGCGGTCGTCGCCGTCGACTGCGTCCTCCTGATGCTGCCGGCCACCTTCGCGGGAGTCTACCTCACCGGGATCGCCTTGCAGGTCGGCCTCGCCGCTTGGGCGTTCGCCGGCCCGAGGGGTCGCCGATTCGTGATCGGCTTCGAGGCGACCGGGTGGACGTTGCTGCTCTCCTTCCTCCTCGGTCGAGCCTTCTTTAACCGGGCGGTCGTGCAATGGCCCGACTTCCTCTATGCCAGCTATCGAAGCTCCCTCTCGGACCTGACGCCCGAAGCCGTGGACTGGCTCCTCGGCCACTTCTACATCCCGGACCCGAACGGCAACCTGAGCGTGCTCCAGTTCTTCGGCGTGCTCGAACTGACCTTCGGCGTGCCGATGTTGCTGCTCGCTTCGGCTGGCGGACTCGTCGCCCGGGCCGTTCCGGGGCCGGTCCGGGAGAGGACGCCAGGCGAAGTCCCGGAGTCGGTGGTTCGATGAATCCCAAGTTCCCCCTGCTCGCCTGCCTGGCCGCCACCCTGTTCATGACCGGGGTCATCTGGTTCGTCCACGTGGTGCATTACCCGCTGTTCGACCGGGTCGAGGTCGGGGCCTTCCGCCGATATCACGCCGACCATACGCGAATGACGACGTATGTGGTCGTGCTCCCGATGTTGGTGGAGCTTCTGGCGAGCGTCTGGCTCGTTGCTCGGCGTCCCGCGGGCGTCGGGCCGTGGTTGGCCTGGGCGGGGCTGGCCGCGGCGCTGGCGTCGTGGGCGGCCACGTTCCTCCTTTCGGTCCCAGCCCATGAACGGCTGGCGGCCGGGTTCGACGCCGAGGTCCACCGGGCCTTGATCCGGACCAACGCGGTCCGGCTGGTGAGCTGGACGGCCCATTCCCTGATCCTGCTGGCCATGACCGCCCGATCGCTCCCCTAACGTCCCCGACGCGACCGACCTTTCCCGGACCGAGTCCCCCGCCCATGCTCAACGGCACCCTCGTCCGCGTCCGATTCTCGAAGCAGCGGGTGATCCCGCTCTACCTGAAACGCGAGGACCCGCAGTGGCTGGAGGTCGCCGAGAGCCTGCTCCTGATCTTCCGCGAAGGGGTGGGGCGGACCCGGGGCGAGATCGAGACCGAGATCGACGAACTCGTCGGCGAGGGGCTGGCGACGCTGGCCCACCGGGGGCTGGCCAAGATCCTCGAAGACCGGGCCGAGTTCGAGGTCGTGGCCGACGTCCCGCCCGAGTCGCTCCGCGATCAGGTCTTCACAGCGGCGGCCGAGCACCGGAAGGCCCTCCGGATCGCTGGCCAGGCCCGGGCCCCGTTCCGTCGCGAGGCCGTGCTGGAGGGGGTGGCGAAGGCACTGGACCTCCGCCCCGACCAGGTGGCCGCCGCCCTCTTCGCCGACCTCCGCGACGAGAACCGCCTGCTCTCCTTCGACCGGGCGATCGACGCCCAGCGACTGATCGACCGCTATAACGTGGGCCTGGCGCAGTCGGTCCTGCTCCGGTCGGTCCTGGTCCAGGCCGAGGTTCGCGGCGAGAAGCCGGCGCGCTACCGCCAGTTGTTCCGGCACCTCAAGTTCCACCGGCTCCTCTACCGGGTCGAGGGGTCGATGCGCGACGGCTACACCTTCCACGTCGACGGCCCGCTCAGCCTCTTCAGCGCGACCAACAAATACGGCCTCCAGATGGCCATGTTCCTCCCCGCGCTCCTGCTCTGCGGCGACTTCCGCCTCGACGCCGAACTCCGATGGGGCCCGAAGCGCGACCCCCGGACCTTCCACCTGGACACCAACGACGGCCTGGTCTCGCACTACGCCGACGCCGGGACCTATGTCCCCGCCGAGATCAACAGCTTCGTCGAGCGGTTCCGCCAGGTCGCCCCGGCCTGGGAGGTCTCCGAGGCGACCGACGTCCTCGAACTCGGCCGCGAAGGGGTCTGGGTCCCCGATTACAAGTTCGTCCACAAGCCGAGCGGCGTCGACGTCCACGTCGAGGTCCTCGGCTTCTGGAAGCGCTCCAGCCTCGACCGCCTGCTCCGGCTCCTCCCCCAGCACGGCCCCGCCCGCTACGTCCTGGCCATCTCCGAGAAGTTCAAGGTCGACGAAGGGGCCCTCGGCGAACTCGCCGGGCCGGTCCTCCGGTTCAAGGAGATCCCCAACGCGACCGAGCTGGCCGCGCTCCTGGACCGCTTCGTCCGCGACCACCGCCGGAGCCTCCCGATCGGTTGAGAGCGTCCTACCGCGATCGAGGACTGCCAGGTCTCGCCTTTTCTCTCGATTTAATTCTGATTGAAATCACTGAACAACTCCTCCTCGCGATCGTATCAAGAACAGGGACGCTGATGGAATCGTTCGGAAGCAATCGTCCAAATCGTTCGCATGGGTTCGTTGAATCACCAGGAACTCGTGTCTTCGAGAATTTTTGTTGCTTTTGCGGACGGCCATTCCTATGATCGAATCGTTCAAACCGTCCAGTCTTCTCGGGTATTCGTTCATGGTCGATTCGGAAACCTACCTCCGGACGCAGCAGGTGGCCGATGCCCTGAGCGTGGGTGTGAGCACCGTGAAGCGGTGGGTAGACGCCGGGTCAATCGAGGCGACCGTCACGAAGGGCAAGCATCGCCTCATCCTGCTGTCGAGCGCCTTGCAGTTCGCGCGACGCCGGCGGTTCCCGGTCGAGCGGCTCCTGTCCCTGACCGGATGTCCGCCTTCGGCGCCGATCTCCGCCTCGACGTGCGACCTCCTGGTCGAGGCGTTAAAGGGGGGGCGGGGCGGTGAGGCTTCGACCTTGATCGCCTCGGCCTGGCGGTCGGATCGGGGGGCTGTCGGGTTGGCCGACGACCTGATCCGTCCGGTGATGGAGCGGGTCGGCCACGGCTGGATGGTCGGCTCGTGGGACGTCTACGAGGAGCATCAAGCTTCCCAGATCGTCAGTTCCGTCCTGACGAATCTGATCGGTCGAGCGACCGGGTCGGCCCCGGGCCCCGGCCGCCCCCTGGCCCTGGGGGCGGCGGCGGAGGGGGACTTCTACAGCCTGCCGGGGCTCCTCGGCGAACTGGTCCTCCGCGAGGTGGGCTGGGACGTCCGGAACCTCGGGACCAACCTGCCGCTCCGGTCGCTGGCCGCGGCCACTCGCGACTACCGGCCGAGCCTGATCTTCCTGTCAGCGAGCCACCTGGCCGACCGGGAGCGATTTGTCCAAGAGTATGCTTATTTTTATGAGTCCGCGGCGCGGGTCGGGTCGGCGATCATCCTGGGGGGCCGGGCGTTGGATCCGGACCTCCGGTCGAGGCTGGTCTTCGCCAGCTTCGGCGACCGGATGGCGCACCTGGCCGAGTTCGGCCGGAGGCTGCTCCCGGCGGCCTCGGCCCCGGCCGCCGCGAGGCCGAACCCAGCGGGCCCGATGGACACCTCGAACTGAATGGCAAGGGGATTTACGATGCGCACGACTCGGCGGAACGACGACGCGGACGGGTTCTCGGCCCTGGAGAGCTCCGACACGCAGTTGCTCACCTCGAAGGAGGAACGCCAGCTCCTCCAGGAGCTGGGCGACTGCAAGCGGAAGCTGGCCGACGCCCTGGCCAGGATTCCCGGCTACGAGATGCCTCGGGGCGTAAACGACCCCCAGGCCCTGGCCCAGCACATCGCCGCATTTTACGAGAGCCACGGGCCGACCGAGGCCAGGCTCGGGGCGATCTTCCGCCGTTATTCCGAACTCAGGGGCAAGCTGGCCCTGGCGAACATGCGGCTGGTCGCCCACGTCGCCAAGCGGTTTCGCGACCGGGGCCTGTCCTATTCGGACCTCTTGCAGGAGGGATTTTGCGGACTCCTGGAGGCGATAGACCGCTTCAACCTGAACCATCAGACCAAGCTGGCCACCTACGCCACCTGGTGGATCCGCCAGGCGATGCAGCGGGCCGTGGCCTCGGGGGCCTACCCCGTCCGGCTCAGCCCGAGGCACCTCCGCCAGCTTGCCCAGAACCAGGACGAGGTCGACCACGGGAAGGGTGGCCGGGGCGGCCCGGACGGCCCGGTCGTCAGTAGCGAGATGATCCAGCGGATCCACACCGCGACCCGCCCGACGATCTCGCTGGACGCCACGCTCGACTCCGACAGCAACTTCAACCTGATGCAGACCATGAGCGACCCCGAGGGGGACCGGACCGCCGACGTCGACATGGACGAGACCGTCGGGATGATGATGGACGTCCTCCGTCCCCGCGAGCAGCAGGTTCTGGCCCTCCGCTTTGGTCTCAACGGCAAGGAACGACTCTCCCTCAGCCAGGTCGGTAAGGTTCTCGAAGTTTCCAAGGAGCGTGTCCGCCAGATCCAGGACCGGGCGATCGAGAAGCTCCGGGCCGTCGCCGTCGAGCACGACTGGGACGACTCGCTCCTGGCCACCGCCTGATCGCGCGGCGGGTAGTCGCTGGGCGAGTGGCCGCGTGGTCAGTGCATCGCGGTCCGTGCTCCGTCTCTCAAGACCCCCGAAGCCGGGGGTCTTTTCGTTTCGAAGAACAGACGGATTGCGGGGTCGACGCCCGTATTGGCCGATAAGAGATCAAACGCGACCACTGACCACGCGGCCACTAACCACGGACCAATGAGCATTCTCATGCACGCCGCACGCCCCGACCCGGACCGCGACCCGATCGGACCGTTCCTGCACTACCTGATGGCCGAGTGCGGGTTATCGCCGAACACGCTGGCGGCGTATCGATCGGACATCGTCCGGTTCAGCCGGTGGCGGAAGCGGGATGCCCCCGGCCCGCTGGTCGACCTGGACATCAAGACGCTCACGGGCTATGTCGATTTCCTGGCGCGATCCGGGTTGGCCCCGAACAGCATCGGCCGGAACCTGGCCGCGCTCTCCACGTTCTATCGCTTCCTGATCTACGACGGCCGGCTCTCGGAGAACGTGGCCAAGCTCCTGGTCGTCCCGGCGATCTGGGACCGGCTGCCGACGGTCCTGGGGCCGCTGGCCGTCGATCGGCTCCTGGGGACCCCCGACCGCGAGACGACCGTGGGCCGTCGCGACCGCGCGGCGTTGGAGACCCTCTACGCGACCGGTTGCCGGGCCTCCGAGGTCGTCGGACTCCGGCCGGGCGACCTCGACCTCGGCGGCGGTTCGGCCCGGTGCATCGGCAAGGGGGACAAGGAGCGGATCGTCCCCCTCGGCGCCAGGGCCCGCGAGGCCCTCCTCGAATACCTGAAGCGCGACCGGGCGGTGCTCCTCGCCGGCCGGGTCGGGGTGGAGGCGATCTTCGTCACTCGCCGGGGCCGCCCGATGTCCCGGGTCGGGCTCTGGGCGATCGTCAAGCAGCACTCCCGGGCCGCCGGGCTCCCCGAGGCCGTCAGCCCCCACACCCTCCGGCACAGCTTCGCCACCCACCTGCTCGCCGGCGGGGCCGACCTCCGGGTCGTCCAGGAGATGCTCGGTCACGCCTCGATCGCCACGACCCAGATCTACACCCGGGTCGAACTCAGCCGGCTCCGCGAAGTCCATGCCAAGTTCCACCCCCGATCCCAAGGGGCCTGATCCCGGTTGCGGACCGACGCCCGGACGCGAATACTGGAGGGCGTGAACCAGGGAGCCGGAGGGCCGGAGCGATGAGCACGACCGATCGCCAGAGCCGGGTGGGCCTGCCGTGGCTGGTCGAGGGCGAGCGGCTCGACCGGGCCACCTTCCACGAGCGCTACGAGGCGATGCCGGAAGAGACGAGGGCCGAGCTGATCGGCGGGGTGGTTTACATGACCTCGGCTTTGGGTCGCAAACATGGCTTGAACCACGTCCACGTCATCTCGTGTAGGCGTTCAAGGCCCAATGTTGCCTCTGCGGCCTGAGTCCAGTAGAACAGTGACATGACGGCTCAGGCACCGCTCCCGCAGATCATTTGGGATACACTCTCGCCCGAGGCACAAGCGGCTGTCTC
>JAABUJ010001614.1_pt1 | contig 32019 bp, 29 predicted proteins | sample 5559131 | NCBI WGS metagenome assembly JAABUJ01 (sample SAMN10711875, study PRJNA513366) | rock metagenome | isolation source: Antarctica rocks | place: Antarctica: Victoria Land, Mt New Zealand nord | collected 2016-01-07
CACTGCTGGTGGTGTGGGATCGGCGCCCCTGACGACACGAGGCGACCGACTGCGGATAGTGCCAGGACACCTCGGGTGAGGTGTGTCCTCTGCCGCAGTCGGATTGGGGTGTTCCGCTTGTTTTGTCGTCCTGTTGGTGCGCTCTCGGCGCCGGTCGGTGGGGGCTTCTGGCGCCGGCCGGCCGGCCGTTGCTGAGGTGACCGGTGCCTCGGTGGCGGTCGTGCCGGGGCCGCAGGTTCTCCATGGTGTATCGGCGTCTTGGTGTGACGTTGTGGTCGCCGCGTGAAGGACAGTAAGGGCGTCCTGGTGGCGGCGGCGTTGCTGCTGTTGGTTCCGCTGATCGTCATCGTGATGGTGATCGGTGGTTCGACGCCGCCGTGTGATCCCCAGGGTGGCAGCGGGCCGGGGACGGGGGTGTTGGCCGCTGGCGGTATCCCGGCGGAGTTCGTGCCGTTGGTGCAGCAGGCGGGCACGCAGTGCCCGGAGTTTCCGGCGCCGGTAATCGCGGCGGACATTCAACAGGAGTCGGGGTTCCGCCCGCACGGGCCGAACGGGTCGAACGCCTCGGGCTACACCCAGTTCATCCCCTCGACGTGGGCGACGTACGGGCGGGACACGACGGGGAAGGGGTACGCGGACCCCAACAACTTCTCCGACGCGGTCAACGCCCAAGCCCGGTACCTGTGCGATCTGGCGCATCAGGTGAGCGCGGCGCAGGCCCAGGGAAAGATCCACTCTCCGTTGAGCGTGACCGAGCTTGCTCTGGCCGGGTACAACGCCGGGATCGGTGCGCTGCTGCAGTACGGGGGGATGCCGCCGTACGCGCAGACAATCCAGTACGTCCCGAACATCATGAGCATGGCCCGGGACCGGTTCTCGCAGGCCGGCACGGTCACCGGCGGCGGCGCTGGCGGTGCGGCGGCCCCGGGGGGGGCTGGGGTGTCGGCGTCGGGTGGATGCGCGGGGGCCCCGGCGCAGGTGCGGGTGCTGGCCTTGTCCTACCCCGGGACCACGGGGCCGCAGGCGGTGGATGTGTACCTGCCCCCTGGTGGTGGTGCGGGGACCACCCCACCGCGCGCGATGATCATTGGGATTCATGGTGGGGGTTGGTTTTTCGGGGATCGGCATGAGCTCGACGGCGTCGCGAAAGACGCTGCGATGCATGGGTACGTCGTCGTCAACGGGGAATACGACATGACGGTCCCGCGGTACCCGAAGGAGCTCGATGATGTGCGGGCGGAGATCGCGTGGGCGCGATCGCAGGCCGGGCAGTGGGGTGGCGATCCGGCGAAGATCGCCACCTGGGGCGACTCGGCGGGGGCGAACCTCGCCGTCGATGTGGCCGCGACGGGGGACCACGCCGGTTTGCAGGCGGCGGTGGGGTGGAGCGGGCCGTACGACCTGACGGCGTTGCCCTCGGCGTTGACGGCGGCCTCGACCGATTACCAGAAGTTGGCGTCGATCGCCGACCCTGCAATCTACACGGGCTGCTTGCCTCTGATCTGCCCGGCGGTCTATCAGGATGTGTCGCCGGCGGTGTCGGCGACACCGGGGATGCCCGCGACGTATTTGGCGAACTCCGACAACGAGTTGGTGCCGCTGGCCCAGCAGAGCGAGATGGTCGCGACCTTGACCCGGTTGGGGGTGCCGCACGAGGCGGTGGTGGTCCCCGGCACCGGGCATGCCACCGCGTACGCCGCCGCGCAGACGGGGCCATCGCTGGCCTGGTTGGACAAGACGTTGGGGTTCACTCCGCCGCCACCGCCCACCGGGGGCGGTGGTGTGTCGGGCAGCGCGGCGCAGCAGGCGGTGGTGGCTGCGGCCATGGCCGAGCAGGGTTTGCCCTACGTGTGGGGAGGTGGGCAGGCCTCGGGTCCGACCGGCGGCGGGTTCGACTGCTCCGGTCTGACCCTGTTCGCGTTCGCCAAGGTCGGAGTGACACTACCCCGGGTGGCCCAAGGCCAGTACGCAGCCACTGCCGGGCAGGCCGTCCCCGGCGGCTTCAACCCCGCCGCATACCAGCCCGGTGACCTGCTGTTTTACGGCACCGCCAGCAACATTCATCACGTCGCCCTGGCGATCGGGAACGGCCAGCTCATCGAGGCCCCCGACTTCGGGCAGACCGTGTCGGTCCGCCCGATCTATCACGGTGACTTTTTCGCGGCCACCCGGCCGCTCGGCTCAGGAGGAGGACCGCAATGAGGATGACGAACAGCGTCGAGGCCGGGGTGGCTGCCACCCCGCAGCCCTCCCCGTGGCTGTTGTTGGGGGTGTTCCTGCTGGCCGCGGTCGTGGTGGTGGCGGTAGTGGTTCAGCGCGTGGTGGCGGCGACCCGTGAGTGCGGGAACACCACCGCGCCGGGGTTGAAGGCGGCGCCGGTGGCGCTGGCCGTGGGTTTGGCCGCGGGGGTGGCCGAGCACGGCTGGGAGTGGGGACTCGTCGCCGCCGCTGTGATGGCCGTGTTCGCCGCGGCGGCCGGCACAGTGGTGTGGGTTGTGAACCGGGCGGCAACCAAGCGGGAGCAGCTGGTCGCCGATGCGGACGGTGCCCGGTGATGCGGGCTGGGACCGTGGGTAGCTGTGCGCTGGGAGCGGCGCTGCTGGTGGCGGCCGCGGGGTGCAGCGGCCCTGCGGCACCCACGCCGCCAGCACATGCCGCAACGTCGACGTCCGCCAGCCCGTCCGCGGCGACCCCGTCGGCCGTGGTGACCCCGTCGGCCGTGGTGACCCCGTCGTCGGTGACCTCGACGACATCAGCGGCCGTAACCCCGGGAAGTGGGACCCCCACCGCGGGGGGGACACCGACCCCGGCGGGTGGTCTCCTGGTTCCGCGGGGGGCCGGGCTGAGTGCGCCCGGCGCCCCGCTCGACCGGCACGACGCGACGGCGGTGGGGTCGGCGTTCGCCGTCGCCTCCTTCGCCTACGACGCGACGATGGACACCTCCCCGTTCGACGCGCAGGTCCGGTCGGCGGCATTCGCGACGCCGGGGTACGCGGCGCAGCTGCGGCAACCGTTGGCCAATCCTGGATCGGCACAGTTCAACGACCTCAGCGACCACCACGGCTACACCACGGTGGCGTTGAGCGAGAACCACGACGACGGCCGCCCCCCGGACACGGCAACCGCCGCGGTGCGGTCGTGGACGGCGAGCATCACCGGCCACGCACCCGATGGCTGGTCGGCGCCGATGGGTTCGGCGCTGCTGTACGTGAGCTTGACCCGGCCCTCGGCGGCCGCGGTGTGGCAGGTCGCCGGCGTGCAGATCCCGGAGGCGCACTGATGGACGCGACCACAAGAACCAGCCCAGTCATGGGCCCGAGAGTTGCGAGAGGAATCCGATGACCGAGCAACCCACTCCCAACCGGCCGGTGCGCCCCTGGGCGGCGGCACCGGCCCCGGCGGCAGAGCCGGCGCGAGGAACCGACCCGGACCGCACCGACATCTACCGGGCCCCGGTCGTGAACGGCAACGGCACGGCCGCCGCGGCGCGGCCCGGGCCCACGGGTCTCACGCCGATCGTGGCGCGCCCAGAGCCGGCAGAAGAGCCGTCACCGCCGGAGCCGGAACCACCGCGGCGGGGGCGCCGCTGGCCCAACCCGAACGATCCACTGCGGCGGGATGCACCCGAGCCTCGACCACCGCTCACCCCGGTACGGGACGCCTCGCAAGGACCGACCGGCCCCGAGCTGGGAGCGGCGGGTGCTTACGGCGGTGAGCTCTCGCGGGACATGTTGTTCAAACCGCTCCAGCGCCGCCCGGTCTCGGGGTGGCGGCGCTGGCTGTACCTGGTGACGTTCGGCCTGGTGAACCTGGGCGAATCACCGCAGGAAGCCCGGTACCGGGAGCTGGTGGCGCGGGTGAATCAACCCATCCGCGGCAACCAGAAGATCGCCACGCTCTCGTTGAAGGGCGGTGTCGGGAAGACAACAACCACCACAGTGCTGGGCTCCACGCTGGCCTCGCTGCGCGGCGATCACGTGGTGGCCGTGGATGCCAACCCCGACCGTGGCACGTTGGCGGCCCGGGTCCCATCCCAGACCGTGGCGACGGTGCGGGACCTGCTCGATGACGCGGTGAACATCGAGCGGTACTCCGATGTGCGGGCCTTCACCTCCCAGGCCCCGTCCCGGTTGGAGGTGCTCGCTTCCGAGCGTGATCCGCACAAAGCGGAGGCGTTCTCCGAGGCCGACTACCGCGGCGCCCTGGATGTGCTCGAGCACTTCTACAGCATCATCCTCACCGACTGCGGGACCGGCCTGACCCATTCCGCGATGCGCGGGGTGCTGGACACCGCGAACACCCTGGTGCTGGTGGCCTCCCCAGCGTTGGACGGGGCGCAGAGCGCCGCCGCCACCATCGACTGGTTGGACGCGCAGGGCTACAGCGCGCTGGTGCAGCGCACGGTGGTGGTCATTTCCTGCGCCCGCCCGGGGGTGGGCGGGGTGAACATGGACCAGCTGGTGGAGCACTTCGCCGCCCGCACCCGCACGGTGGTGGTGATTCCGTACGACCAGCACCTCGCGGAGGGGTCCGAAGTGGACCTGGACCGACTGCACCCGGCCACCCGCAACGCGTTCATGGAGCTCGCCGCGCTGGTGGCGGACGACTTCGCGACACCCACCGGGCGTCATCACGACCCGATGCGGGCCCGCCGATGACCGCCACCAAGTTCAACACCCCCGCACCGAGCGCACCACCACCCTCAGGTGGCCGAGTTGCGCCCGCACCGACGTGGCCGCCGGGGCCACCGCGGGTGACGCGCCCGGTGGTGCCCGGGTTGGCGGTGCCCCCGCGGGAGCGTCAGTCGATGATCTGGCGCGAGGAGATCCCTTGGACCCCGGGGGCCGGGTGCGCAGACCCGTTGTGGTGGTGGCTCGGGGCGCACGGGGGTGCCGGGGTATCCACCCTGACCGCGTTGATGGCGCCCTCGGCCGATGCCCGCCGGATGTGGCCCGGGGGGCACGTCGGGCAGTGCCCGAACGTGGTGCTGGTCTGCCGCACCCACACCGAAGGCCTGGAACGGGCGCGTGATCTGGCCGCGCAGTTCGCGGTGCGGATGGTGCCACCCGGGTTGCGGCTGCTGGGTTTGGTGACCGTCGCCGATGCCCCCGGCCGGTTGCCGACGCCGCTGCGGCGGCTGCGGGAGCTGGTGGCCGCCACCGTCCCGCAGGTGTGGCACCTGCCTTGGGTCGGGGACTGGCGCAGCACGCGCCTGGCCGAGTTGCCGGTATTCGACCCCGAGACCACCACCACCGCGGCGGCGGCGGGCCGACGCGGCAAAGCCCCGCCGCCGGTGTTGCCGCCGCCCTATCTGTCCTGCGCGCAGGAGTTGAGCGCGCTGGCCTTGAACACCCATCCCGAGGAGAAGGAGACCACCCGATGAACACCCTGAGCACCAGCTACTACGCCACCAGCGCGTACCTGCACACCGCCAACATCGGCCCGGGCGGACCCACACCCCCGCCCGGGGCGGACAAGTTCAACACCGTCGCCTCCTGGGTGATGTGGGGCGTCGTCTTGGCCCTGGTGGTGGGCGCGTTGATCGCCGGCGGGATGCTGGCCTATGAGAAGAACCAGGGCTACGGCGGCGGCGAGGGCTCCTCGCGGCTGACGAAGGTCATCATCGGCGCGATCGTCGTCGCCTCGGCGGTAGCGGTCGTCAACACCCTGGTCCTCTGAGATGCCCACCCCCACCGGTTCCTCCACCACCGGCGACGATGCCGGTGGTGGAGGACTGTGGCGCAGCCCGGTCACCCTGATCATCGCCATCGCCATCGTGGGGCTGGCAGTGGTGATGGGCGGCTACCTGACGTTCTTCCACCACGGCGGTGCCGGCACGGACGCCACCGCAGCCTCACCGGGTGCCGGAGTGCCGGTGCCGGCGCAGACCGCACCCCCGGCGGGGCCGTTGTCCAACGCGCTGACCAGCGCCCCGGCGTCGCGGTGGGAGCTGTATCAGGGGGTGGTGCTGCCCTACAGCGCCGAGCACGGCCCGAAAACCGTTGACGGGTTGGGGGTGGCCGCCGGCTACACCCACGACCCCACCGGCGCTCTCCTTGCAGCAGTACAGACTGCGACACGCACCGCACTCGCTCCGGACAACGCGTGGCAGGCCATCCTCAGCAAGCAGGTCGTCCCCGGTGAGGGGGTTGCGGCCTACACGGCGGCGCGGCAGGGCGCGCACATCGCGGCGAACTCGGTGCCCTCGACGTCGCTGAATCAGATCGCGGGATTCCGGGTCGTCAACTACAGCGACGCGGTAGCGGTGTTTGACCTGGTGGTCCGAACAAAGGACGGCGTCCTGCAGACAACGCAGAGCACGGTGGTGTGGGCCGACGGTGACTGGAAGCTGACGCTGCAACCCAACGGCGCCGCGAATACCGCGCCGACCGCGATTCCCAGCCTTTCCGGCTATGTCCCCTGGTCAGGAGTCTGACATGTCCTTTGCGACTTTGGCGGCGTTGGCGCCGATGCAGCCACCCACGGCCCCACCCTCGGGCACGGGCACTGCCACCGGCAGTAGCTGCCCTGGTGGTCTCCCACAGTTCGTCTGTAGCGCGGCGGGGGCGGTGGCGCATCCGTTGGACACGGCGAAGAACGCGGCAGGGGCCGCGGTGTCGGGGGCGGCTTCGGATGCCTTCGACGGGATGGTCAACAAGCTCAAGGACGGGGTGGGGCACGCGGTGGGGCTGATGATGTCCTACTGGATGCACATCCCGATCCCGGCGATCGGGGACACCGGCAGCGCGGTGGACCGGATCCGCCAAGCCACGTTGTATCTGACGATCTTGACAGCGGTGGTGTCGATCTTCTTCGTCGTCATCAAGGCGGTGTTCGCCCACCACCAGGCGGCGTCGGAGGAGTCGATGAACGCCGCGACCGGGTTGGTGCGGATCATCATCGCCTCTTCGGTGGCGATCCCGACGGTGATCCTGTTGTCCAAGGGTGGCGATGAGTACTCGCAGTGGCTGGTGGACCAGGCCGCGAACGGGGACGTCGGCAAAGCCGTGCTGAAGCTGATGGCCTTCGACACGGTGGCCACCGGCTCGCCCGGGTTCACGTTCGGCCTGGCGCTGATCGCGTTGTTCACGTCGTTGGTGCAGGCATTCCTCATCATCATCCGCGACGCGCTGCTGATCTTGCTGGTGGGCACGTTGCCCCTCGCCGCGGCGGCGTCGATCACCTCCGCCGGGCGCCAGACATGGAACAAGATGATCGCCTGGCTGATCGCGTTCCTGCTGTTCAAACCGGTCGCAGCGATGTGTTACGCCGGGGCGCTGTGGTCGGTGACGAACGCCCACAACGAAATCGACCAGATCGCGGGCATCTTCCTGGTGATCTTGGCGGTGCTGGTGTTGCCGGCGTTGATGCGGCTGATCACCCCCTCGGTCGCCAAGGTCGGCGGCGGCGGTGGCGGGGGTGCACTGCTGGCCGGGGCCGCCGGGGGTGCGACCGCGACCGGGGCCCGGGTGATGTCGGGGGCTTCCCGGTCCACGGCCTCAGCTGGCGGCGCCGGAGGCGGCGGTGGCGGGGGGAAGGCCCGGTTCCTGGGGGAGCAGGGCGCCTCGGGGTCACGCCCGGCACCGGGAGGCCCACCGCGAGGGGGGCCGTCCTCACAGCGCCCGAGCGGTTCACCTGGTAGCGGCGGCGGCGGCAAGTCCCCGGCCGGCACCCCGGGCGGCGGTCCGGGCGGGCGTAGCGGTTCCCCGACAGGTTCGGCCGGCGCCGGGAAAGTCCCGGGCGGCCCGGCGGTGATGGCGGTCCAGGCCGGGGCGAAGGCCGCACACGGCGCCCATCAAGCAGTGACGAAGGCGGCCAATCAGGCCGTGGACGGAGAGGGACAGCAATGAGCACAACCACCAGCACCCCGCCAAGTGCGGGGCGGACGTACGGCAACTGGCGCAAACCCCGCTCGGCGGGCATGTTCGGCCAATCCTCGGTGGTCACCTACACCGGCATCGCGGTCTTCGTCGTCGCGTTGCTGACGATGATGTTCGCCGGGGTGCTGATCGGGGCGGTGTTCGCCGCCGTGGCGGTGGTGGTGTTCTCCCCGCTGCTGGTGCGCCGCAACGGGCGCACCGCCTATCAGGCGGGGGCGCTCCGGTGGCAGTGGGCGCGGCAGAAACGCCGCCACGCCCACCTGTACCGCTCCGGTCCGCTCTCCGCGGTCCCGGATGGGACGCACCGGCTGCCCGGGGTGCTGGCGGCGACCACCCTGTATGAGGGTCAAGACGCGTTCGGGCGCACGTTCGGGATGGTGCACATGCCGAAAACCTCCTGCTACACGGTGGTGCTGCGCGCCGAAGCCCAAGGCGCGTCCCTGGTCGACCAGGACCAGGTCGATGCCTGGGTCACCGGGTGGGGGCATTGGCTGGGCGAGCTCGGCCAAACCGGGGACGTGGTGGCCACCGCGGTCGTCATCGACACCGCCCCCGACTCCGGGGAACGCCTCAAAGCCGAAGTCAACTACCTCCTGGCCGAGGACGCCCCGCAGCTGACGAAGGACGTGCTGACCCAGACCACCACCGAGTACCCGTCCGGTTCGGCGCTGATCTCGGCGCGGGTCGCGATCACCTTCAAAGCGGCCACCGTGGAACGGCGCCGCGACCCGGAGGAAATGGCGGTGGAGATCGGCACCCGCCTGCCGGAGCTGTACGCGTCGCTGCGCGACGCCGGGATCGACGCCACCCCGGTCGATGGGTGGGCGGTCGCGGAGATGGTCCGCCTGGCCTACGACCCGGCCGCGCAGCAGGCCATCGATGAGGCCCGCGGGTCCGGGGAGGGTTCGCAGGTGCGGTGGGTCGACGCCGGCCCCGCCGGGCATCAGGAGAAGTGGGCGTCCTACACCCACGACTCCGGGGTGTCGGTGACCTACGCCATGGAAGAAGCACCCCGGGGGACGGTGCGCGAACAGGTGCTGCGCCGGCTGCTGGAACCCCACCGCGACCTGGCCCGTAAACGCATCACCCTGATCTACCGGCCGCATTCGGCCGGGGAAGCGGCGACCATCGTCGACGGCGACTTCAAAGACGCCGTCGTCGGGACCACCAGCAAGGGGGTGGCCTCCGCCGCCGCTTTGGTGGAGCTGGAAGCCACCACCCGGGCCCGCGATGAGGAAGCCCGCGGCGCCGGGGTGGTGCGGTTCTCGATCCTGATGACCGCCACGGTGGCTGATGAAACCCAGCTGCGGCGCACCGAGTCGGTGCTACGCAACCTCGCGGCCACCGCCCGGCTGCGGGTGCGGCCCTGCTACGGCTACCAGGCCGCGGCCTTCGCCGCCGGTCTCGGCGTGGGTGTGCTGCTGCCCGACCACGCCACCATCCCCGGCGCCCTCGCCAACTAAACACCCGAAAGGCATTGTGATGGCGTTTCCGTTTCGTACCCGACCCGCCACGACAGCTCTGCTGGAGCCGACCGACACCGACCGCCTCGGCGGGCAGGACGAGCAGGAGGAGCTGAACCAGGAACTTGCGGCGGCATCGCTGCTGCAACGCCCCGCCCCGCCGAGCCGCCAACAGCAACGGCGGGCGGCGAAAGCCCAGGCCCGGGCGCAGCGCCGGGCGCGGCGGGCGGCGATCGCGGAGCGCCGGCGTGCCGCGGGGCCGGTGATCCCGGCCGCCGGGTTGAAAGGCCCGGCCGGAGGAGGTGCGGGGGTGGTGGACGTGCCCCCGGAGTACCGGGCCACCAGCGTGCAGGCCTGCGGGTTGTGGCCGTGGGCGGTGGGCTCGGGTACCCCGATGATCGGCACCCCGATCGGGCACCACCTCCTCGAGGCCGGGGCCACCGTGTGCTTCGACCCGCTGTCGTGGTTCCTGCGGGCCAAGCTGATTTCCAACCCGTCGCTGTTCATGCTCGGCCTGCCGGGCCTGGGCAAGTCCACCTTCATCCGCAAGCTGGTCATCGGCGCCACCGCGCCCGGGGTCGTCCCGATGATCCTCGGCGACCTGAAACCGGACTACGTCGAGCTGGTCCGCCAGCTCGGCGGACAGGTGGTGTCCATCGGCCGCGGCCGCGGCTACCTCAACCCCCTCGCCGTGGGGGCACTCGGCTCGATTCTGCCCCAGCTGAAAGGCCGACCGGCCTACGACCGGGTCGCGGCCGAAGTCCACGCCCGCCGGCTGTCGATGACCTCGGGGTTAGTGGCGTTGGTGCGGCGGGAGGAGATCACCGACACCGAGCAGACCGTGCTGTCCACCGCGCTGCGCCTCCTCGATGAGCAAGCCGAGCAGACCGGCAACGAGGTGCCACCGTTGCTGGCGGACCTGGTGGAGGCCATCAAGGCCGGCGGCCCGGAGCTGATGGCGGTCACCCTCACCGACGACGAGCAGGAGTACAAGCAGTCGGTTCGCCGCCTGCACCTGTCGCTGATCGCGCTGATGTCCGGGCCGATGGGGGAGGTGTTCTCCCGGCAGACCTCGGTGCCGCTGGACCTGAACGCCCCCGCGGTGTGCATCGACCTGTCCGGCATCTCCACCGGCGACGAACGCCTCACCGCCGCGGTGCTGCTGGCCTGCTGGTCCGACGGGTTCGGGGCCATCGAAGCCGCCCACACCCTCGCCGATGAGGGCCTGGCCCCGCAGAAATACTTCTTCGCCGTCCTCGACGAGTTGTGGCGGGTCCTGCGCACCGGGGTGGGCATGGCCGACCGGGTCGACGAGCTGACCCGCATCAACCGCACCCTTGGGTTGGCGTTGGCGATGATCAGCCACTCCATGGACGACCTGGAAGCCCTGGCGTCGGAGCACGACCGGGCCAAGGCCCGCGGCTTCGTGGAACGCGCTGGCGCCGTCGTGTGCGGGGGTTTGCCGGCCCGCGAGCTCGCCGCCGTCACCCAGGTCGTGTCCCTCACCGATGTGGAGAAGGACATGATCACCGGCTGGTCGGCACCCTCCACCCTGTCCACCAGCGGGGAACCGCTGCCCCCACCCGGCCAAGGCAACTTCCTCATCAAGATCGGCTCCCGCACCGGCATCCCGGTGCACGTCGACCTCGTCGCCGCCGAGCGGGCCGCGGACGTGCACAACACGAACAAACGCTTCGACCCCGCCGAACTTTCCGAGGAGCCAGCCGCATGAGCACAAGCCCTGACACCCCATCCGACGCCGGCCCCGCGGAGGTCCACGCCCACCTGGTGGCGATCACCTCTGCGCTGGTCGCGATGATCCGCCAGCACGAGACCGCGTGGGCGGCGATACGTCCCCACGGGAACGCCCGCGCCGCGGTGGCCACCCGGGAAGCACAGTTGTGACGCACCCCTCGGAAGTCGACGCCGTCACCCACGAGTTCAGCCAGATCGCGGTGAAAGCCCTGCACGCCGCACGCCAGATCATGGTTGCCCGCCAGCACCAGACCCAGTTGGCCCACCAGGCCGCCCAGAACGCGGCGGCGCAGGCGCATCGCGCGGCCCAGCAAGCCGACCTGGCCCGGCATTGGCGCGCCGAGGCGCTGGCCGCCCGGTGGGCGGCGGCCGAGGCGATGCGGGAACGGGACCCACAGACGGCAGATGCCTGGTCGGAACGGCTGGCCGACTCCGGTGTCGACACCAGCACCCTCAGCGACGCCGGGGCGCTGGCCCGGGTGGAGTGCGACGTGACCGAGGCTGCGGCAGCAGAGGCCAGCGTCGTCGTTGCGGAACATCTGGCCGGTGAGTACGTCAACGAGGCCCTCGATGCACCCTCTGAGGCGCCGGCACCGAGTCCACCCGAGGGTGCCGACGTCACCGCCCTCATCGCGGACACCAGGGTTGGCGACGCCGAGAAAAGCTCCCAGCCGGACCTGACCCCCGATCAACCGGCGGCGTCGGTCGACACCGGTCCGGTGCGCGACACCGGGGTCACGCTGTGAACGCGCCCCTGGCCTACGGCGAGACCGGCCGGGCCGCGGAGCCAGCGACATATCGTCCGGAGGAGATGATGCGACCAGCGGGGGTGGCGCTGCTCGCTATCGTGGCTTCCATCGGTCTGGGGGTCGCCGCGATGATGATCCACACAGAGCCGAGACCGGCGCCTCCCCGCGAGTGCTACAGCACCCGGCTGGGCTCCACGGGATTCTGCACGCACAACCAATACCTGAACCTCATCGAGTGGCTCGGCTGGACCCTGAGTGCTGCCGCCGCCCTGCTGGCGCTGATCGCACTGGCTACCACCGTGCGGGGCATCGTGGCCCGGACGGCAGGGGTGACCCGGTGAGCGGGCCCCGGGTCCGGGGAAGCCGGGACACCTCGATGCTGCCGCTGCTGGTCCTCGGCGCGGTGATCACCGCGGTCGCCGTGGCGTACGGGTCGTGGCGGTTGGGGGATGCGTTGGCCGGGGTGGACCAGGCGGTGCCCCCTAATCCGGTCGAGGCGTTCATCGACCTCGCCCGGCACCGCCTGGTGTGGCCGATGACGGCCACGATCATCGCCGCGGTGATGGCCCTGGTGGTGGTGGTGCTGGGTGTGGTGGTGGCGGCGCGGCGGGGACGGCGGTCCCGGATCGACGTCGCGGCCGCCCGGATGGCAGCCCCGCGGCGCGGGGACCTGCGGGCGGCGCGCAAGGAAGCACAGCGACTGCGCCCGGGGACGAAACTGTCGCGCCCGGATGATTACGGCATCGAGGTCGGGCGCACGGTCATCGGCGGCCACCCGGTGCGGATGAGCTGGGAAGACGTGGGCGTGGTGATCGCCGGTCCGCGCATGGGGAAGACGAAGTCGGTGGGCATCCGCGCGGTGTGCGCCGCCCCCGGTGCCGTCGCGGCAACCAGCAACAAGGGCGATCTGCACGACCACACCCGGGGAGTCCGGGAGGCGCTGGGCACGGTGTGGAACAGCGACCTCCAGGGCGTCACCGAGGCCCCGGGGGCGCAGTGGTGGTGGAACCCCCTCGCCGGGATCACCTCCCCGGCCCCGGCCCGCCGGTTGGCGGGGCACTTCGTGTCCGCCAGCACCGACGAATCCGCCCGGGTCGACGCCTACTTCGACGGCGGCGCCCGCGAGCTGCTGGCGTTGCACCTACTGGCGGCCGCGGTCGGCGGCGGGGACATGCTGCACACCCTGGCGTGGCTCTCCGATGACGACAGCCCCGTCCCGGTGAAGATCCTCGCCAACGCGGGGCAACCGGCGGCGGCGGACGCCATCCGCCGCGCCCAGAAGCTGAACCCGCGGCAGAAAGACGGGCTCTTCGATATGGCCCGGCGTTACCTGACGGTGCTCACCGAACCCGCCTACGCCCAGTCGGTGACCCCGCCGCGGCGCCGGGTCTTCGACGGTGACGACAGCGCCCTGGCCACGGCCGGGCTCACCCACACGTTGCCGGAGTTCGACCCGGTGGCGTTCGTGTCCTCCACCGAAACGTTGTACGCACATTCCAAGGAAGGCCCCGACTCGGCGGCGGCGTTGACCACCGCCCTGATGGGCTGTGTGCTCGACGCCGCGCAAGCCGCTGCCCGGCGCAGCCCGGGCCGGAGGTTGCCGACACCGTTGGTGGTGGTGCTCGATGAGGCGGCGAACATCTGCAAGCTCGCCGAGCTGCCCCAGCAGTACTCCCACTTCGGGTCCCAAGGCATCGTGGTGCTCACGTTCTTGCAGTCCCCGGCCCAAGCGGTGGGGGTGTGGGGCCAAACCCAGTTCGACGCGCTGCGTTCCGCGGCGAACATGCACATGTTCGGCGGCAACGTCGACGACGACGACTACAAGGAGTCCATCTCCCGCCAGATCGGGGACTACGACGTGTCCCGGTGGTCGGCGAGCACCGGCCGCGGCCCCGGCGGTGGGGGACGGTCGCAGTCCTGGTCTTCGGAGGCCATCCTGCCGCTGTCCGACCTCGGTGGTGAGGTCACCAAGGACCGGGGCATCGTGATGACCTCAGGGCGTTCGCCGGTGGTGGTGCGCAAGGTGTTCTGGCAGGACTCGCCCTACGCCGAGGAGATCCGGGCCTCCCTCGCCGTCTACGACCCGGGCGCAGCCGGCGCCGGGCCGGAGGGGGCGGTGAGCGCATGAGCACCACATCGACCAGGACCAACTCAGACTCGGCCGAAGAGGAGCAGAAGGACCGGTACGGCGACGTCGGCGAGTTCGTGACGCAGTGGCTGGCCCCGGTGCTCGCCGCGAAGCTCACTGGGGAAGGGCGGGGCAAGACGTGGTGCGCGCAGTGGTGGCGGCACCGGGAAGCGGGGGTGCGCCTGCACGCTCTGTGGCGCGGCTGGGAAGCAGCGCGGCGCAGCGACGACGACACCGCGATGAGCGCGTGGTGGGTGTATCACGCCGACGCGCACCTGCGGGCGCTCTGCGACGGGGAGAACGGCCCGATGTGGCGGTGCACCCCCACCGAACACCGCCAGGTAGCTGCGTTTCCCACCGTGCCGGTCCCCGCCGGGTGGTTCCCCGGCCCGCCCGAGGAACGCGACACCGCCGGCCCGGCCCTGCTCAAGCTGGGCCCCGATCCTGCACACAGCACCGGGCAGCCGTCGGTGCCCGCTGATACACAGACCAACCCGACAAGCGGAGAGGCGGATAGGTGATATTCGGCCGCAGCGCGCCGCATCGAGGTGCTGCCCACCTTCGAACCCGCCGTCTCAGCTTTCTGAGGTGATGAGGCGTAACCGACGTGGATCGGCGGGCAGTTGCGTCCACGTGGCGACGCCGCCGGTGGGCGTCGGAACCTCCTCGTGGGGCAAGAGGTCGGTGAAAAGGGCCAGCGTGTGGCCCCGGTGGGTGGCTGCCGGCACGATGAGACCGTGACGATTTAGCTGGTGTGCAACCTGCGCCACCAGACTGCAAGCTCGGTATACCTCGCCGTCGGGCCCTTGGGGCTCGCTGAACAGGATCGCGGGCTCGAGCCCTACCTGGTGGCGTGCGGTCGCGCTACGTAGATCAAGGATGTGCGTGACGCTCACGTCACAGGTGAGAAGACCTAGGTTCACTGGCGGAGGTTCAGGATCGACTCCGGGGTCGGTGGCGTGTCGGTATGCCTCGATCACGCAACTTTCGTAGTCATCGGCAAGGTAAAGGACCCGGAAGGCGCCGGGTGGCCCCCACCTCCCTCCATGGTTGCTGCCGTTGAACGCGGTCTTTATCCGGCGGCGTGTGGTGAACCGGTAGTAGCGGCCGTCAACTGAGACGGTTGGCAGCGAAGCTATGCGTTGTCCCAGCTGACGGTCGCTACTCATGTCAGAAGTTTCCGTCCGCGAGCCGGTCCAAGAGTCCGATGACCTCGTCTGTGCGGCCTTCGGCCAGCATGTCTAGAGGTCTCTCTCCGCCAAGGATCCGGTTCCGAGCATGAAGCCAGGTAAGTGTGGCGTCGTCGCCGTACACCTCGGCGATCAGGTCAAGCACGTACTGCAAATCAAGGAGGCGGCGAAGCCGTGCTCCGTTGGCGGGCGTGCCGCGGCCGGCTGCCCAGTTTTGGACCTGGCGCTGACCGATGCCGACTACCTCACCGAGTTCGGCGGCGGTCAGGCCAGCTTGCTCGCGCGCACGCGAGATAAGGCGGGCGACTTGGGGGTCGTGAGTGCGCCCACCTGCAGCAGTCGAGGCAGACATGCGGTTCTCCTTCAGGGATGGGATGACGTCACTACCGTAGCGGATTACGGCTAAGAGTTCATACTTCTATGCCACGAGGACTGCATGGTAAAGTTCGTCCTGCGACGCACTTCGAGAGGCAGGCCTACCGATGACCGAGTTGGCTCTTCGCGGCGGGTTCAACGATCACCGAGCGATCGAGGAGCTGTTGAACGACCCGCTGTCCCTCCCCCCTCGTAGCGCCAGGCACATTCGCCGCTTGGTGGTTGACTCGACCGCAGTGGTACACACGCGGCAGTTTGCGCAGACGGCCCGCGACACCGGCACACAGCTCCTCATCGACCCGCAGACTTCTTTCCTCACCAGCCAGCAGCCCGTGGACGATTCTTGGGCGCGCCTTCCCTTCGCCCAGGCCGAGGCGTTGGACGTGCACCTGCTGCGCGATCCAGCAGTCCGCGGACATCTGATCGATGAAGTGGTGCGCTTCCAGGTCGGCCACGGGGCGACTGCCGTGATCCCTCCCTACCTGCATCTGGAGGATGACAGCGGAGTGGCGGCCGACGTCCAGCGACAGCTAATCAAAGAGACAGTCTCGTACCTTCACGCCAACCTCGGAGCCGATTTCAACATCTTTCCTATTGTCTCGATCGATCGCAGGGCCGTGCTGCTCGATGCCAACCTCTGGCAGGCGGGACTCGGACGGCTGCTACGTATGGCGGCGAAAGCCGCGGACGGACAACCCTTCGGCCTAGCACTGTCGGCAACGACCAGACCGAGCGCCACCGCTTTGTACAAGAACTCAAGGATCTGGCGGCGCGCGTCGGGCATCGGCCCGTTCGTCGCCTGGCACGCCGGTGATGTAGGCCTGCTGGCCACTGCTATGGGTGCACGAGGGTACGAGTCTGGAATGTGTGCCGGTGAGCGCTGCAACGTTCACAGCCAGCAGCGCAACCGTGCACCGGGAAGCAACGGCCCTGGCCCGCGATACAACGGCGTGTACGTCGACTCAATCGGGCACTCTCTTGCCAGGAGTGCCGTTGAGACGCTCAGCCACGCCCGCGGGACAGTCCAAGGAGATCTGGGATGCATGAATCCTCAGTGTTGTCCGAGCGGCTTCGCGACGCTGCTCGGGCCTGGCCGCCGGCAGCACGCTGCACGAAGCCGGATAGCAGAACTTCAGGCGCTGGACAGCATTAGCGCCCGCAGATGGCGACTTCACCACATCCGAGCACGGGCAGCGAACGCGGCCAAGTCCGCTGCACGTATCCGGAAGGCGGCGGACCAGCAAGGAATCACGGTGGGTGCCTACGTCAATGAACACCTGGCCATGGAAAAGGTTGCCACAGGCCTGCAAGAGACAGCTCGGATGGCGATCGCCTAGACCTAGGGCGTGTGTGATGGTCCCATGGCCAGTGCGGGCCCGGATCGAACGCTGATCTGCGGGTTAGCGTTCGGGGCCGGTGTCGTGGCGTCGCTCAGTGGCGTCCACCCCGGGGTGTTCGGGTTGGGGCGGGGTGAGGACGGCGGTGTGGGCGTCTGAGTGTTGGGTGCGGACCTGATGTTCCGAGGCGGTCTGCTCGGGTGGTAGACCGCCGCGGCGGGCGCGTTCGAGTTCGGCGGTACTGAGCTGGGCCCGCAGCTTCCGAGCTTCCCCCGCTACCCGCTGCGCCTGCTCGGCCGCTGCCTGCGCCCGGTGGGTGTCGGTGGCCTGCGCCTGGTTGAGTTCGGCGGCGAGGCGGCCGGGGTTGGTGGCCCGGGCGATGACCTGGGGCCAGGTACTGGGGTGCGCACCGAGGTCGGCGGCGGTGTTCGCGGCGGCGATCGCTTCCACCTGGGTGTGCTGGTGGGTGCCGCGGGCTTCGTGCTGTTCGCGGCGCAGGGTGTCGAGTTGGGCGGTGAGGTCGCGCCGCCGCCCGATGCGGCGCCCCGGGAGGCCGGTGAGCTCTCGGGTGAGCTCGCCCACCCGGTGGTTGACGTCCCGGACGGCCGTCGCGGCGTCTCGCTCGGCGTCGACTGCGGTCTCCGCGGTGCGGATCGCAGCGAGCTGGCGGGCCAGCTGTGCGTGGTCGGCGGCCACCGTCGCCGCGGTGGATTGGGTCTGTGGTGGTGCCCAGTCTGTGATGTCGGAACCGGCGTGGGCAAGCCGGCCCCGGAGGCGGGCGATGGTGGTGTCGAGGTCGTGGTCGGTGCGCAGCCGGATCAGGTCGGCCCGCATCTGCTGTACCAGTTCCGGCCCGCGCGGGCGCGTCTGCTCGAGGTGAGGCTCCTGGGAGGCCGCGGTGTCGCGTGCTGGTGCGGTTTCCGGGTCCGCTGCGGCGGAGACGGTGGTCTGGGCGGCCGCCTCGAGGAGGGTGATGCGTTCGGCGAGGGTGCGGGCGTAGTCGGCGAGTTCGGTGTCCATCCCGGGATGGCGTGGAGGTAGCGCCGCCAGCTGCTCGTCGCGGGCGGGGAGGTCGCGCAGGGCCCGGAACCGTGGTTGATCCTCGCCCGGCGCCCCCGGGGTGTCCCCAGTGGCGGGTGCTGTCGTGGCGCTGGGGGCGCCAGGTTGTTCGCGGTGGGTGTCGATCCAGTGATCGGCCCGGGCCCGTAGCACCGCGGCGATATCACGAGCGTGGAGCAGGTTCTCGCCGGCCAGGGCCTCGTCGCCGCGACTACTGATCTCGGAGACCATGGCCTGGGTGTTCATCCCGTGCTGGTCCGCGACGGCCACGGTGCGCAGCAGGTCACCGAAATGCTCGGAGGCTTCGGCGGTGGCGTACAGGGTGGCGGGCAGCGCCCGGTCCAGCAGATGCTTCGCCCGCTGCTCGGACAGCTCACCGGTCACGTCGGCGTACATGGCGCGCAGCCGGTTCGGGTCGTCGATCCGGTCCAGCTCGGTGCGCAGGGTTTCGGTGGCGGTGACGTTGTCGTCGCCGCGGGCCAGGATCGAGGAGAACACTTCCTGGTCGGTGACCACCTGCTCGGGGGCGTGGTCCAGATCGGGGTCGGGCGCCTGGTCGGTGGCCAGGTAGACCTGGTTGTCCTGCCGGCCGCGGGTGAGCCCGACGTAGGCCAGGGAACGGCCGAGGGTGGCGTTCATCAGGGTGTGGCACCGGTCCACGGTCATGCCTTGGGCGCGGTGGATGGTGGCGGCGTAGCCGAGTTCCACGTGCTCGTCGACGTAGTCGTTGGGGAGGTGAACCCGCCCGCGGTGGTCGCGGCCGGTGACGGTCAGTGAACCGTCTTCGTGCACCGAGGTGACTTTCCACAGGTGCCCGTTGGACACCCCGGACCCGTCCCGTCGCCCGCCGGCGACTTTGAGGCGGGGGTTGTTGCGGCGGGTGACGATCACGTCACCGGCGTGGGCGGAGAGCCCATCGGCCAGGACTGTGCGGGTGCTGGTGGTGTCGACGATGCCGTTGTGGGCGTGGGCGGTTTGGGCGGCGTTGTTCAGGGCGGTGACGTCCGCGACGGTCGCCGCGAGCATCAGGGAGGACTTTCCGCTCTCGGTGTCGGCGAGGTGGTTGGTGAGGATTTTCTCCCGCAGCTCGTCGACCATGCCAGCGCTGATCCGGTGGTTGCCCTGGTAAAACTCCCACGCGTTGGACGCGTCCCCGTCGCGGACGGACAGGCTCGCCGCGGCCTCGGCCGGGTCGGTGAAGCGCACCACTTCGGACAGTTCCGGGGCAGCGGTGTCGTTCGCGAGAAGCTTGAGGGCACCCCCGGATTCCACGGCGCCGAGCTGGTAGGGGTCACCAATCAGGCGCACCACGGCACCGTGCTCGCGGGCGAGGGTGAGTAGCTGGTCGAGGTCGGCGGTGGCGGTCATGCCGGCCTCGTCGACGAGCAGCATCGCCCCGGGGGTGATGCCGGTGTTCACCCCGTGCTGGGCGGCGGTGAGGACGCTGGCCACCGTCCGCCCGGGTACCCCGAGTTCGTCGCCGAGGACCCCGGCGGCCGCCGCGGAGGGGGCCAGGGCCAGAACCTGGCGGCCGTCGTCGGACCAGGCTCGGCACACCGCCTGCATGGCGGTGGTCTTCCCGGCCCCGGCCGGACCGATCGCCACGGACAGGAGCTGCCCGGAGGTGGCCAGGTGGGTCGCGATCTGCTTCTGCCCGTCGTTGAGCTCGCGTTCTGACGCTTTCTCCGCCGCCCTGATCGCGGTGTCCAGGGCAGCGGTGGTGACGAACTCGGTGGTCGGGGTGTGCCCGGCGGTCAGCAGCCGTTCCTCCGCGGCCAACACGGCTTCGGAGGTGTACCGCTTCGCGCCGTGCACGGTGTACACCGACTGCCCATCGCGGCGGGACAGGGCCTTTGGTGGCTGGTCGGGGTCGACCGAGAGCAGCAGCGAACCCCGATCCCGGGCCTGGTCGACGACGGCTTCCACCGCTTGACGTTGGTCGGCGGCGGTGGGGAACGTGCACCTGCTGACGGCGTCCTCGGCGACGGTGCGCAGGTTCGCGTCGGTCCAGGTCGCCCGCCGCCGCGACACCGTGTCCAGGACCTCGGTGGCGATCCGATCCCGGTCATACACGGTCCGCGCTTGGGCAGCGATGGCCTCGGCGATGCGCTCGCCGAACCCACCCTCCGACCGGTCGCCCAGCAGGCTCTGGACCTGCCGGCGGCCCTGCTCCCGGTCGGTCGGGGTGGCGAAGATGCACCGGTCGAGTTCGCGTTCGATCACCGGTTCCAGCGTTTGCTCTCGGCGGCGGTGGAAGGCCACCCCGGCGGCCAGGGCAACCTCCTCAGGGTCGAAGTCCCGCAGCACCGACGGGTCCCGGTGGGTGGCCAGGAGGTGGTCGACGAACGCTTCCGGGCTCCGGTTCCGGGTGTAGCCGGCCGCTCTTTCGGCCCAGTCGGTGCGCATCGCGGCCAGGGATCGGGGCACGGGTTTGGCGTCGCGGGTGTCCAGCACCGCCTGTTGGGCGAGGCGGATTTGGGTGGCCTTCGACGGGGTGCGCCCGTACTGGGTGCGGTACTCGGTGGTGAGTTCCTCGGTGCGGCCCACGATGTCCGCCCGCCGCGAGAACTCGGCGATCATGGTGTCGCTAATGCCGGCGACTTCCTTGACCATCTGCTTGTCCCGACCGTGCGGGCGTTCCTCGAACTGCACCCCGAGCTCGCGGCGCAGGTGGTCGACGAGGATCGCGTTGTACCGGTTCGACGCCGCCACCCCAAGGGAGAACAGCACCCGCCCGTCCAGGGCCGACCAGTGTCCGTCGGCGCCGAGGACCTTGTTGGAGTCACCGCCCAGGCCTCACGCTCCCGGCCGACACGACGAACGAGGGATGGAGACTTTTACCTGGCCACCAGCGAGGACCTACACCTGGCCACACACGGGGACTTTCTCATGGCCACGGACATAAGGGGCCGGAGTTCGACCAGCCGCGTCGGATAACTGATCGTGATCGAGGCTGCCCCACTGTGTATCCCGATCTGCGCAGCCGACTGGTTCAATCACTTGTCGAGGTGCCGGTAAGGAAGAGGCGCATGCCCACCTTTCGTCGTGTCGACAGTGCGGTACTGCCCTGCCCATTCGTAGAGGTCCTGAAAGAGGCGCGCGTGCACAGCTCGCAGATGCGCGCCGTCGAACGTGCGCGCGATCTGCACTTGCCCGCGCTCATTTCTTCTAGAATCTGGTGAACGTCAAGAGTTGCTGTCGTCGCGCAGCTTCTTGCCGACGTGGCCCACGACCAGGATCTTGTTGTCGTTGTCGCGGTACCAGTAGATCCGCATGACCGCGGTGACCGCGCCAACGCCATGTGCGATGTGGGGGCCGAGCATGATCGTCTTGTTCTCGTAGCTCCGTTCGTAGTCGGCGGCGTACTGGTTCTTCGCGGTGATACTGATTCCTGGGCGAAATCCGCTGACTCCCCTCTCGACAAGCGCGGGCTCGAATCCTCCGGTGGGCAACGAGTCTCTGGCCCATGCAGCGGCGACGGCGTTCAACGACTGCAGATCGGCGAGAACCTGCGGGGGGTTCGGGTACTCGCTGGCCCGGGCGCTGGCGAGAGCCTCGGGAAGGATCTCCAAGTAGTCGCACGTGACAGCCGCCTGCTCGACAGCGGCGCCGACTGTCGTCGGGCCGGGGAGCTCCTCGGCGTCGGGGTCGGTGTCGTCCTCATCCGTGGCCGACCCGGCCGAACTCGCCACCGCTATAGTCCTGATGTTGTCCAGGGCAATTGCGAGTTCCGCCTGCTTCTGCTCAAGCTGCTCCTGCAGCTCGTTGCGTTCGTTCGCCGTCTGTTCGAGTTCGTCGATGACCTTCTCGTGCTCAGCGAACCAGTCGTCCTCGATTACGTCCTCGTCGGGCACCGTCGACTGCGCTTCGGCGCGGGCCAGGTCGAGTTCCCGCATGGCCTCGTTGTACTGCCGAGTGATGGTGTCGAGCTGGGAGGCACTCGCTGCCCGGCGGGCCCGCTCGGCTTCCTGACGCAACTTCGCTTCGAGTGGAGGTGGACCAAGAGTAAGGGCACTGAGCCGACCCAGCCGGGAGAAGAGCATGTCCGCGAACCGGTTGGGGCCGCCGATAGTGAGGCGCTCGGCGGACCACAGCGGGTGATCGGATCTCCGCGCGTCCGGCTTCATATCGGGCCAGTAGAGGCGCCCCGCCCCACCGAACACCGACAGGTCGGTTCCTCCCAGGGCGGCTGTGAGCTCATGGGAGGTAGCCCGGTCACCGAGGACGACGACGTGCGCCAGACCTGCGAGGCGCGCGGCTGTCCTTTTCGGGTCAATCGGGAGGCTCCTGAGCGACGAGGATCCGGTAAGCACGAGCATCGGACGACGACGGTGCTCGTCGTGCAAGTGCGCGACGAGCTCAGGCACCCTCGAGGCGTCGATGGTGCGGGGGTGGCCGAGGCGGTAGCCGTCGGCCATGATGTGGTGTTCGTCGAGCAACGATCGGACGACGCGCGGGGCGGCCGGCGGGTGGGGCAGCTCGGCGACGCGGCCGTGCAAGGCGTGCGCACTCAACCTAACTCGCAGCACGACCCGGTCGGGGTCCGTCGCGAGGTCGTGGCACAGCCAGGTGGTGACGTCGTAGGCCCACAGCGGGCGGGCCGGGTTCACCGTGCGGGTTTGCCGGAGATGAAGGCGTGAGCCGTCGACCCCGGAATGGAGCATCGATCGCCCGCTCGTGCCGCGGTCGGCGTTGCGTGCCTCGGCGCCGTCGTGGGACAGGTCGAGGCCCAGGCGCTCCGAGGTCCACTCGTCGAGGACGGTTTCGGCTGCATCCCAGGCCGCGGCGGTATCGCCGGACAGGGGCAGGTCGCTGATGTAGAGGGTCTGCATTCAGTCGTCCGCTGTGGTGTCGTCGTTCCACGCTAGGGAGGCCAGCTGGGTGTCCAGGCCGGTGGCGATCGCGTCGGTCGTGGGCACCGCGGGCTGGGATGCGGCGTCGGGGAGCGGCGCCGGCTTCAGGCCACGGACCTGGGTGTAGGAGGGGCTTTGGGGGTCGGCCAGGGCGGTGTGCACCCCGTACGCGACCTCCTTGGTCCCTTTGACGGAGAACACGCCGCTGGCGGTGTACCCGCCGGCGATGCCGTTCCAGTGGTCGCCCTTTCTCCAGTTCACGGTGCGCAGGTCGTCCAACAGCTTCTCCTGGAGGGCGACCCGCTCGCTGGCGGGGGTGAGGAGCAGACGCTGCCCGATCGCGCCCACGGCGGCGAGCACCGGGCCGGCGCCCGCCAGGTCGGTGTCTCGGGAGACGATCTCGACGGGGAAGGCCGCGAAGTACGCCGGGATCCAGATGGTGGCCACCGCACGCAGGTCCGCCATGTCCACTCCCTCGGTCGGCATCGGACGGGCGCCGAACTGAATGCCGCTGATGCCCTTGGCCAAGGTGATGACCATCTGCCGCAGGTTGGTCAGGGTGACGACCTTGTCGCTCTTGCGGGGCAACTGCCGTGCCATCCGCTCGACACGCTTGGACAGGATGTCGCTGGCGGCGGTGACGTCGTCGACGATGCCCATGATCGGGTCCTGGGTGTTCATGCCCAGGCTCAGGCTCGTGTTCGGGCGCACCGACAGCACATTCAGGTCGTAGAAGTACTGCCGGGCGTTGCTGGTGCTCACGCCGTGGTGGATGACCGCGCCGAGCGGCCACTTGCGGTGCGCCTTCTTCACCTCGGGGTCCACGTCGTCCGCGCGCCCGAGGGCGTGGTGGGACGTCAGCTGGGTCTCACCGTCGATGGCCAGCAGGTGCTCCCCGTTGGGGATCACCACGTATACGGTGCTGCCGTGCTCGACGACGTCGAGGGTCTGCTCCGCCCACAGGTGCATCGGGGGGAGTACCCCGGGCTTCTCGCCCATGACCAGGTTTCGGATGTACTTCTGGTAGCTGGCCACGTTGGACTTCTTGCCTCCCGCCAGTGCGCGCTGGATCAGTTCGTGAATCTGGCGCTCGCCGAGGATGTCGGGGTCGTCCGAGCCACGCTTGCTGTTGGGCTGGAGCACGTCGGGGTCTCGGGTGATGACCCGCAGCTGCTGGAACTGGGTCAAGGCTAGGAAGGTCGTGGAGTCGAGGGCGATGCCCTTGACATAGGTGCCAGCGGACAGGTCCAGCTCGGCGGCGGAAATGGTCATGAAGTCCTTACCTCTCCGTGCAGCGCACGGTTGGAGCCCAGCGCGGCTAGGCACGTGGTGTTCAGGCACGACCTCACCGCCGTTCAGGCAGTGGATCGACTAGGTCGCTCGAGATGCGACTGTGGTGGCTTTCGTCGTTACTGAGACCATTAAAGCACATCCTCAGAGCAATTGAATGAGACTCGGGTGTACCCCTTAGGATTCTGGGGAAGACTCCTGATGCACTTCGAGAAACCAAGCGGGCCGGTACCGTGACGCCGTCATTCACCCTCGACGGAGACGGCGCAGAACGGCCCGCGGTGGCTGCTGGGGCAACGCTGTCAACGCCCGCATGGGTCGCCGACAAGCCGCTGCAGCCCGGGGAGACCCTGCCCGATGGCCGCGTAGGGCCGCGACGGGGTCGCCCATCGGGCGCCGGTGTTGACGTGGCCAGTGCAGGGCACTTTCGTAAGACTTCCACCACTGGGGGATTCCGCCCCTCGTTTGACGATGCCGTTGGACAAAGGAGTGGACAGCCGGGGCACGAGCGTTCGGCAAGAAGCTGCGGGAGATCACCGGGAGCCGCGAAGACCTCGCCATGTCTTCGAAAAACACTGGGGCGGCCACCATCCCGACCAGCATCTACCCGTGCCAACCGGGAGGCATCGTGATCATCTGCGCTGGCACCACCGGATTCGACGCCATGGTTGACCTCCGCTACCACCGGACCCCTGGGCCGCTCAAGCGGCCCAACCAGGAGTCGGCGAAGATTGCTCGGTCCTCCGTGCCTGATCGCGGAACAAGACCGTGATGACGGTGCAGGTAGCGGTGTTGACGACCACCGCCAGTTCACCCCGCTGCCTGACTCCCTCTGCGGGACGGCCGAGGCCAAGAGTCCACCATCGGTGCTAGTCTCGACCGCAAGAAAATCGACGTCGGGTGTGGGACGACGCCGCCGGACTGATGTTGGGCGTGTCGATCGAGACCTACACCTTCCGCGACGCCAGCAAACGAGTCGGCGACACCTTCGCCAAGATCGGTCGCTACACCAGAACATCGTCCGCAACGACCATGAGCTCCGCGCCGAGGCCGATGTACTCCACCGTCGGCAGCGCTACGCAGTCCTGGTGGCCGTCATGTTTCTACCCCACGATGCGTGCTGGGACGGCTCACCCCCGGCTGGTCACTCGTCTTTTGCCCACCAGGTGTTCATGCTGCGCAAGCGAGCTGGTCGCACAAACCCCGACCATCCCAACACCGACCTGTCCGAACGCGTCTTCATCGGGCTGTTCGACGACGAAACCGTTGACTTCTTCGACGACCCCTCCTGGACACCTCCCAACGACGTCGCATTCCGCCCGACCTCGCCAACGAGCCCCTCACGATCGACGACGCGATCGACGACGCGATCGACGCGGAACCCGGCGAGCAGTGACGTCCGCCCGGGCGCCCGGGACAGGCCGACTGCCTTGCTCGAGATGTGGCCGCCCAGTTGGTAACGTCAGCGGCGGGGCGGCCCATCGTCCCCGCTGACGAAGGAGACACCGTGGGTTCCCGCGCAGTGGGGCTTTTCGCCGGCATCGGTGGTCTGGAGCTGGGCTTGGCCGAGCACGGCTGGAATACCGAGCTGTTGTGCGAGATCGATTCGGGCGCCCAGGCCGTGCTGTCGCACCGCTTCCCCGGCGTCGAGCTGCACTCCGACGTTCGCAAGCTCCGATCCCTGCCCGCCGGTACCGAGCTCGTCGCCGCCGGGTTTCCGTGTCAGGACCTGTCCCAGGCAGGGCGCACCGTGGGCATCTCGGGCGCCCGCTCCGGGCTGGTCGACGAGGTGTTCCGGCTGGTCAAGCGAAAGAACGGGCCGCGCTGGTTGCTGCTGGAGAACGTGCCGTTCATGCTACAGCTGGGCCGGGGTGCGGCGATGCGCCACATCACCGCCGCCCTCGAAGACCTCGGCTACGCCTGGGCGTATCGGGTGGTCGATGCCCGGGCGTTCGGGCTGCCGCAGCGCCGGCTGCGGGTGCTGATGATGGCCTCGCGCACCGAGGACCCTCGGGAGGTCCTCTTCGCCGACGACGCCGGCCCCGCCGCCGAGCCCGACCCCACGGAGGTGGCGTGCGGCTTCTACTGGACCGAGGGCGTCCGTGGCCTCGGATGGGCGGTCGACGCCGTCCCCACCCTCAAGGGCGGGTCGACCCTTGGTATCGCCAGCCCTCCCGCGGTTCGCACCCGCGCCGGCGAGCTCGTCACCCCCGGACTGGTCGACGCCGAACGGCTACAGGGGTTCGACCCCGACTGGACACTGCCCGCCAACGCCGTCCCCGGGTCGCGGCCAGGGCATCGGTGGAAGCTCGTCGGCAACGCCGTCAACGTGCGCATGGCCTCCTGGCTCGGGGAACGCATCGCCGACCCCACCCCCTACGACGGGTCCGGCGACAAGCCGCTGCAGCCCGGGGAGACCTGGCCGATGGCCGCCTGGGGCCGCGGCGGTGTCGCCCACCGCTCCCCGGTCTCGACCTGGCCGGTGCAGGACGCCTACACCTCCATCGAGGATTACCTCACCGAGACCAAGCCACTGTCGGCGCGGGCGACCGCCGGGTTCCTCAAACGGGCTCGAGCGGGCAACCTGCGGTTCATGCCCGGCTTCCTCGACGACGTCGCCCACCACCTCGACACGGTGGGCGGGGACCCCTCCAAGGCGGTCGCGTGAGGGGCCCGGCGATCATCAGCCGCACCCTGAGTACCCCTCAGGTGACCGACAAGGCGGGTCGATCCTGGCAGTACCACTCCCGCTCCGACCAGCACTCGAAGGTGGCGTGCTGGGCGGTGATGTTCGACCTGCTCCAAACCTCGAGCCTCATGCAGTCCCACGTCGCCGGCGGCAAGGTCGCGTTCGGCATCAACCGGCAGATCAACGACTGGCAGTCCGGGCGCAAGAAGGACCTCGACCTCGTCGTGGCCCGCACCGCCGGCGACGACACCCTGGCCGCGTTCGACCTCGCTGCCCTGGGCGAGCGCTACCACCTCGACCTCGACGACGAGGACCGCGCCATCCTCGCCGGCCTGCCCACCGCACCCCAGGGCGCGGCCGGGGCCACCGTACTCGTCGCACTCGAGGCCAAGGCGTGCATGACCGCCCACATCGCTGCGCTGCCCCGGTTGTACGACGAACTCACCTCAAGCCACTCCACCGTGCACGGCGACAACGACAACGCCCTCGCCGTGGGTTTCGTGATGGTCAACAGGGCCGAGGAGTTCCTCAGCCCCGGCAAGCAGACCGCCGACGGCGCACCGGTCGTCAACCACCACCGCCAACCGATGGCCACCGAACGAGTCGTGGCGAAGGTGCGCGAGATCAAACGCCGCTCGGGGCCACGGTCGGGCCAGGGATTCGACGCGCTCGGGATCCTGGTCGTCGACATCCGCAACGACGGCTCACCCGTCACCGTGGTCACCGGACCGCCTGCCCCGGCGGTCAACACCGACTTCCACTACGACCGCATGGTGGTCCGAGCCGCACACCTCTACGACTCCTCCTTCAGCCACGTCTGAACCCCCGACCGCTGCCACCCGGGCCCGACTGACCCGCCAAGGCCGCCGCGACACCAAACCCGAGCTGGTGCTCCGCCGAGAGCTGCATCGACGGGGCCGTCGCTACTGGGTGGACCGGGCGCCGCTGCCGAAGATGCGCCGCCGCGCCGACCTCGTCTTCCCCCGTGCCCGCGTGGCCGTCTACGTCGACGGCTGCTTCTGGCACCGCTGCCCCTTGCATGCCACCGCGCCGAAGAACAACGCCGAGTGGTGGGACGCGAAACTGGCCGGCAACGTCGCCCGTGATCGCGACACCGACGCCCGCCTCGCCGACGCCGGATGGCGGGTGCTGCGGTTCTGGGAACACGAGGACCCGCTCGCCGCAGCCGACGTCGTCGAGGACGCTCTGGGCTCGACGCCCTGACCGGCGCGTCCGTTCAGTTCAGTGCATCCGTTCAGTTCGGTGCGAGGACCGTCCGAACCAGGTCGAGCAGCGCAGGCACGTCGGTGACGTCGTCCTCGGTCGCGTCGTACCGGGTCGGGCCGTCGTCGTACTCACTGCCCTGGCGGTAGAGCCCCACTCCCCATCCGAGCTGCTGATGCCGGTCGCGGGACAACCCGTCCGCGGCGTCGCTGATCAACAGATGCTGCCCCGTCTCCAGGGCCACCTCCACCGCCGCATGCCCTCCCCCCGTACTGGTCAATACCGAAGGCAGGCCCATGTCACCGAGTGCCGCGATGACGTCGCCGTACGAGTCCCAGCCCGGATCATGCGGCGAGCTCACCGCGTTCCCCGCTCGAGCTCGCCGACGCGCCACACCAGGCTCGCGATGGCCTCCTCGGCCACGACCAGTCGGGCGCCGAGCGAATCACCAACCTTCGGCGACTCGCCGCCGGTGTCGGGCTCCCAACCCATGTTCCCGTGCTCGTCCGCTCGCGCAGTGCGGCAGCGGAAGCCGAGCTGCGTGAGAACACGCTGGGCCTCGTTCGTGGTGAAGCTCGTGCGCGACCACCCGGTGACGGTCGCGATCACCTGCTTCGGCGGGAACACCGTCTCGAGCATCTCCACCACGTGCTTGCGTATGGGCTCAGAGCGCTCACCCCGCATCCGCTCGAGCACCTCGCCTCGCCCTGGTTCGAACCTTCGGCCACCTACGATGATCGTCATCGTTACCTCCTACTACTAGTTATACCTAGTAGTACCAGGTATCGACTGGCTGGTCGAGCATTCGGCCTCGCGGTTTGGGACTCCTGGCCCCCAGATCGCCCGTAGGCCTCACGCTTGCGGGTAGTTCGCGCTCAACCCGGACCCTCCGACAGTCGACGATCTTCTCGAGCGGATTGGTTGATGCCGACCCGGCGGTACAGCGTTGAAACGCTGACCCCTACGACACTGGCGACCTCATCCTTGGTGGCGCCCTCGGCGAGCATCCGCCGCGCCTGCCGCTCCTTCGCCGGTGTGAGAACGGTTTGTCGCCCGCCTACCCGGCCGCGCCGTCGGGCGGCATCGAGCCCGGCCCGGGTGCGCTCACGGATCAGGTCGCGCTCGAACTCGGCCAGCGACGCGAAGATGTGGAAGACCAACCGGCCTCCGGGGGTAGTGGTGTCGATCGCCTCCTGAAGGGACTTGAATCCGACGTCGCGTTCCTCGAGCTGGCGCACGGTCTCGACGAGGTGCGGCAGCGACCGGCCGAGCCGGTCGAGCCGCCACACCACCAAGGTGTCCCCCGGCCGCAGCGACGCCATCACCTCGACAAGCTCGGGCCGGTTGGTCTTCGCGCCCGACGCGGTGTCGGTCCACGTCCGCCAGCACCCGGCGGCGCTGAGAGCGTCGTGCTGCAACGCAGCGTCCTGGACGGTCGTCGACACCCTCGCGTACCCCAACAACTCGCCCATGACGCCACACCCTGTCACAACCCACCGACAAAACACTTCGTGACCGATAGCTAGTGACCGTGAGTTGTGACCGACCTGTCGGCGACATTGACCAGCACCGACCCGATCGGGGCCCGGAGCTCGCGTGGTCGGTCAGAAACGATCGATTTTGAGACAAGCAAAGCTGGTGCCTGACGGTGATGGGGGTTGTGGTCGACGACTGCGCACCCCGCCTGGCGTGTAGGGGGCGAAGTGGCCGAGCGAGGGGAGCGACCCTGGCCGTCAGGCCCTGAACCGGCCCGGGTTGGCTAGGCGAGGTGTGGCCCATCGGTCATCACCACCGAATGATCTCCAATCTGAGATCAAGAGGTCAACATCGAGGGGCCTGTCCGATCGCCGCGTCGATGGATAGCGGTCTCCGGTGGGTCCACCCTCGCCATTGTCGTATACGCCTCACGCCTCACTCTCGGGACCGCCACGACGTGGAGAGGATTGGGGTCCGCGGGTGCATCCCCCAAACCTCACGCGTCGACATTGGGATCGGCGCCACCCCACTCACCGGCTGAGGGATTCAGCACTTCGACCGTTTGGATACGTGAAGAGTCGGCGTGGGCGGTGTAACCCGCGTCGAGCAGAGCGTTTGCCGCGATAGTTCTCGCCAGTTGTTCTGCTTCTGCCTCGGAGTTTTTGCTGACCTTCATAGTCATCATTAAGAGCTTGTTTTGCTGGTCTCTCATCAGAAACCCGTGAGCGTCGTGCGCCAGAACGCTCTTCATTGCCTCGAGGCCCCCGTCGGACGGCTCGGTCGAAAGGTAGCAGGTCACGATCACCGTATAAGTGCTCATGCTTCCCCAATTTACCGGCCCGCACGCCGTGCGAGGGTCAGCCGATAACTCAGCGGCACCTGTGACCGGGCTGGCATGCTGGTGGCCATCGGGGGATCTCCTCTCCCTGTGGCATGACGAGGCTGGGATGCCGCACCACACACCCCTCGGCGCCGTGTGCCAACGGAGTCCGCAGCCCTCATCCGGGTCGAGGTAGCGGTTGGCGAAAGCGCGTGCTGCAGCTCGGTTGACGTGTACCGCTGCACCCAGGCGTGCTGCACCTCCTCGACGGCGGCGGGGGTGCGGGCCCAGTTACGAGACCCGGAGTCGTAGGACCAGGCCCCGGTCGTGGGGCGCCGGACGTGAACCACAGAGCCGGTCCGCTCGAGGCGCATCTCTTAGCAGAGGGTCGCCGATCGCACCGACTCCACGAACACCCGAGTGCCTCGCCTGTCGCGAGGGGGGCGTCGTGTCTGTCGCCGTCGGGCCCGGGGGACCGGAGGTGTCCCGCCCGGCCGCAACGAGGACCGGCCTGTCCACTCCGCCTGGTCTCGGAACAGCACCGTAATCACGGTACGTGCCGCTTGGTTGACGACCACCGCGAGGTCACCACGCTGCCTGATCTGCCGGTCTGGCCCGTACGTAGTCTGCACGTAAGTGACCTCCGGCCGGGCAAGGACCGAGGCGATCTGTTCAAGAGTTATGCCGCGCTCGGCGGCTCGGCGACGGCAGTGGGGGGTGTAGCTCCGCTGCTCGTCATCCGGTGCGGTGTGATTGGCGTGCTGCATGGTCATCGCGACTCTCGTCAGGGCCTCGATCCGACGCCGGGGCCGATAATGGTTAGAGGTCGCACCGTCCTCGTGGATGTTGACGTCGCGGTACGAAGCGCCTCTGGCGGGTCCCCTCTCTCGGGCGCCGCCTTGTTAATCGCTTCAGCCGGGCTGCGCCTACTCCACATCTCGTTCGTTGTCCTCGGTGGGTGCCGTGGAACGAACGCCGGCCCACAGGTCGCGGAAGGCCTGGTCCATCCCCTCAAGGAGCAGCTCGTTCGGCGACCAGTCCTCCAGGTCCCGTGGATCGGCAAAGCTGCCCAGGTAGGTGACAAGCACCCCCAGCGGCAGCCAGGGCTCGTTCGCGAGGCCCCCAGGATCGGCCCAAGCGCTGGCTCAGCCGAAGGCCCTCGACGGCGTTCTTGGTCGCTTCGACCACACCCGCCCCGACGATCATCTGCAGCTGCTACACGGTCAGCTCCGTCGCTATCGCAATGCCCTGCCGATAGCCCACCTGATAAAGCTCTCTCGCCCCGGCCACCAGGCGAGCCCGCGCCGACGCTGCCTGCTGCGCGACCTCCCCCTCAATTGACGGTTGAACTGCGTATGCCGGACCAGTTGCGTCCAGACATTCCGATACTCGACAATTCGTTTCACTGTCACGGCGGCCAGCCGCTTCGTCTCGCGCAATTTGAACGGCTTGCGCCATTGAGTTGGGCGTATCTGAGTAGGTGCGGCAATGCGGTTTTCTCAGTAGTTGCCTCGTTGAAGGGTTGATAGGACGATGCAGGCGGCGACGATATCGCCGATGCGGCTGGGGCAGAGGCGGATTCGGCGTAGGCATTTCCAGCGTTTGGCGTTGGCGCGTTCCCCGAGGGCCCGCAGGGCCGTCAGGAGCATGTTGTAGCTGGCATTGGACACGTGCAGGTTTCCGCCCTTGACCGGTGAATGCACCCCGATCCGGGCGCCTTGGTATCCCTTG
>JAABUJ010001618.1_pt1 | contig 31960 bp, 29 predicted proteins | sample 5559131 | NCBI WGS metagenome assembly JAABUJ01 (sample SAMN10711875, study PRJNA513366) | rock metagenome | isolation source: Antarctica rocks | place: Antarctica: Victoria Land, Mt New Zealand nord | collected 2016-01-07
AACCGGGGCCGGTCATCCTCGGGGATGATGCCACCGGCCACCACCGGCACGTCCACGCCGGCCTGGCGCACCAGGCGGACCACCTCGGGGACCAGCTCCAGGTGGGAGCCGGACAGGATCGACAGGCCGATCACGTCGACGTCCTCGTCGCGGGCCACCGACGCGATCTGCTGCGGCGTGAGCCGGATGCCCTGGTAGATCACCTCGAAGCCGGCGTCTCGGGCCGCTACGGCAATCTGCTCGGCGCCGTTGGAGTGACCGTCAAGTCCGGGCTTGGCCACCAGCAGCCGAGCGGGGCCGCCCGGTCGCTTCTTCATCCGTGCGGCTACCTCCCGCAGCCCGTCGAGCCCGCCGGCCACGCCGCTGGCGGCGGCCACCCCCGTCGGTGCCCGGTACTCACCGAACTCCTGGCGCAGCACCTCGGACCACTCGCCGGTCGTGCCGCCGGCGTGAGCCAGGTCGATGGTGGCGGGCACGACGTTCTCGCCGGACCGCGCCACCCGGGCCAGCTCATCGAGCGAACGCTTCACGGCATCGTTGTCGCGTTCGGCGCGCCACTGGTCGACCTCAGCGATCAACTTCTCTTGCACGGTGGGGTCGACCCTCAAGATGTTGTCTTCGCCTTCGAGGGGCGACGTCGCCGTCTCGGTGAAGCAGTTAACGCCCACCACTTGGAGGTCGCCGGACTCGATGCGGCGCATGCGTTCGGCGTGGCTGCGCACCAGCCGGCCCTTCAGCTCGTCGATGGCTTCAAAGGCGCCGCCGAGGCTGAGCACGTCGTCCAGTTCGGCCTGGGCTTCGTCCTCCAGCTCACGGGTGCGGGCCTCGACCACCTTCGATCCCTCGAAGATGTCGCCGTATTCGAGCAGGTCGGTCTCGAAGGCCAGGACCTGCTGGATGCGCAACGACCACTGCTGGTCCCACGGCCGGGGCAGGCCGAGCGCCTCGTTCCACGCAGGGAGCTGGATGGACCGGGCCCGGGCGTCCTTGGACAAGGTCACACCCAGTGCTTCGAGCACGATGCGCTGGACGTTGTTCTCCGGTTGGGCCTCGGTGAGACCCAGGCTGTTGACCTGAACGCCGTAGCGGAAGCGCCGCGCTTTTGGGTCGGTGACGCCGTAGCGGTCGGCGCAGAGCCGGTCCCACATGTTGGTGAAGGCCCGCATCTTGCAGTTCTCCTCCACGAACCGGATGCCGGCGTTCACGAAGAAGCTGATCGATGCGATGACGTTGACCATGCGGTCGGCGGGGACCTGGCCGGAGTCCTTGACCGCGTCGAGCACACCGATGGCGGTGGCCAGGCTGTACGCGATCTCCTGCACGGGCGTGGCGCCGGCCTCCTGCAGGTGGTAGCTGCACACGTTCATGGGGTTCCACTTGGGGACCCACTCCTGGCAGAAGGCGAACATGTCGACGATCAACCGGCGGCTGGGCAGCGGCGGGTAGATGTAGGTGCCGCGGCTGAGGTACTCCTTGACGATGTCGTTCTGGGTGGTGCCTCGCAGCGCCTGGCTGGCCACGCCCTGCTTCTCAGCGTTGGCCACGTAGAGGCCGAGCAGCCAGGCGGCGGTGGCGTTGATGGTCATGGACGTGTTCATCTCGCCCACCGGGATCTGGTCGAGCAGCGTCTGCATGTGGCCCAAGTGCACGACCGGGACCCCCACCTTGCCGACCTCGCCGTTGGCCAGCACCGAGTCGGGGTCGTAGCCGGTCTGGGTGGGCAGGTCGAAGGCGATGGACAGCCCCGTCTGGCCCTTGGCCAGGTTGGTGCGGTACAGCTCGTTGGACGCCTTGGCGCTGGAGTGCCCGGAGTACGTGCGCATCATCCACGGGCGGTCTCGGGTGGAGTGGTGAGCGGACGGCTCGGTCATGGCCCCCATTCTCGCTCCGCCACACCCCGATCGCCATGTCCGCCATCGAATGGAGCGACCTTCTCCAGCGGCGCCATAGGTTGTCGGCCTATGAGGGCGACCGTCGAGGTGCACCCGGCCGGCGACGCCGACGTGGCCACGCTCGCCGAGCTCCGGGCGGGCTGGGTGCAGGACAAGCGAGGGGCGGCGGTAGGACCGGACTTTGGCGACCGGTTCGCCGCCTGGCACGACGCCCAAGCCGGGAATCGACGCGCCTGGCTCGCCCAGCGAGACGGAGAACCGGTCGGCATGGTCAACCTCTTCGTGTACCAGCGCATGCCGGTGCCCGATCGCGAACAGGTGCCTTGGGGCTACGTCGGTGCGCTGTTCGTGCGGGCTGAGCATCGCGATGCCGGGATTGGCCGACAGCTGATGGAGGCGCTGGTGGCCTGGTCGATCGAGCACGGCCTCGAGCGGCTGGTGGTCAACCCGTCGGACCGATCGTTCCCGTTCTACGAGCGCCTGGGTTTCGACACGCCTCCGAAGCTCCTCCAGCTCGACTTGCCCCGGCCGTGAGCCGGCCCTTCGGCTGCGCTCTCCCCGGCAGGCGGGAGATAGCGGTCCTACCCTGGCTCCAGAGCCGTTGAAAGGAGCGCCAGCCGATGGCCATGTCGTACGCGCACGGGGCTTCGAGCAGGGCGCTACTCGGCCAGACCATCGGTGCCAACTTGCAGGCCGCCGCCGAGCGGTGGCCGAGCAACGACGCACTGGTGGTCTGCCACCAAGCCCTGCGCTACACGTACGCCGAGTTCGACGCCGAGGTCGACCGCGTCGCCCGCGGTCTGCTGGCCCGGGGCCTGCAGAAGGGGGACCGGGTGGGGGTCTGGAGCCCGAACCACGCCGAGTGGGCCCTGGTGCAGTACGCCACCGCCAAGTTGGGGGTGATCCAGGTCAACCTCAACCCCGCCTACCGGAGCTACGAGGTGGCCTTTGCCCTGAACCAGTCGGGTTGCCGCATGGTGGTGGCCGCCACCGAGTTCAAGACCTCGGACTACCGGTCGATGCTCGACGAGGTGAAGCCTGGAGCCGCCGCACTCGAGCAGGTCGTGTTCATCGGCACCGACGACTGGGGTTCGTTGCTGTCCGACGGCGACGGCGTCGAAGCCGGCGCGGTACAGGACCGCCAGGCCATCCTGGCCTTCGACGACCCGATCAACATCCAGTACACCAGCGGCACCACCGGCTTCCCCAAGGGCGCCACCCTCAGCCACCACAACATCCTGAACAACGGATACTTCGTGGGTGATGGCTGCGGTTACACCGACCAGGACCGCGTATGCATTCCGGTGCCCTACTACCACTGCTTCGGCATGGTCATGGGCAACCTGGGTTGCACGACCCACGGCGCCACCATGGTGGTCCCAGCGCCGGCCTTTGAGCCCGGAGCCACCCTGGAGGCGGTGGCCGCCGAGCACTGCACCAGCCTGTACGGCGTACCCACCATGTTCATCGCCGAACTGGCCCACGCCGACTTCGAGACCTTCGACCTGACCTCACTGCGGACCGGGATCATGGCCGGTTCGCCGTGTCCGGCCGAGGTGATGAAGCAGGCGGTCGACCGCATGCACATGGAGGAGGTGACCATCTGTTACGGGATGACCGAGACGTCACCGGTCAGCACCCAGACCGGCGCCGCCGACCACATCGACAAGCGGGTGGGTACCGTCGGGCGGGTCCACCCCCACGTCGAGGTCAAGATCATCGACCCTGACAGCGGGTTGCTGGTCGAGCGGGGCGTGCCCGGTGAGTTCTGCACCCGCGGCTACTCGGTGATGCTCGGCTACTGGGACGACCCCGAGCGCACCGCCGAGGCGCTCGACGCCGCCGGCTGGATGCACACCGGAGACATCGCCGAGATGGACGACGATGGCTACCTGAACATCGTCGGACGCATCAAGGATCTGGTCATCCGCGGCGGCGAGAACGTGTACCCACGCGAGGTCGAGGAGTTCCTCTATGGCCACCCGGACATAGTCGACGTGCAGGTGATCGGCGTGCCCGACGAGCGCTACGGCGAAGAGCTCATGGCCTGGGCGCAGCTCAAGGACGGGGCTTCACTCACCGTCGATGCGCTCCGGGCGTTCTGCGATGGGAAGATCTCCCATCACAAGATCCCCCGCTACCTGCACGTGGTGGACGAGTTCCCCATGACCGTCACCGGGAAGGTCCAAAAGTTCAAGATGCGCGAGCAAGCCGTCGAGCTGCTTGGGCTACCAGTGAGGGGTTCCGGCGCCCCTCCGACCCAGACCGGATAGTCAGGCCCAAACCTCGGGCAGCGGAAGGTCGAGGGCGACGGCCAGCCGATCCAAGTACTCCGGTCGGGGCACCTCGACCGCCCCCAGGGAGGCCAGGTGGTCGGTCTTCCATTGCACGTCGAGCAGCGTGGCGCCGCCGTCGCGCAGTAGATCGACCAGGCCGACCAGCGCCACCTTGGAGGCATCCCGGTGGCGGTGGAACATCGACTCACCGGCGAAGAACCCGCCGATGGCAACTCCATACAGGCCGCCGGCCAGCTCACCGCCGGGCGTCCACGCCTCGACGCTGTGGACCCATCCCAACTTGTGCAGCTCCAGGTAGGCGGTGCGGATCTTGCGGTTGATCCACGCACCCTTGCGCCGCTTATCGCCGCAAGCGTCGATCACCCGCTCGAAGGCGGTGTCAACGCGGACCTCGTAACGCCGGCAGGACCGGCGCAGCGAACGGGGGACCCGTAGGCCGTCCAGAGGCACCACCCCCCGCGGGTCGGGCGACCACCACGCCAGCGCGCGGCCGCCGAGGTGCATCGGGAACAGACCGTGGCGGTAGGCGGCCAGCACCGTGCCCGGTTGGAGGTCACCGCCGAGGCCGACGACGCCGTGCTCGTCCGGTTCGGCGTCAATGGAGAACCGCCAGGGCGAAGGCGGCGGTTCGGCCGGCGCCACCTTCAGCGGGGAACGGGCAGGCCGAGGGACTCGGCCACCTTCTGACCGACCGACAGGGTCGCCTTGCGGTTGAGCGCCGCCCCGGCCCCGGCGCCAACCAGGAACGGGGCGAAGGATCCGAGGCTGCGCCCGGTTCGGGTGACCAATCGGCGCCGCAACTGTCGGGTCAGTTGGCCGCGAGCCTGGCGACCGACGATGTCGGCGGCGCTGGTGCCGAGCAGGTCGATGGTCTTGATGCCCCGGCTGGCGCTCCACGCCTTGGCCAGGGCGATCCCCAGCTCCGACGGTGACCTACCGATCAGCGGCTGGCCGGCCACCGCGTGCAGCTCGGCCACCAGCTTCAACTCGATGGCGACCACGATCGCCGTCTCGCCCAGCAGCTCGAATGGCAGGGTGGTCCACGTGGCCGGCGTGAGCTGCGAGGCGGCGGCCAGGGCCCCGGTGGCGGCGCCCACTGCGGCGGTGGCCATGCTGGCGTTGCGGATCAGGGCATCGGCCAGCAGCGGACCGCTGAGACCGTGATGGTGTTCCCGCAAGGTCGCCAGGTCGCGCGCGGGGATGTGGGCGGAGGCGGACTGCACCACATCCGTGAGCCAGTACCCGGACATGACCGCCTTGGTGCCGGCCCCCCGTGCCGAACGCCCGACTTCGCCCAGGAGCTTGACCATCTCCTTGCGGCTGGGCATGGCTTCCGAAGAGCTGATCCGCGCCAGCGTCTTGCCGATGTCGTCGATCGATGGTGCCGGCCGGCGGTCGCCGTTCGGACCTGGGGCTTGGAAGGGATCGCGGCCTTGGAAGGGATCGCTCACGCTCTGAATCTATGGCAGCCACCGGTGGCGGCCGCTTGTCACCGGCTCGCCGGCGCCGCTACTTGCGGTAGTCGTAGAAGCCCTGGCCGGACTTGCGGCCGAGGTGACCGGCGGTGACCAGGCGGCGCAGCACCGGCGCCGCCGCGTAGTTCGGGTCGCGGAACTCGTCGTACAGGGCGTCGAGGATCGACAGCGAGGTGTCGAGGCCCACCAGGTCGAGAAGCGCCAGCGGTCCCATCGGGAAGTTGCAGCCGCCCTTCATGGCGGTGTCGATGTCGTCGCGAGTGGCGGTCTGGTTCTCGAGCATCCGAACCGCGTTGTTCAGGTACGGGAACAGCAGGGCATTGACGATGAACCCGGCCCGGTCCTTGACCTCGACGGGATCCTTGCCGCAGGCGGCGGCGAAGGCGGTGACGGCCTGGATGGTGGAGTCATCGGCGGTGAGGGGGCGGATGACCTCGACCAGCGACATCATGGGCGCCGGGTTGAAGAAGTGGACGCCGCACACCCGCTCGGGCCGTTCAGTCACCACCGCCAACTCGACCACGGACAGGGTTGAGGTGTTGGTCGCCAGGATGGCGTCGTCCTTGACCAACAGGTCGAGCTCGGTGAACAGCTCCTTCTTGATGCCCAAGTCTTCGACCACCGACTCGATGACCAGGTCGCAATCCTTGAGGTCGTGCAGGTTGGCGGTGGCGGTGACCCGGCCCAGGGCGGCGGTGCGGTCTTCTTCGCTGAGCTTGCCGCGGTCCACCTGCTTGGCCAGCGACTTCTCCAGTGCGCTGACCATGGCGTCGGCGCTGGCCTGCTGGCGGGACCGCAACACCACGTCATGCCCGGTCTTGGCCGCCACTTCGGCGATGCCGGAACCCATGATCCCGGAGCCCACGATGCCCACACGAGTGATCGTCATGGGCGGCGAGGCTAGGGGCGCCTGCCGCCGCTGGCCAAAGGACCGGGGCGTCCGACCGCCGCCAGTAGCCTCCCGGCCATGAGCCTCGGCCCCCTCGCCCTGGTCGGAGGCGGCGAGTTCACCGACGGGTGCTCCTTTGATGCCGGCCTCCTCGAAGCGGCCGGCGGGGGCGAGGTGGTGGTGCTGCCCACCGGTGCCGCCTACGAACACCCGCAACGGTCGGTCGACGCCGCCACCGGCTGGTTCGAAGGGCTCGGCGCCTCGGTGTGTGGCCTCGACGTCCTCAACCGGGCCGGCGCCCAGGACCCCGGCCACGTCCAGGTCGTGCGCGCCGCCCGGTTCGTCTACCTGGTCGGCGGCTCGCCCATGCACCTGCGATCGGTGTTGAAGGACAGCCCGGTCTGGGACGCCTTGGTCCAGGCCTGGAACGGTGGCGCGGTGGTGGCCGGCAGCCATGCGGGCGCCATGGCCCTGTGCGATCCCATGGTCGACCCCCGGGGAGGAGCCTTCACAGTGGGCCTCGGTCTGGTCGAGAACCTGGCGGTAATCACCCAGCACGACCACTGGTCCGAGGAAGCCGCCCACCGCACCCGCATCCTCAGCTCCGCCCACCTGGTGTTGGCCGGCATCGACGAACGCACCGCGCTGATCCGCGATCCCGACGGCTCATGGCGAGCGGAGGGCGCCGGCGAGGTCGTGGTCTTCGTCGGCGGCAAGCCGGCGACCCTCTCCGACATCGACCTCTAAGTAGACCGGACCCGCTAAGGCGCCGAAGTCGGCGCGGTCGTCTCGGGCGCCACAGTGGTGGGGACGGTGGAGCCGGTGGGAGCCGTGGTGCCGCCGGTGGTGCCGGCCGGCTGTGACGTTCCGCCGGTGGCGCCGGCCGGCGCCGTGGTGGTGCCCCCGGCAGGAACCGTCGTGGTCGTGCTGGTCGAGGGCTTGGTGTTGTTGCTGTCCCCGCCGCTGAACAGCGAGATGACAAAGGCGATGACCACCACCAACACGGCGATGATGACCAAGTTGCGGACCAGGGTCGACCGCCGCTCGCGCTGCTGGGCCGCCCGTTCCGCTTCCAAGCGGGCTTGGCGCCCCTCTTTCTGCCGCTGGCGCTTCTCAGTCCCCATGGTTCGGCACCCTACCCACCGGCTCAGGGACCGCCGGGAGGGTGGAACCTGGCGAGTTGTGCTTGCCTGACCACCGTGCGTCGGCAAGGGTTGGCCTCGACCGACAGGGATGGGCGATGCCAGAGGACGACCAGATCGAAGCAGGGCGGCGAAGGTCTCACGATGGCTTCGACGAAACCAAGGCCACCCGGGAGGTGGGGCAGCGCATGCGCGCCATCCGCCAGGCCCAGGGTCTCTCCCTGGCCGCCGTCGAGGAGCAGTCGGGCGGCCAGTGGAGCTCCTCAGCCATCGGTGCTTACGAGCGCGGCTTCCGCACCCTGAGCCTGCCGCGCCTGGCCGCCATCGCCGCCTTCTACAAGGTGCCCGTCTCTGTCCTGTTGGGCGAGCCCCACCCGCTCACGACCCCTCCTGATCGGCGCAAGATCGTTCTCGACTTGGACGCCCTGGCCCGAGTCGATCCGGCGGCGCCGATCCAACGGTTCGTGCGGTCGATCATCGAAGCCCGCGGGGACTACAACGGCCGGGTCCTATCGCTGCGGGCCGACGACCTGAAGGTGCTGTGCACCCTGGTCGGCGGTGACATACCCACCGGCGTCGCCCAGCTTCGTACCTGGGGCGTCATGGTTGACGGGCCATCCTGATTGCGAGCCGTGGTCGTCGCTGCGCTCCTCGGTCGGCTCGGCGCTTGGCGCATCCGGCTCTTGGGCTGACCGCTGCTCCGCCTGGCGGCTGCGCTTCTGGTCCCGCTCACTTCGCTCGCCGGGCCTGGCTTCGCCATGAAACGCACGCGCTCGAAGGTGCTCCACCTGGCGGCTGCGCAGCCTGGGGTAGGCCTTCACGCGATACGGGCACCACTACCGTTGGCGGCATGGGTTTCGTGGTCCAGAAGTTCGGGGGAACGTCGGTCGCCGACCCCGAGCGCATCCGTGGCGTCGCTGACCACATCGCCCGCACCCTGCGCCACGGCACCGGCGTGGTGGCCGTGGTCAGCGCCATGGGCAAGGAGACCGACCAGTTGCTGCACCTGGCCGGTCAGGTCTCCAAGACCCGCCCCGGCCGGGAGATGGACATGCTCATCACTGCCGGCGAGCGCAAGGCCACCGCGCTGGTGTGCATGGCGTTGCACGATCTCGGCGTGCCGGCCGATTCCTTCACCGGTAGCCAGGCCGGGTTCCTGACCGACAGCAACCACACCAACGCCCGCATCCTGGAGATCCGCCCCGAACGGCTGGAGAAGGCGCTGGCCGACGGCCGGGTCCCGGTGGTGGGCGGGTCCCAGGGCGTGTCGCCGGACCACAACGTCACCTTCTTGGGCAGGGGCGGTTCGGACACCACCGCGGTGGGCATCGCCGCCGCCATGGGCGCCGACTCCTGCGAGCTGTACACCGACGTCTCCGGCGTCTTCACCGCCGACCCCCGCATAGTGCCGCAAGCCCGCCGGCTGGCCCAGGTGAGCTTCGACGAGATGCTCGACATGTGCGCCTGCGGCTGCCCCAAGCCGGCCATGCGGGCGGTCGAGTTCGCCCGCACCCACCACGTCACCCTCCACGTGCGCTCCGCCTTCACGTGGGAGCCGGGCACGTGGATCACCGAGGAGGTCCCCGACATGGAACAAGCCATCATCTCGGGCGTGATCGGCGACGCCGGTGACGCCAAGGTGACCATCTCCGGTGTGCCGGACCAGGTCGGTATCGCCGGTCAGCTGTTCCGGGGCCTGGCCGACCGGGACGTGAACCTCGACATGATCGTGCAGAACACCTCCGAGCACGGCAAGACCGACATCTCCTTCACCGTGCCCCACGACGTGTTGGCCGATGCCATGGCCGTCATCGGTGGCCTGGCCGAGCGCATCGGTGCCTCGGGGGTGGCCAGCGACACCGACGTGGCCCGGGTGAGCCTGGTCGGTGCCGGCATGAAGTCGAACCCCGGGGTGGCCGCCACGGTGTTCGAGATCCTGGCCGCCAACGACGTGAACATCGAGATGATCTCCACCTCCGCCATCCGCATCAGCGTGGTGGTCCGGGAGGAGCAGATGGAAACGGCCGTGCAGGCGCTGCACAGCGCCTTCGGCCTCGACGCCTGACCGACGAACCGTCGAAGCGCAGCGAGCTTGGTTCGTCGGAAAGACGGGCAGTGGCGGTAAAGCCGGGCAGTGGCGGCAAAGCCGCCACCAAGCCCTATCGCCCTTCCGGGGGGAGGGGCGGGACCGGTACCGTTGACCGCCATGAACGTCGGGATCTTCGGAGCGACCGGGCAGGTCGGGGGCGTCATGCGCCAGATCCTGGAGGACCGGAAATTCCCCGCCGGCCAAGTCCGGTACTTCGCCTCGGCGCGCTCGGCGGGACGGACCTTGCCGTGGAAGGGCGACGGCGTGACCGTCGAGGATGCGGCTACCGCCGACTTCGCCGGCCTGGACCTGGCCCTGTTCTCCGCCGGCGGCGCCACCTCCCGGGAACTGGCGCCGAAGGTGGCGGCGGCCGGCGCGATCGTCATCGACAACTCCAGCGCCTGGCGCATGGACCCCGACGTGCCGCTGGTCGTGGCCGACGTCAACCCCGAAGCGCTGGATGACATCCCCAAGGGCATCGTCGCCAACCCCAATTGCACGACCATGGGGGCCATGCCGGCGCTAAAAGCGCTCGACCGCGTCGCCGGATTGCAGACCGTGGTCATCAGCACCTATCAGGCCGTCTCCGGCAGTGGCTTGGCCGGCGTGGCCGAGTTGGCCGAGCAGGTGCAGAAGGTCGCGGCCGACGCCGCCGAGCTGACCTTCGACGGCCACGCGGTCGACTTCGGCCAACCGGTCAAGTTCACCGCCCCCATCGCCTTCAACGTGCTCCCACTAGCCGGGACGATGGCGGCCGACGGGTCCGGCGAGACCGACGAGGAGCAGAAGCTCCGCCACGAGAGCCGCAAGATCCTGGGCCTGCGCAACCTGGCCGTATCGGGCACCTGCGTGCGGGTCCCGGTGTTCACCGGCCATTCGCTGTCGATCAACGCCGGCTTCGCCCGGACCATCACCCCCGCCCAGGCCCGCGCCGCGCTGCGCGACGTGCCCGGCGTGGTGCTGAGCGATGTGCCCACGCCGCTTCAGGCCGCCGGCCAGGACCCCACCTTCGTCGGCCGCATCCGGGTCGACCCCACCGTCTTGAACGGCCTGTCGCTGTTCATCTCCAGCGACAACCTGCGCATCGGCGCCGCCCTCAACGCCATCCAGATCGCCGAGCTCCTCGCCCACCGCGACCCTCCTCCCCCCGTTCTGGCGTAGATGAAGCGCGCTCAGCGCGTCTGATCTACGCCAGAACCGGGGTGGGGTGGGGGGGCCGGCTACCCGCTGACCGCCACCCGCAGCCACAGCGGTACGGTCAACCATGGCGAGTGTGCAGAACGTCGTTCTGATCCTGCTGGACAGCCTCAACCGGCACCTGATCGGGCCGTACGGCGCAATCGAGTTCGACACGCCGAACTTGGACCGGCTGGCCGCTCGGTCGGTGCGCTTCGACCGGCACGTCACCGGGTCGCTGCCGTGCATGCCGGCCCGGCACGACCTGCTCACCGGTTCCCTCGACTTCCTGTGGCGGCCGTGGGGCTCGATTGAACTGTGGGAGGAGCCCATCACCGTGCCGCTGCGCCGGGTAGGGGTCACCACCATGCTGGTGTCGGACCATCCACACCTGTTCGAGACCGGCGGCGAGAACTACCACTGCGACTTCGCCGCCTGGGACTACGTGCGGGGCCACGAAGGCGACCCGTGGCGGACCAACGCCGACCCCTCGTGGGTCGGTGCGCCGGCGCTACCGGCCCGTCCCGGTCAGCTGTCGTTCCCCTACGACCTCTCCCGCACCTGGTTCCGCGGCGAGGAGGACTTCCCCGGGCCCAAGACGATGGCCGCCGCCGCCGACTGGCTCACCCGCAGCGCACCGGCCACCGACCGCTACCTGATGGTCGTCGACGAGTTCGATCCCCACGAGCCGTTCGACACCCCCGAGCCGTGGGCGTCGCGGTACGACGACAGCACCGAGGAACGGTTGATCTGGCCGCCCTACGCCATCGACGCCGTTCGACGCGGGGTCGTGACCGAGGACGACGCCCGCCGCATCCGGGCCGCCTACGGCGCCAAGCTCTCCATGATCGACCACCACCTCGGCCGGGTGCTCGACGTGCTCGACGCCCAGCAGGCGTGGGACGACACCGCCGTCATCCTGTGCACCGACCACGGTCACTACCTGGGGGAGCGCGACCTGTTCGGTAAGCCGGGCGTGCCGCTGTACGAGCCGATGAGCCACATCCCGCTGCTGGTCGCATGGCCGGGCGCGCCGGCCCGGACGGTGGGTGCACTGACCACCACCGTGGACCTACACGCCACGTTGTGCGACCTGTTCGGGGTCAGCGCCGAGCACCGGACCCACGGCCGCTCGCTGGTGCCGCTGCTCGACGGGTCGGCCACTCGGTGCGGGATTGGGCGGTGATGGGGATCTGGGGACGCGAGGTGCACGTCACCGACGGCCGCTGCAAGTACGCCCGCGCCCCCGAGGCCGACAACGCCCCGCTGTCCATGTGGTCGAACCGCTGGTCGACCATGCCCATCCACGCCTTTCCCGACATCCGCCTGCCCAAGCCGGACGGCCGGGCGGCGCTCGACCACATGCCGGGCTCCGACGTACCGGTGATCCGCCAACCCTTCGTGGCCGGAGACCTCCTGCCCTTCTGGGCCGGTACGCACTTCACCGGCAACCACCTGTGGAACGTGCAGGACGACCCCGCCGAACAGCACGAGCTGGCCGGCTCCACCAGCCCGGCCGAAGCTGAGGCCGCCGAACTGCTGCGCTCGGCCTTGGACGAGCTCGAAGCCCCCGCCGACCAGTACGCCCGCCTCGGACTGGCCTGAGCCGCTACAACGGCTTGTGCTCGCGCCAGCCCCGTTCGAAAGGCAGGCGCCAGTGGTTGGGGGCGATGAGGTCGTGCATGGCCGGCGGCCCCCACGTGCCTTCGGCGTAAGCAGCCAACGGCGGCGGGTTCTCGAGCAGGGGCGTGGATAGGTCCCAAAGCCGCTCGATGGCGTCGGCCGAGGTGAACAGCGTCTGGTCGCCGTTCATGGCGTCCAGGATCAGCCGCTCGTAGGCCTCGAGCACCTCGCCCTCCTGGTCGGTCTCATGCAGGGCGAACTGCAGGCTGAGCTTCTCCAGCTTCATGCCCGGTCCCGGCCGCTTGCCGTAGAACGACAGCGACAGCTTGGAGGAATCGGCGAGGTCGAAAGTCAGGTGATCAGGGCCCTTGCTGCCCACCCCCGAGCCGGCCGGGAACATGCTCTTGGGCGGCTCACGGAAGGCGATGGAGATGATGCGGGCCCCTTCGGCCATGCACTTGCCGGTGCGGAGGAAGAACGGCACCCCGGCCCAACGCCAGTTGTCGATCTCGCAGCGCAGCGCCACGAAGGTCTCGGTCTGGGAGTCCGGAACCACACCGGGCACGTCGCGATAACCCTCGTACTGGCCCCGCACCACCTCGCTGGGATCGAGCGGCCGCATGGAGCGGAAGACCTTGTTCTTCTCCTCGCTGATGGAGCGGGGGGTGAGCTCGGTCGGCGGTTCCATGGCCATGAACGCCAGGATCTGGAACAGGTGGGTCACGACCATGTCGCGGAAGGCTCCGGTGGATTCATAGAAACCGGCGCGCTGGGCGACCGACAGGGTCTCGGGCACGTCGATCTGCACATGGTCGATGTGGCTGCGGTTCCAGATCGGTTCGAACAGGCCGTTGGCGAACCGGAAGGCCAGGATGTTCTGCGCCGCCTCCTTACCGAGGAAGTGGTCGATCCGGTACACCTGATCCTCGGTGAAGGCCTCGTGCAGGGTGGCGTTCAGGGTTTCGGCGGTCTCCAGGTCGATGCCGAAGGGCTTCTCCATGATGATGCGAGAGCGTTCGACCAAGCCGGCGTCGGCCAAGGTCTTGACCACCGCACGGGCGGCGTTGGGCGGGATGCTCAGGTAGTGGAGTCGCCGCACGCCGCGGCCCAGTTCGGCCTCGGCGGTGTAACAGGCCGACGCCAGCCCGACCGGCCCCTTGCCGGTGGGCACGTAGTGCAGCCGGCGCTGGAACGCCGCCCAGTGTTCTTCGTTGACACCTTGGCGGCCGAACTCCTCACAGGCCTGGTGGGCCAGCTGCCGGAACCCCTCGTCGTCCAGGTCGTCGAGCGACGTGGCCACGATCCGGCATTCGGGCAGCAGTCCTGCCTGGGCCAGGCGGAGCAGCCCGGGGATCAGCTTCCGGCGGGCCAGGTCACCGGTCGCCCCGAACAGGGTGATGACGTGAGGGACGGGCTCGGGCAGTTCGGGCTGGTCGACCACGCCTGGACGCTAGCTATAAGACGTTTCGCAAGCGTGTCCGGATGCTCGACGACAGCTGAACGTTCGGCGCGGCGACGGCGCCGTCAGCGGGCGCAAACGGCGGCTCGACTGGAAAGGCCGACGCCCCGTCGGCCCTCGCGGATCGGGTCTCGGTCCATGCCGTTCGTGCAGTAGCCGAAAGAGATGCCGGTGGCCGGGTCGGCCCACGCCAGCTGGCCCTTGGCCCCGTTGTGGCCAAAGGTCCCGGGCGAGTTGGTGCCACCGAAGCCCCGACGCCCTGCCAACCCGTCGTCGCCGGCCAGGATCAGCCCGAGGCTGCGGTTGGCCGGAACTCCCATGATGGGATCGGGCAAGTGGTTGCGCACGTTGGCGGTGGCGCCAGCCAACACGTCGGGGTCCCAAACGCCCTTCTCGTTGTTGAGCAGCGCTTGGTAGTAGCGGGCCAGATCGGCCGCCGTCATGACCCCACCGCCGCCGGGGACGCCGACCTGGCGCGCCCGGGGGTCGTCCAGCGAGAGCAGGTGCTCGTCGGTGACGTCTCCCACCAGCGCCTCCATGTCCGAGACGCCGAACAGCTCCTGGAGCACGGCCGGGTCGGGCGGGTCACCCACCACTTCCAGGGCGGTGATACCGGCCTGATCATCCAGCGCCAGGCCGAGGACGCGGGGGAGACCTAGCGGCCCCGTGATGCGCTCTTCGATGAAATCCGGGCAGCTCATCCCGGTGACCCGTTCGATGAGCTCGCCCAGCACCCAGTGGGCCGACGTGGGGTGGTATTCGTAGCGAGTCCCCGGTTCCCAGTTCAGCCGCCAGGAAGCCATGCGCTCGATCCGGCCCTCCCGGCTGGAGGCTGTCTCGTTGGACATGGGCGCGTGGGGGAAACCCGAGGTGTGCAGCATCACCTGCTCGATGGTGATGACGTCCTTGCCGTTGGGCGCGAACTCCTCGAAGACGTCGATCACCTTCCACGCCGGGTCGAGCTTCCCCTCGGCGATCAGCACCCACATGGCCCCGGCCACGAACGGCTTGGTGGCCGAGAACACGTGGTAGCGGGCGCCGGCCGGCGCGTCGCCGATGGTCTCGAACAGCGCCAGTTGGCCGTGGCGAGCCAAGGCGATCTGGCACGACGGCAGCAGGCCGGCGTCGACCTCGCGGTGGGCCCGTTCGACCAGGGCGTCGACCTTGCCGGGGTCGAGATCCACATCGGCAGGGTCGACGGTGACGGTGGAGGTATCGGTCATGGTCCCTGACCGTACTTCTGGGCCCAGTCGGCTGCGCCTCGCCGGGCCTGGCTTCGCCACGAAACCCGATCCGCTCGTGCTGCTCCACCTGGCGGCTCCGCAGCCGTAACTCCGGGCCCACTCGGCTGCGCCTCGCCGGACCTGGCTTCGCCACGAAACCCGATCCGCCCTTGCTGCTCCACCTGGCGGCTCCGCAGCCGTAACTCTGGGCCCACTCGGCTGCGCCTCGCCGGGCCTGGCTTCGCCATGAACCCGATCTCCGCTCTTGCTGCTCCACCTGGCGGCTCCGCAGCCTGACTAGGCGGCTACAATCGGGCTGGAGCCGGTCGCCATCGTGAGCGCCAGCGAACCGGCGACAAGCGAGCGCCGCCGGTGCTCGCCATAAGCACGAGCAAGCGAGCGCTAGCTCGCTTCCGTGCTCATCTCCCGCAGGCAGCGGCTGATCTCGGAGGCTTTGAAGCGGCGGTGGCCGCCGAGGGTGCGGATGGCGGTGAGCTTGCCGGCACGGGCCCAGCGGGTCACCGTCTTGGGATTGACCCGGAACAGAGCGGCAACCTCCGAAGGGGTGAGCAACTGCTCCGGAGGTGGCATGTCGTGGTTCTGGGCCATGAGCGATCTGTTCTCCCGTTCGAGGGCCGTTCCGGGGTTCGGCGAAAGTCCTATCGGCCGAGTCCCAGAGGTGTTGAACGCGGGCGGAAGGTTTTCACCACCGAAAGTGACCTACCCGTCCGGACCGGTTCAGCGAGCGGTCAGCGGTCAGCGAACTGCGCCAACGCTTCAGCCACCGGTGCCTCGAAAACCCCTGGTTGGGCGCAGACCGCGGCCAACCACTCGGGCCGGACCACGGCGCTTATGGCCAGAGGGTCGACCCGTCCCGAGAACTGCACAGCCAGGCGCACGTAGGCGATGGCGTAGTCGGGCGGACGGATATCTCGCGATAGCTCAGCTAGGGCAAAGGGGTCGGGTGCCGGAGGTTCGCCGCCGTTGGCCCGCACCAGCATTGGACTACCGGGGAAGACGCCGCCGCCGGCCAGACCGACGCCGTCGGCCAGCACCGCACCCTTGACCTGCTCCGCTCTGGCCCCGGCCAGCAGCAGTGCCACGTAAGCGCCGAGCCCCCGGCCCAGGAGCGTGGCTCCACCGATGTGGCGCAAGGCGGCGTCGGCATCGGCCATCAGGACCTCGGCGGTGTAGCCGCCGCCGTTGGGCCGCGTGGATCCGCCGTGGCCCGTGAAGTCAAGGGCCCACACCGGGCCGGGCCAGCCAGCCGCTTCCTCGGGGACGGCTTGCGGAGAGTGCTCGCCTAGGCCGTGCAACAGCAGGAGGCTCGGCCCGTCGCCGTGGCGGAGCCCATGGAGGGCCAGGTCAGCCTTGCCGTGGCGCAACATCACCTGTCCGGTCATGACAGGAAGTCACCGATCAGCTCAGCGATGACGTCGGGCTTCTCGATGTGCACGAAGTGGCCGGCGTCGTCGAGAGGGATCAGGCGGCCGCCGGGCGGCAGGTACGGCATGACGTCGGCCGGCTTGGTTCCCCACCCCATCTGCTCCACGACCAGGCCCAACACGGCCATGACCGGCATGGGCAGCGCCGGCAGCCGCCACATCGACCACTCGGGCTTCCACGGACCGAACCCGCCGAAGCGAAGGGTGGGGTCGATCTTCCACCGCCAACCGTCCTCGTCATGGCGGGCGGCCAGGCCGACCAGGTATTCGAGCCACTCCACGTCGAGTCGGGGGTTCATGCGGCGCCGACGCTCGGCCAGCTCTCGCATGGTCCCGGGCCGGCGTTCCTTGTCGGCGACCGCGGCCCGGTGGTCGAGCCACCCCGACACCTCATCGGCCAGCATGGTGGTCCGGTTGCGCTCGGGCACATCCGGCCAGCTGCGGGCCGAGGGCAGGCCGTCGAGGTTGACAACCTTGCTCACCCGGTGCGGCCAGCTCTCGGCCAGTTGCAGCATCAGCGAACCGCCCTTGCTGTGCCCGACGACGGGCACCGACCCACCCGGCGCCACCGTGTCGAGCACGGCGGCGGCGTCACGCACGTCGGCCTCCCAGCTGTATAGCACCGAGTGATCTGAGTTGCCGTGGCCCCGCTGGTCCCAACTGATGGCCCGAAGTCCCCGATCGGCGAGCCGGGGGGCCAGAAGGTCGAAGGTGCCGGCGAAGTCGAAGCCGCCGTGGGCCAGGAGCACGGGTGCCCCGTCCGGGTCACCCCACTCGTAGGTGGCCAGGCGCAGCCCATCGCTGTCCACCCAACTCGACCGGTCGGGCCGCCACGCCCCCGGGTAGGTCACCGTCGACGTGATGGGAGGTCCGTTCATCGCCGGGAAGGCTAGAGCGGCGCCCGCGACGCCCCGCCCACCACACCTCGCCGCCGGTGGCCGTCATCAACCCTGCGATAGACAACTTCCATGAAGTACACCAAGTTGGGAACGACCGGCCTCGACGTCTCGCGGATCTGCCTGGGGTGCATGACCTACGGCGATCCCAAGCGGGGCAACCACGAGTGGTCGCTCGACGAGGAGGCCAGCCGGGATTCGATCCGCGCCGCCGTCGAGGCCGGAATCAACTTCTTCGACACCGCCAACGTCTACTCAGCTGGGTCGAGCGAGGAGATCGTCGGCCGGGCGCTGGCCGACTTCGGCAATCGCGACGAGATGGTGCTGGCCACCAAGGTCCACGGGCGGATGCACGAGGGCCCCAACGGCGCCGGCCTGTCGCGCAAGGCGATCCTGGCCGAGATCGACGCCAGCCTCCAGCGGCTCGGCACCGATTACGTCGACCTCTACCAGATCCACCGGTGGGACCACCACACCCCCATCGATGAGACCATGGAGGCGCTGCACGACGTGGTCAAGGCGGGCAAGGCCCGCTACATCGGCGCCTCCTCGATGTACGCCTGGCAGTTCGGGAAGGCGCAGCACGTCGCCGAGATCGGGGGCTGGACCCGCTTCGTGACCATGCAAGACCACTACAACCTGCTTTACCGCGAGGAGGAGCGCGAGGTGCTGCCGTTGTGCGCCGACCAGGGCATTGGCGTGATCCCTTGGAGCCCCCTGGCTCGCGGTCGTCTGGCCCGCCCATGGGACGAGGAGACAGCCCGGAGCGAGACCGATGCGTTCGGCAAGATGCTCTACAACGACCAGGACCGCCAGATCGTCGAAGCCGCCGCGGCGGTGGCTGAAGGCCACGGCGTTCCACCGGCCCAGGTGGCGCTGGCGTGGCTGTTGCGGAACCCGGTGGTGGCTGCCCCGATCGTGGGCACCACCAAGCCCCACCACCTCGACGACGCGGTGGCGGCCGTCGACCTGCAGCTCTCGGCCGAAGAGGTCGCGCGGCTGGAGGAGCCCTACACACCCCACGCAATCGCCGGCCACCTCTGAACCAACCCCTCATCGGGGTGGCGCATTCGGCCGGCGGCCCCGCTCCGGCGGTAACCTCGCGCCTTTGTGGAGAGCGCTCTGAACCGGCTGAAGGCCCGCCGGCCCATCGGACACCGCCACCTCCTCACCGGTTCGGCGGTGCTGGTGGTAGGCGCCGGCATCCAAGCCGTCACCGGGGCGCTGTTCTGGCTGGCCGCCGCCAAGATCGACACCAAGACCAACGTCGGTAACGCCACCGCGCTGTACACCTCCACCCTGTTCGGCGCCTATCTGGCCGGCCTCGGGCTGCCAGTGGCGTTGGCCCGCTACGCCGCCGACAGATCCACGGACTCCGACGCCGTCTTCTCCTGGAGCGTGCTGGCCACCGTCGTCTGGTCGGTGGTGTGCTCACTGGCCTATGTCGCCGTCCTGGCCGCCATGGGGGTCGACGCCGCCAAGGTCCTCACCGACTTCAACCCGATCCTGGGGCCATTGCTGTTCGCGGCGATGGTCGTCGGCGCCGCCCTATCGCTGATCGTCGACGTGCGCTGCATGACCGTGCGGCGCTGGAACCTGGTGGTGGGCCGCATCGCCCTGGTCGGGATCGTGCGCATCCCCCTGCTGTACCTGGTGCGCGACCACGAGCACCGCTCGCTGTGGCTGTTCGTGTTCGCCGCCGGCACCACCGCCCTCTCCGGCGTGCTCGGCGCCATCTGGGTGACCAAGGTGGCCGACGGCCGTCACCGCCTGACCCCCCGGCCGGTCCACGCCCGGGCGGCGGTGCGGTACTCCGCCATCAACTACTTCTCGACGCTCGGCTACCAGGCCCCGTACTTCGCCCTGCCGGTCATCGTGCTGACGTCGGTCAAGGCCAACGTCAACGCCGTGTTCTACGTGGCGTGGGGCATCGTGTCGGTGGTGTTCTACGTGCCCAGCGCCATCGGCCAGGCCCTCCTGGCCGAAGGCGGCAAGGACGGCGCCCAAGTCCGGGCCCAGACCCGGCTGGCGCTGATGCTGACGTTGGGTCTCATGGCCGTGGCCACCGCCGCCGCCTTTGTCGGCAGCAGCCTGGTCGAGACCGTGTACGGCGCCCAGTACCACGACGCCACCCGCATACTGCCGACCATGATGGCGGCCGGGATCCCGTGGGCCATCACCTCGATCGAGCTCACCGAAGCCCGGGTGCGCCACCGCTCGGTCGTGACGGTGCTCATCACCGTGGTGCTCACCCTGGCCATCATCGTGCCGGCGCTGGTGCTGGTACCCGGTCACGTCCAGGGCCACGCCGACGGTCACGGGCTGGACGGTGCCGCCAAGGCGTGGCTGCTCGGCAACATCTTGGCGGCGGCGGTGGCGGTGGTGGTGAGCCGGGTGCGGCGCACCTCCTCGACCGCCCACGTGCGGGAGGACCCGATCCTGGCCGCCAACCTGGCCGGCGCCGGCGCGGGGGACTCCGTTCCCCTAGATGTGCGGGACACCGAACCGGTGCCCCACGGCTCCGCTTGACCGTGACCGCCAGGAACTGGCCGTGGTGTTGCTGCGCCTGACGCGCCCTTTCACGACACGTTCGGGGCGGCGGGGTTCGTGAGCGACCCCGCCACCGGCGAGCCGGCGCTCCTCTTGCACGAGACCGTCGACATCACCGGGCAGGGTGCGTGGCGCTACATGGAGCACACCCGGGACGCGGCCGGTGACGAGAAGGTCAGCTTCGAACTGCAGGGCACGTGGTACGTGATGGGCATCACCGGCCGCTGGCCCCAAGTTGTGAACCTGTGGGACGTACCGGGCGGGTGGGACGGCTGGCTGGAGGCGGTTGATCGGCTCAACCTGGCCCGGCCGGCCAACCAAGCTCTCGACGAGTGGTGGAAGACGGCCTACGAGATGCGCAGCGGCGGGGTGGACCGGTTGCTGGCGGCGGCGCCGGGCTGCCCGACCACCGAGGAGCTCGAATCGAATCTGGTCACCGGAACGCTCTTCGTCCACGAGCGGGCCCGTTGCCGGCCGGGGGCGGCGCTCGACTACCTGGCCGCCGTGCTCGACGAACGTTCTCCGCTGCTCGGCGGCTACGGCCAACAGCTCACGGGCTTGTACGAGGTGTTGCTGACCGACGATCAGGTCGTGACCGTCTGGGCGACCACCCCCGAGGAGCACGTCCGGCTCACCCGGGCGGAGCTGCTCGCTCGGCGGGTACCTCATGCACCGGAGGCCGACGACCGCCTGGCCCGCTGGCGCGCCACCGCTTCGGGCTTCCTGGTCGAGCGGCGGGAGGAGCTGATGACCCCGTGTCCCGGCACCAGGCTCGGGCCGCCGCTCCCGACCGCCACCAACCCGGCGTAAGTGGGCGTCATCGACGGCTACCCACTCACGCCGGAGGTCCTGCTCGGTGCCCGACGGCCGGTGGTGCTGGCAGGGCCGGGGGTGGTCAGGACCGGCAACGTGGACGGCCTGCGGGAGTTGGCACAAGCGGCGGTGGTAGGCGTGCTCAACACGTGGGGCGCCAAAGGGGTGTTCCCCTGGGACGACCCCCATCACCTCGGCACCATCGGGCTGCAAGCGCGCGACTTCGAGTTGGCCGGCCTCGGTGACGCCGACCTGATCATCACCACCGGACTTGACCCGGCCGAAGCACCCCCGGCTCGTTGGCGGCTGGCGCCGTGGGTCGAGATCCCTCCGGCCCGGCTGCCAGAAGCGGCGAGCTGGTTCGGCGACCGGCCCCCCGATCGTTCGGTGGAGGCCCTAGCCAAGCCGCCGCTGTGGGATCTGGTCGCGGGTGTGACCCAAGCCGGATGGGCGAATGAGTCGCTACCGCTGCGACCATCCCGCGCTACGCGGGCCCTGGCCCAAGCGGTGGGCCCCGACGGGCTGGTGGTCGCCGATCCCGGCGTTGCCGGGTTCTGGGTGGCCCGCACGTTTCCCACCACCACGGTGGGTTCCGTGTTCGTATCTTCGGATCGCTCCCAGCCAGGCCAGGCGGCGGCGGCGGCGCTGGCCAGCCGGCTCGCCCACCCGGGCCGGCGGGTGCTGCTGGTGGCTGACGACCCGCTCGATGAGCCCACGCTGAAGGTTCTGGCCACGGCCGAAGCGCTCGGCACCGGCTTCGGGGTCGAGCTGTGGGGCGATCACGGGCCCCAGCTGGGACCGGTCGAGCACGCCCGCCGCCTGGTGGAGCTGGCTGATCCCCGCCACGGCGGCGGCGATCACTGCCGCACCGAACAGCTGTGCGTCGACTCTGGCCAGCTTCAAGCCATGGTCGCCGCCGCCGGACCGGTCATCGCCTGGCCTGAGCCCCCGGTAAGCGCTGGGCCGCAGGGGGCGGCGGTCAACTAGGGCTGGCAAGCTCTGGTCAACCAAGCTTTGGGCGATCCAGTCCCGAGAGGAGCCACGATGACGGTGACCGACCGAACCGATGCGGCGCAGAGCGACACCACTACCGAACTTCAGGCCTGGCTCGAGACCAACTGGGACCCGGATCTCAGCGTGGGCGAGTGGTGGGAACGGCTGGGCCTGGCCGGGTGGTCGGCGCCGGGCCTGCCCGAGAACGCCTTTGGCCGTGACCTCTCCCGCAACGACGTGGTGGCGGTGGGCAGCCAGATCGCCAAGCACGGTGCCCTCGGCGCGCCCGGTGGTCTGGGCCTGCTGCTGGCGGCGCCCACCATCGCCACCCACGGCACCCAAGAGCAGGTCGACCACTACGTCCGCGACATCGTCACCGGCCGACAAGCCTGGTGCCAGCTGTTCAGCGAACCGGCCGCCGGTTCCGACCTGGCCGGCCTGCAGGCCAAGGCCCTGGCCGACGGTGACGAGTGGGTGGTCAACGGCCAGAAGGTGTGGACCTCGGGCGGCCAATATGCCGACCTGGGAATGCTCATCGCCCGCACCGACCCCAACGTGCCCAAGCACCAGGGCATCACCTACTTCGCCCTGAACATGCACCAGCCCGGCGTCGAAGTCCGCCCCTTGCGGGAGATGACCGGGCGGGCGCTCTTCAACGAGGTCTTCATGACCGACGCGGTGGTGCCCGACTCCGCCCGCATCGGGGATCTCAACAACGGCTGGGCCGTCACCAACAGCACCCTCATGTTCGAGCGCACCGGCCTGGGTGCAGGGGGCGGCGGCGCGGCGACTGCCGCCTTGCCGGGCACGGTGGCCGGCCACCTCGAGAAGCGGGCCGGTGATTTCGTGGCGACGGCCAAGAAGGGTTCCGGCCAGCGCGACGAGTCCTCGCTGATCCAGTCCGCCACCAGCGCCCGCTCCCTGGCCGACCTGGCCCGGTTGGCCGGCAAGATCGACGACCCCGTGCTCCGCCAAGGCCTCGCCCGGCTCCACACCTTGGGCGAGATCGGCCGGTTCAACGGGCTGCGGGCCAAAGCGGCCCGGGCGGCTGGCACCGACATCCCGGGCATACCCAACATCGGCAAGTTGACCATGAGCGAGATCATGCGCTTGGCCCGCGACCTGGGCCTGCAGATCGCGGGGACGGCCGGCACGCTGCACGCTTACGACGACGAGGGCGCCAAGGTGCTGGCGGAAGCCACCGGCAACCCGTTCCTGTCGATGATCACCGGCATGGCGCTGTTCGCCCAGGGACCGCCCATCTACGGCGGCACCGATCAGATCCAGCGCAACATCCTGGGCGAACGGGTCCTGGGGCTGCCAAAGGAGCCCAACCAGGACCGCACCACCCCCTTCTCCGAGCTCCCCAAGAACGGCTGACCGCGTTTGGTGGCAGCGCCGCCCCGTCTGCTCATCGTCGACGTCGATGGGGTTCTGTACGACTACGACCGCGACGTCCGGGTCCGGGCGCTGGCGGCGGCGCTGAACGTCGAACCGCAGGCGGTCGATGACGCTCTGTTCGCCAGTGGGATCGAAGATCGGGCCGACGCCGGCGAGCTGAGCACCGACGAGTACCTGGACGCGGTTGGGGCTCAGCTGGGTTGCCGGGTTGATCGGGAGACCTGGGTCCAAGCGCGGATCGTGTGCACCAAGCCCATGCCCGGCGAGTTGGAGCTGACCGCCCTAGCCGCCACCAGCGCCCAGGCCGTGACCCTCTCCAACAACAGCCTGCTGCTCAAGGAGGAGATGCCCCGGATCATGCCGGAGCTGGTGGCGCTGCCCGGTGTCACCATCCACGTGGCCGCTGAGTTCGGGGTGCTGAAGCCCGACCCGGCGGTGTACCTCGCTATCGCCGAGCACTACGGGGTCAGGCCAGGCGACACCGCCTTTGTGGACGACGCCGAGCGCCACGTCAAAGGAGCCGAACGGGCCGGGATGGCGGCACATCACTACCGCAACCTGGATGGGTACCGGGCGTGGCTGGCTGACCTCGACCTGTTGAAACCCTGATCCATCGGCTGGCTTGAACCGGAGATAGCGACGACGGCGACGATCCAGCTACGCGGTGACCGGTCGGCGGAAGGGCCAGGCCAACTGACGCAGGTACCCGGCGGGCTGACGCTCGGACAGTCCGTAACGGGTGGGCCACGTGTCCGGCAGGTACCGGGTGCCGAACAGCCAGTCGAGCACCGGCAGCCCCAGGTTCTGGCCGTAGGCCTCGGGATGATCGGCGTGATGCCAGTGGTGGTAGTGCGGGGTAGCGATCACATAGGCCAACGGACCGAAGCGGAGCCGGACGTTGGCGTGGTTGAAGATGGCAGTGAACCCTTCGAAGGCCAAGAAGGCGCCGAAGGTCGCCTTGGAGAAGCCCAGGGCGAACAGCGGAACGACCACGGCGGTGCGCATGATCGTCTGGTCGATCGGGTGCAGGTGACCGGCGGCCAGCCAGTCCATCTCACCGATGGCGTGGTGCACCTTGTGAAAGCGCCACAGCCACGGGACGGTGTGTGACGCCCGGTGCATCCAGTAGCCGATCAGCTCGACCAGCGTCAGGGCTTCAGCGAACTGCGCCCAGCCGGGTTGGTCGGCGATAGCCGCCCGCACGGCCTCCGGCGTGGCTGCATGGGCCAGGAGCCCGACGGCGACCACGCCGATCACCAGGCCGACCAACGTCAAGGCTTGGCTGACGATCAGGTGGACGATGTCGGTCATCCACCCGGCCCGAAACACCCGCTGCGGGTGGAGCTCGAACAGGCGCTCGATCGGAACGAAGATGGCGGCGCCCACCACGATCCCGAGCAGGATCCGGCTGTTGACCGAGAGGGCGGCCAGCAACAGCGCCAGCGTGCCCAGGGCGACCCACAGGCCGCCAGACGACATCTCTCCGGGAGCGCCGGACATGTCCGGACCGGGCGCGGGCAGCCGGCTCGAGCGGCTCGAAACCAACGGCTGCGGAGGGCCGGGCGGCGCCCATTCCCCAGGTGGAGCGGCAGCCACCGAGGCAGGAGCAAGCGAGGCCGCGGTGCGCAGCGTGTGGCCACCCACCCCTGCCATCGCTGCCAGAAGCGCCGCCAGCCACAGAGCGGCTAAGGCCAGCAACCCGAGCCCGGTCCCAGGCGCCTGCTGAGCCAACCGTGCGGCGGTGACCGAGCCGGCCAGGCACGCGGCGGCACCCACACCACCTACTCCTACCAACCACCAGCCTTCGCTCTTCTTCACGTCTCTACGGTACGGCGCAGTTGTTGGCGAAATGTGAGCCTATGGTCGCTGATCATGCTGCTGGCCGACCTGGTCGCCACCGCCGACGCGGTGGCCGCGACCAGCAAGCGCACGGAGAAGGTCTCGCTGTTGGCCGACCTTTTCGGCCGCATAGCGGCGGAGCCGGAGGCCGGTGCCGGCGCTGGCGTCGAGTTGCCGGTAGCCGTCGGCCTGCTGGCCGGAGAGCCACGGCAGGGACGGATCGGCGTGGGTTGGGCCACGATCAGCGGCGTCAACCTCGCCGCCGCCCAGGAGCCGTCGGTCAGCATCCTCGAACTGGATGCCACGCTGAGCCGGCTGGCGGCGACAGCCGGCCCCGGTTCGGTGGGTGCTCGCGCCGCCGAGCTGTCCGAGCTGTTCGCCCATACCACACCGGCCGAGGCGGACTTCAGCCGCCGGGTGCTGGGCGGCGAGCTCCGTCACGGGGCGCTGGCGTCGCTGGTGGCCGACGCGTTGGCCAAGGCGACCGGCATCCCCCAGGCCGTGGTCCGCCGGGCGACCATGCTGTCCGGTGACCTGGGCTCGGTGGCGGCCACCGCCCGAGCCGGCGGCCGTGAGGCGGTGGAAGCGATCGGGCTCAAGGTCGGCCATGCGATCCAACCGATGTTGGCGGGGACGGCGCCGGACGTGGGCGCCGCCCTCCACGCCTGCGGCCGGTCCTCGGTGGAGTGGAAGCTCGACGGCATCCGCATCCAGGTCCACCGCCACAGTGACCGGGTGGTCGTGTTCACCCGCAACCTGAACGACATCACCGACCGGCTGCCCGGCATCGTCGAGCTCGTCCGGGGGTTCCCGGCTGAGCGGTTCGTGCTGGACGGCGAAGCCATCGGGCTAGGCGGCGACGATCGACCCGACCTGTTCCAGGAAACGATGTCCCGAGCCGGGCGCCGCGATGGTGACTCAGGCTCATCGCTGGTGCCGCGGTTCTTCGACTGCCTGCACCTCGACGGCACCGACCTGCTCGACCGTCCCCTGCTCGAACGGCGACCGGTCCTGGAGGGTCTGGTGGGCGCGTTGGCCGTTCCCGCCACGACCACCGACGACCCTGACGCGGCGGCGAGGGTACTGGTCGAGTCACTGGCCGCCGGCCACGAGGGTGTGGTCGTCAAATCGGTCATGTCCGCCTACGAGGCCGGCCGGCGGGGCAAGAACTGGCGCAAGGTGAAACCAGTCGAGACCCTCGACCTGGTCGTCCTGGCCGCCGAGTGGGGCCATGGCCGCCGGCACGGCTGGCTTTCCAACCTGCACCTGGGTGCTCGCGGCACCGGCAGCGACGGCGGGTTCGTGATGGTGGGCAAGACCTTCAAGGGCTTGACCGACGAGCTGCTCACCTGGCAGACCGAGCAGCTGCTGGCCCGCGAGGCCGACCGCACCTCTCATGTGGTGCGCGTCCGCCCGGAGCTGGTGGTTGAGGTCGCACTCGACGGGGTCCAACGCTCGACGCGCTACGCCGGGGGTGTGGCTCTGCGCTTTGCCCGGGTGCGGCGTTACCGCCCCGACAAAGACCCCGCCGACGCCGACACGATCGACTCCGTCCGCGCCCTGCTCTAGTTCGATTGGCAGGAGGTGCCGCCACGGGAGGAGGTTCACCTCGGCTCCCGTACGGTCGAGTCCCGAGGTTCGAACGAGAGATGGAGAAGCCGATGGCAGAGGTCAAGGTCGCACTGGTGGTCAAGTTGACCGCCAAGGAGGAGACACAGGACGAGGTGGCTGACTTCCTGACCGGCGCCGCCGGGCTGGCCAACGAAGAGCCGGGCACCACGGTCTGGTACGCGCTGCGCACCGACGCCTCCACCTTCTGGATCGTGGACGCCTTCCCGGGGTCGACCGAACGTCAGGCCCACCTCGACGGGCCGATCGCCGCCGCTCTCATGGAGAACGCCGACCGGCTGCTGGCCTCCCCGCCAGAGATCCTGCCGGCCGATGTGTTGGCCTCCAAGTAGCGAACGACCTCGGGTCAGCGTCCGTCCGACCCGCCCCACCTACTGGCACACTCGGCAAGGTCCACCGGGGGCCGATGTCGGTGGGGTACTCCTCGGCGCACCAAGCTCCAGGCTTTCGTGGGCGCAGCTCGAAAGCGGCGGTAGGCGTGGCGACCCTTCTTAGATACGCAGACTGGTACGCAACGCCAGGCGGCTCCCGCCCTCCGCCTCCCAAAAATCGCTCTGACACGAAACTCCTATGTTCCTGACACGAAACTCCTATGTTCCTGGGGCAGCGTGGGCGCGCGGCGCGAGGAGGGCCGGGCGAGGCCCGGCATTGACGGGTGGGTCGCCGCTCAGGCTGCGGGTGTGAGGGTGACCTTGTGTCCGAGGGCTTCGAGCTGGCGGACAAGGTGCCGCTGTCGGGCTTCGGTGTTGGCGCGCCGTTCGAAGAAGTCGGCTCCGAGCTCGTCATAGGTGGCGTCGCTGGCGAGCACGTGCCAGACGATGACGATCATGCTGTGGGCCACGGCGAAGATGGCCTTGGTTTCGCCCTTGGTCCCGAAACGGCGCTTGAATCGCCGGAACTGGACCGCCAGGTAGGTGTCCTTGCCGTGGGCGGCGGCCCAGGCCGCTTCGCACATCGCCGAGCGCAGCGCCGGGTTGCCCTTGCGGGCCTTGCCGGAGCGGTGCTTGCCAGCGGACTCGTGATGCCCGGGGCACAGCCCCACCCACGACGCCAGGTGCTTGTCGGTCGGGAAGCGCGACATGTCGGTGCCGATCTCGGCCACGATGACCTCAGCGACCCGCTTGCCGACACCCGGGATCGACAACAGGCGGGTGGCGGCCTCACCGAAAGGGCCCATCAACCGGTCGACCTCACCGTCGAGACGGGCTTCCATGGCAATCAGCTCGTCGATGTGGTCCAGGTGCATCCTCAACAGCAGGGCGTGGTGGTCACCGAAGCGGCCCACCAGCGGTATGAGTCCCCTGGCGTGGTGGGAATTGGGTCCACCGTTGGGTGAGCCACCGGCGTGAAGCTCGGTGTGTACCTACAAGTGCACACCAAGGAGATCACGCCGATGGCTCTGTCTGAGTCTGCCGTTTCTGTTCTGCTCGACGCGCTCCGCGTCGGGGAGGGCACTGACCTTGTCCGCGAGCTCGCCCAGTGGGCGTTGCAACAGCTGATCGAGGTCGAGGCCACCGAGAAGATCGGTGCCGACCCGTGGGAGCGCTCGCCGGAGCGAACCACGTATCGCAACGGGACCCGCCCGAAGGTGTTGTCGACCAGGGCCGGGGATCTGCAGCTGGCGATCCCGAAGCTGCGCAAGGGGTCGTTCTTCCCCGGGCTGCTCGAACCGCGACGCCGAATCGACCAGGCCCTGTACGCGGTGGTCATGGAGGCCTACGTCAACGGCGTGTCGACCCGATCGGTCGACGACCTGGTCGCCGCCATGGGTGTCGACACCGGCATCTCCAAGTCGGAGGTGTCGAGGATCTGTGGCCGGCTCGACGAACGCGTCGCCGCGTTCCGGGGCCGCACCCTCGGCCACGTCGCCTTCCCCTACGTGTACCTGGATGCCACCTATGTGAACGTTCGCGACGACGCCCTCGGCCAGGTCGTGTCCCGGGCCGTGGTGATCGCCACGGGGATCACCGCCAACGGGGACCGCGAGGTGCTCGGTGTCGACATTGGTGACAGTGAGGACGAGACGTTCTGGACCCGGTTCCTGCGCTCGCTACGCGACCGTGGCCTCACCGGGGTGCGTCTGGTGATCTCTGATGCCCACGCCGGGTTGAAGGCCTCGATCCGCAAGTGCTTCACCGGGTCGTCCTGGCAGAGATGTCGGGTCCACTACGTCCGGAACCTGTTGGCCACCGTTCCCAAGGCCCACCAGGAGATGGTGGCCGCCGCGTTCCGGTCGATCTTCGCGTTGATGACCGCGAAGGATGTCGCGGCCCGCTGGGATGAGGTCACCGACATGTTGACCGAGCGGTTCCCCAAAGCCGCAGAGTCGATGCGCGACGCCCGCACCGACGTGTTGGCGTTCACCGCGTTCCCCCGGGCGCACTGGCGCAAGGTCTGGTCCAACAACCCGCTTGAGCGGCTCAACAAGGAAGTGAAACGCCGCTCGAACGTGGTCGGGATCTTCCCCAACGACAGCTCGGTGATCCGCCTGGTCGGCGCCGTGCTCGCCGACCAGCACGAGGAATGGGCCATCGCCCGCCGCTACCTCTCCGACACCTCGATGGCCGAGCTCAAGACCCTGCGCGACACTGACCCCGACCAGCCAGCAATCGCCGGCTGAACACATCGAGCATCACACCTCGAATCCCACCACGCTGCGGGACTCTGTCCTATGAGCCCGCGTCTCAACCTCCGGCCACCACCAGAGAAGTCCCATTTGGAGATGGGCTTTAGGCGAGGGAAAAGCGACGTGACGGCGCCGCCAGTCGCAACGGTCGTTGAGAGCCGACACCACCATGGCCGGCGCCGCCGTCGGCGAGAGCGGCGCCACGATCACCGCCTCCCACAGGACATTGTGCAACGCCAGGGGAGGGCTCAGCTGACCGGCCGGAGTGACCAGCCTCCGGCCGTCGGGCCCGCACCGGGTCGAACGCGACCGCCGGCGCCCCCCAAAGTCGGGTCACTCACTTCCGGCGGTGACCTCGAGTGACGGGTCGCCCAGTAGGTAGCGGGGACCCGGCCCCAGCTGGGCAGCGCCGTCGTCAGGGTTGTACAGCGCGCAGGCCTTGAGTGACAGGCAGCCACAGCCGATGCACGACGTCAGTTCGTGGCGCAGGTTTTGGAGCAGGACGATTCGCTCGTCGAGCAGGTCGCGCCACGCGGTCGACAACCGTTCCCAGTCGGCGAGGTGCGGGGTGCGCTGCTGGGGTAGGAGGGCCAGCGCGTCGCCGATCTCCTCGAGCGATAGACCCACCCGTTGGGCGATGCGGATGAAGGCGACCCGGCGCAGCACCTCCCGGTGGTAGCGCCGCTGGTCGCCAGCCGAGCGGGTCGAGTGGATCAGGCGGCGCCGCTCGTAGAAGCGCAGCGCCGAGGTGCTCACGCCCGTCCGATCGGCGACCTGGCCGATGCTCAGCTCGTCTGCGGAGCTCATCCCGACTTGGCCCTTGACTTGAACATTGGTTCAACTCTTACCCTGCGGCGGTGCGCACTGCAACCGTTCCGGCCAACCCACTCGACGACCTCTCGGAAGTCGGGGTACATGACGAGTACCGGCGCCGAGCCCTGGGCGAGCTGAGCGACCAGCAACTGGTGGACTCCGCCGCCGCGCTGATCGGCGTGCCCCGCGCCGAGGTGTCGGGGGACCGGCACTCCTTCGTCTTGCACGCGCCCCTCGAGCTGCTGGCCCGAGCGGCCCTGTTGCCGTTGGTCACACCAACGGCACGGGAGCAGGCTCGCCTGCGCATCGTGGCCCTGGTCGCCGGCTACCAGGCGAGCGGCCCGCCCGTCGACAGCCCGCCCGAGGTGGACCTCGGCTCCCGGGCCGAGGCTGCGACCGTCTTGGCCCAGGCAATCGCCGCGGAAGACCTCGAAGGGGCCGACGCCGCCGCAGCGTGGCTGGGCCGGCGGGTCCGACCCGACGAGATCGTGTCGCTGCTGGCCGACACGGTCATCGACCGGCTCTCCGCCGCCGGACACGGCAACATCTACCTGGCGCTGCTGGCCCGCACCCAGCCCCGGGGCCTGCCCGGCCAGATGCTCCGCCATCCTGTGCGGGCGCTCGCCAGCGGCTCGAACCACCGCATCCACCTGCCGGCTGCCCGAACCGCCCCCGACGCGCCGCATGGGTCCGCAGACGCTCTGCTCGGTGCGGTGGCCCGGACCGAGGTCATCGGGCCGCCGCCGAGCTTCTTCATCGCCCCCATGGTCGAGCACGCCCAGGGCCACGGGGTGTTCGAGCGGTTCGTGGACGACGTCGCCTTCACCGCACCTGCAACCCCGCCCTACCGGCTCCTCCGATTCGCCGCCCAGGCGATGCTGCAGGGCCCCGACGAGCACGTCGCCTTCGGCTGGACGCATTGCCTCACGCTGGCCCAAGCACCGCTGGTGATCTCGTCGGCGTGCGACTCTCCGGCCCAGGCGGTGTACGTCGCCGCCGCCTACCTGGCTGCCCACTGGGCCGGCCTCGGCCGGGGAACGGTGGACCTGGAGCACGTACCAGAGAAAATCGAGGTCGACGTCGCCGGAGCCCTTCAGGAAACTCCAGCGACGGCTGCGGCCGCGGCTTGGCATCACCCCGACCGCGACGAAACCACCGCCGCCCTGACCACCTCCGCATCCGAAGGCGAGGACACCCACCGCGTCAAGTACACCCTCGCCTGCCTCGATGCCGCCGCCGCCGATCCGACCCACCGGTCCCTCTACCTCGCCGCCGCGGCCCACCTGAACGCCTGGTGGAACCAACATCGTTAAGCGTGCACAGAACATTGCAGGGCCGCATCGCTCTGCACACCGAACCGGATCCGCTGGGGCCTGAGCCTGCCGTAACGCATCGTCCCTGGTCAGAGCACCGCGATGAGTTCTCGGCACCCTCACCCGAGAACTATGGGTGATGGTCGGGCTGTGGCCGTGGCAGATGGAAGGCGATGGCACTGTTGGGGTGGGTGCGTCGAAGGCAGGTCCTCTGGTGGCTTCGGGCCCGGTCAGGCTGCGGGGCGGTATTCGGGCTCTACGCGTTTGAGTGGGGAGAGCGTTCGCGGAGGCGGGGCGGGTGCGGGCCGCTGGGCCAGGTGACGCCGCCGGCGTGGAGCAGTACGCGGAGTCGGTAGTGGTCGAAGTTGGTGAAGCCG
>JAABUJ010001620.1_pt1 | contig 31928 bp, 29 predicted proteins | sample 5559131 | NCBI WGS metagenome assembly JAABUJ01 (sample SAMN10711875, study PRJNA513366) | rock metagenome | isolation source: Antarctica rocks | place: Antarctica: Victoria Land, Mt New Zealand nord | collected 2016-01-07
CGCGGGGCCGCGCCAAGCATGGGCCTGGACGACTATCACCGCCTGGTGCGGCTCCTGTGGTGGGCCGCGGGGATGGTGCTGGCGGGCAGCATCGTCACCGTCATCGTGCGCGCGCTGGTGAGCGCCGCGACGGGCATGGGCCAATGACGGCGGTGGCACCGGCACCGACCGAGGGCGGCGCGCGTGAGCGCGACGGCGACGTGGGGCACGCCGGCGCGGGCCGCTTTTCCCGGCGCGCCCGCACCGCCCTGTGTGGCGCCACGACACCGCGCCACGACGGGGGTGCGCGCGGCAGTGGGGCGGGGAGCAAGGTATGTTTTCGGTAACCCGAAAACCCCGCCGGCGCTGCGCTTGGCGGGTTGCCTGGCGGCGAGATAGCGCCCCGTGCGGCCTCATCGGTCGGTCAGGGCACGCCACACAGGAGCCGCCGCAGGCGGCGTGAAAGAGGGCTGGGAGGACAGGGGCATGAGGGACATGGGCGAAAGCGAGCACACAGAGCGGCGGATGAAGCGCGGCCCCGGCCGGCCGGCCCTGGGCGCGGAGGCGCGGCGCGGGCACATGATCGCGGTCAAGGTGACGCCCGTGGAGCGCGCGGTGTTGGAAGAGCGGGCGGCGACGGCGGGCCTCGATGTTGGGGTGTACGTGCGTGTCATGGGCCTGGGCCGGCGCGTCGTCGGCGTCGTGCCGGAGGTCAACCGGGGGGCGTGGGGTGAGTTGGCGCGCACGACGGCCAACGTGAACCAGATCGCCGCGCACCTCAACAGCGGCGGTCGCTTCGATGAGCGGGGGACGCCGCGCGTGGCCCAGGCCCTCGACGCGGTGCGCGGGGAGTTGGAGCGCCTGCGCGTCGTGTTGATCGGGCCATTCGACGACGAGGACGACGAGAGCTAGGGCGGGAACGTGGGGGCAGGGGGCGAGAGAACGTGATCCAGAAAATTATCACCGGGCGGGGCTTCCGCGGCGTGCTCGAATACGTGCTTAAGGAGAGCGCGGAGTTGAAGCACGAGGAGGCGCGGATCGTGGGGAGTAACATCCGCGGGACCACTCCCCGTGAGTTGGCGCGCGAGTTCGGCAAGGCGCGCCGACTCAACCCCGCCCTGACGCGGGCGGTCCATCATTGCCCCCTGAGCCTGCCCCCCGGCGAGCGCCTGAGCGATGCCCAATGGGCCGCGTTCGCGCGCGACTATCTGGACCGTATGGGCTTCGGCAACGCGCCCTACGTCGTCGTGGCGCACGCCGAGAACCACGTCCATATCGTGGCGTCGCGCATCGACTTCGACGGCCGCACCGTTAGCGACGCCAACGACCGTCCACGCAGCAACCGCGTGGTGCATGAGTTGGAGCGGGCGTACGGCCTGTCGCATGCCATCGACCCCGCGCGGATGCGTGGGCAGGGCCAGGGCCGGCCCCGCGTGACGCGCGATGAGGTCGGCCTGGCCGAGCGGACGGGAGAGATCCCGCCCAAGCTCCTGCTCGCCGCGCGGATCGACGAGGCGATCACGCGGAGCGGCGGGACGCGTGAGGGCTTCGACCGGGCGCTGGCCGGCGTCGGCGTTGTGGCCCACTGGAACATCGCCTCGACGGGCCGGGTGAGCGGGGCGAGCTTCGAGCTGGCCGACTATCAGGGCGCGATGCAGCCGATCTTAAAGGGCTCGCAGATCGGCAAGGACTATAGCTGGATGCGGCTAGAGCGCCGCCTGGAGGAGAGGGCACATGGGCAAGATGGACACACTGCTGGCGCGGGCGAACGCCACGATCCCGCCAACGTCACCACCCGCGGAGGCGTGGGGACGCGAGACACCACCGGCAGGGGAGCCGCCGCCCGAGCCGGGTACGGCAACGCGCGACGAGGTGAGGGAGGCGGCGAACCAGGCCGAACAGGAGACCGCGCCGCCGGAGCCACGGGAGCCGCCGGAGGCGACGGAGGCGACGGTGCTCAAGGTGGTGGACCCGTTGCCGGTGCTCCAGGCGGTGGAGCGGCTGCACCAGGGGGTGCGGAGCGAGTTGCGCGCGGTGCGCGCGGAGGTGCAGGAGGCGGCGACCGTGGCGCGGCGTCAGGAGGACTACCTACGGGAAGTGCAGCGGGCGCACAACGCGATGACGACGGACTGGTACGAGATCGTCGCGGGCTTGCCGGCGATCCGGGGCGAGGTGACAGCGTTGCACGCGGAGATCGCGACGCGGCGGACGGAGTTGACCGCGCTACGGGAGGGGGCCGAGGAGGAGACGCGCGAGACGGTGACGATGCAAGCGCGCGAGTTGGAGGCGGTGCTGCGGCGGGTGCGGACGGCCGCGACACGGGCGGTATTGGTGGTCGCGCTGGTGAGCCTGCTGGCGGTGATTGCCGTGGCGGTGCTCGCGACGGTGGCACTGCACCGGCCGTTCTAACCGCCGCTGTGGCGGCCGAGGAGGCGCGGGCGCACCTGGCGGCGCTGGGCTGCGCGCGCTACGAGATTGCCGTGCATGACCTGGACGGCGCGCGGGTGCGGCGGGCACTCTTGACCGCCGCCGAGGTCATGTTGCAGATCAGCCGTCTGGTCGCGCTCAACGCCGAGGGTAAGGACATCACGGTGCGCCCGGCCAACGGCTTGGCGAGTGGGCTGGTCGTGCTCGACGGCCTCGACGCGGCGGGGCTGCGCCGGTTGCGCGACGAGGGCCACGCGCCGGTCGTCATGACCGGCGCGACCGGGACCACCGGGACGACCGACAACCGCTATCAGGCGTGGCTCCGGCTCTCGACCGATGATCTGGACCCGCAGGTGGCGGCGCAGGCCGCGCACGACCTACAGCAACGCTACGCCCCTGCCCAGGGGCGCGATCTGGCGCACGCGGGGGCGCTCGCCGGCTTCGTCGATCATGGCACACGGGGAGACCACACAGGCGCGCGCAGGGCGCGCGGGGAAAGGGAGGGCGCGGCCACAGCCCTGGTCACGGTGCAGGGCGGGGGCGACGAGGCGGGGCGGGTGACGCCGGCGGCGACACGGGCGCTGGCCGAGGCCGAGGGGCGTGTCGAAGCGCGCCGCGCGACCGAGGCCCAGGAGCAGGAGCACGGCCACGGCAGCGACCGGGCCGTGAGCTGGGGTGGCCGCCTCGTCGAGGCCTTCGCCGCCGAGCTGGGGCGCGATGACGAGGCGGCCGGGACGGCGGACGCGTGGCAACGCCGACGTCGCCGACCGGAGACCGGGCGCGCGGACGACGCGCGCGACGGGCGCGGCGACCGCTAGGGCCGCATCGTTATTCCGCGCGGAATGGTCCCGAGGGGCACAGGCGCAGAGGCGAGAGAGGAGAGAAAGCAAATGGGAACGCTGGGGACGCTATGGATCGTGGCTGTGGCACTGGGGGCAATGCCTCTGCTGACGCTCGCCCTCGTGGCCAGCTATCGGCTGGGCCGCCGCCGGCGGCGCGATGAGGTCATCGTCGAACTGATGGACGACGATGCCTTTGTGCGCGACATGGGGGCGTTGGATCGCGTCAGGGACCAGATCAAGAAGAGGAACACGCGCTACGCCACGTGGAGGCGTCAGCAAGCCCGCGAGTCCAACGTCGCGGCAGGGACGGCCGGCACCATCGTCGGCGTCGAGCACGAGTAAGAGAGGAGAAAAACGATGCGGAAGCTACTACGTGCTGTCGTGCTGGCGCTGATGGCCGCGGCCGCCGTGGCGTTGGGGCCGGGCGGCTGGTATCACCGGGGCGTGCGGGAGGCGACGGCGCGCTACCACCAGGCCTACGTCGCGGCGGCGTGGCCGGCCGAGGACGCGGGGATCTACCTGGGGGCCTACCTCAAGGCCCATAATCGCGGCGCGGGCGGGGGTGGGTTCTACAGCATGCCCAAGGGGGGCCAAGCCCACGTATCGCCGCGCCTGGTGAGCTGGGGCGCGTGGACGCGCGACCCGGAGCGGCAATACGCGCGCATCCACAGGGCGGGCAAGGACATGGCCCTGCTGCGCCTGAGCGTCATGGGCGAGCTGGGCGGCGCGCTCCTGCTGTTGGTGCTATTGTTGTCACGGCCGTTGTGGTACGTGACCACGGGCATGGCGAAGCTCAAGCCGTCGAAGGCGTTGGGCGGGGCGATGCTGGCGACGTGGCGCGACCTGCGCGAGCTGACGCCGACGCGCCGCGACGCGCAGATCATCCTGGGTAAGCTCAACGGCAAGCTGCTGGCCCTGCGCGGGTTGGAGCAATATCAAAGCACCCTCGTCGTTGGGCCGCCGCGCGCCGGCAAGTCGGTTGGTCTGTTCATCACCAACCTGCTGGCCGAGCGTGGGCCGGGCCGGGGCAAGCGGCTGATCGAGCGTCTACGGCGGTGGCGCGCGGCCCTGCTGGCGTCGCCGCCGGCGCGCGTGACGACGAGCACGGGTGACCAGGGCGACGGCGACGGCGACGGCGCGCGTGTGCGCCTCGACCGGCGGATCGCGGCCGGGGCACTGAACCGGGCCGCGCGCCGGCTGCAACGCCGGCGGTTACGCGGCGTGCGCAGCATCGTCGTGACCGACCTCAAAGGGGAGTTGACCGAGCGCACCTACGCGGCGATGAGCCGGCACCATCGCTGCCAGGTGCTCAACCTCGTGTCGCCGGGGACGAGCGTGGGCTACAACCCGCTCGCGCACATCACGACCGCGCTTGACGCCCAGGTATTCGCGCAGACGTGGATCGCCAATACCGGCCAGAGCAGCAACGAGCCGTTCTGGGACTCGGCGGCCAAGTACCTCATCACCGCCGTCGTGCTGCATCTCAACGCCACGATGGAGGGCCAGGAGGGGGACGCGACGCTCACGCACGTCCGCAAGTTCCTGATGCTGGGCAGTGCGAAGATCATGAGCGCGCTGACGGACAGCCCCCACAAGGACGTGAAGGAGGCCATGGACGGCTTCGCGGCCGACCTGGAGCGCAACGAGAAGCTGCAAGGCTCGATCTTCGTGGAGCTGCCGCTGCGCTTCCAGCTCATGGCCGACCCGCGCGTGCAGGCCACGACGGGCCGCAATGACATCGACTTCGCGGGCATGGCCTCCCTCGACGAGGAGCCGGTCGCGCTCTACCTCGTGCTCGACCGGCGCATGAGCCAGGAGTTGAAGCCCCTGACGGCCTGCTTCTTCACGCAGATGTTCAACGCGGTCATCGAGATCGCCGACCGCTCGCCGGGCGGCGTGCTCCCGCGCGCGATCCTGGGCTATTTGGATGAGTTCGGCAACCTGGGCCAGATCTACAACTTCCCCACCTGGATGACGACGGTACGCAGCGCCGGCATGGGCTTCATTCTGGCGGTGCAGAGCTTATCGCAGCTCAAGAAGCTCTACGATGACGCGGGCATGAAGATCATCCTCGAAGCGTGCAACGTCAAGATCGCGCTGGCCAAGACGACGGACGAGGACGCCAAGTGGTTCTCCGACCAAACGGGGACGGCGACGGTACTCGCGGCCAACGCCGGGGCTAGCCGCAAGCGCGGGGCGGTGCTCGTCGATCACGGCAACCAGGGCTACAGCGAGACGAGCCGGCCGCTGCTGACGCCGGGCGAGGTGACGCGGATGGCGACCAACACGCTCTTGCTCCTCTCGGGCAACCGGCCCCCGGCGGTGGTGACGCAGGTGCGGTGGTACAGCAAGCGGCTGGGGCTGTTCCCGACGCGCCTCCGGCGACTGGGCCTGCTACGCTTGGCCGATGGCGCGACCGTGCCGCCGGCGGGGCCGCCGCGCGCGACGCCGCTCACGCCTCCGGCCGTGGCCTTTAGCATCCCCACTACGGCGACGACCGCGACGACCGCGACGACGAGACGGGCGACGACCGCGACGGCTGCTACGACGAAGATGACGGCGGGCAGCGACCATGCTGCTGCGCGATCCGCCCCGCCCCTGGGTGCGCAACTACAGGGGATCAAGCGCAAGCGGCGGGAGGGCGCGGTGACGCTGGCAACGACAGCGACGGTCCCAATGACGGTGACGGCTCCCCCGACCACCGAGCCGGATTGGCTCGACGAGGAGATAGGCGACTGGCGCGACGACGTGGCCGTGGGCTGGTCCTAAAGAAGGAGGTGACTGATGGTCACGGCGGAGCGGACGACGACGGACACGAGAGACATGACACAGGCGACGAGGGGATGGACGACGGTGGACGCCTATCGGGAGCGGTTCGGCCAGGCCGGGACGCTCAACCCCGAGGACGTGGCGTGCCACCTCCGGGGCGAGACCTCCCTCGCCCTGACCCTGCGTGACGGTCAGGGCCGCGCCACGGTCGGCCTCGTCGCGCACGGCGGCTATCGCACGACGTACGACGACGACGGCCGGCCCCACCAGGCGCCCGAGGATGGCATCACTGCGTTGCAGGAGGCGCGGCAACGGCTGGCCTTGCAAGGCATCGACGCGGCCGTGGAGCGTACGCCCCAGGGCGGGCGGCTGTGGGTCTTCACGGCCGCGCCCGTGCCGGCGGAGGACCTGCACGCGCTCCTGCACCTGGCGACGCGCGGGCAGGAGGTCGAGGTCTACCCGCGCCCGGCGCGCGACCAGGCCGCGCAAGAGCCGGTGCGCGCCCCGCTGGGCGTCCACCCCGAGGACGGCCGACGTTACGGGTTCGTCGATCGCGAGGGGCGACCCGTCGGGGCGACGCTGGCGGTGCAGGTGGAGCACTTGGACAGCATCAGGCGGGTGGACGTGGGGCGAGAGTTGGGCAACCGGCCGCACCTGCACGCCGAGCTGGCCGCGCTCGATCCACGCGGGCCGGCCTTCGTACCGGACGAGCCACAGGAGCGGGCGGTCGGGCAAGCGGATAGGATGACGCTGGCGGCGACGGCGCCGGCCGCGACGAGTTGGGCACGCAGAGGGGATCGCACGGGCGCGACGGTCCGGGCGCAACTCGCCGGCATGGGCGCGGAGCGGTACGACATCGGTGCGTACGATCGCTCAAGCGACGAGATGCTGCTGCGCCGGGAGTGGACGCCGGCGCAGGTCGAGAAGGCCATGCCCTGGCTCAAGCGTATGAACGCACAGGGGCGCGACATCTACATCCGGCCGACCGGGAGCAGCGGGCTATACCTGATCGACGACGTGCCGGCCGCGACGGTGGAGCGAATGCGCGCCGAGGGCTACACGCCCGCCGTCGTCGTCGAGACCAGCCCCGGCAATCTACAGGCGTGGGTGCGCGTGTCCGACATGCCCCTCTCCACGGAGGAGGGGACGGCCGTGGCGCGCGACCTGGCCGAGCGGTACGACGGCGATCTGAGCAGCGCCAATTGGCGGCACATGGGGCGGTTGGCTGGCTTCACCAATCGGAAGGAGGAGCACACGCAGCCCGATGGGCGGCATCCCTACGCCACGCTGCGCGGCGCCGGCGGGGAGCGCGCGCCCGAGGCTGCGGCGCTCCTCGACCAGGCACGGGAGCGGGCCACACAGAGCCGCCGTGGGGCGGCCGGAGAGCGCGACGACGCGGAGCCCCCACGCGACCAGGCCGCGCGGCGGGAGGCTTTCCCCCGGCCCCCGGCAGGGGCCGGCCCTGTGTCGCCCCTGGGCCGCGAGTACGCGCACCGAGTCCAGCGGCTCTTGGAGCGGTATCCCAACGCCGCGCTGACGGACCTGCACCGGCTCGACTGGATGGTGACGCGCGACCTGGCGCGGGCGCACCCTGAGGCCGACAAGGAGGCGCTGATGCGCGCGATCCAGGAGGGCAGCCCGCGCATCGAGGAGCGCAAGCGGGGCCACGTCTACGACTATGCGGAGCGCACGACGCGCTACGTGCTGCTGGACCCAGACGTGGAGCGCGTGCGGGCCGAGGCGGCCCGGACGGCGAACCGCGAGCGGGATCGCTGGTTCTGATACGAGCGGCAACGATGGGAGTAAGCATCCAAAGGCAGAGAGCACAGAAAAGGGGCATCAATACTCGTCACAGAAATAGACAAGGGTTGTTTTGGACAGAAAGACGTGGGCTAAGAGGTCATGCTCGCCGAAGTTGCTCGACGGCCAAGGCGGCAACCGCGCCGATCGCCGTATCGATGCGGGGCTGCCGCGATGCTCCCCGATACGATCGTGTGAACACCGCGATCGCGTAGCGCCGACCATCTGGATAGGTGACCACGCCGATCTCGTTGCGAATCCGGCCCATCAGGCTCCCGCTCTTCGCCTGCACCGTAATCCCATCCGGGAAGCCGACGGCGAGCCGATAGCTGGCTTGTTGCCCCATCAGTCGCCGCACCTCGGCACATGCCGCCGCTGGGGCCACCTCGTCGCGCCAAATGCTCCGCAGCAGGCGGGTTATGTCGCACGGCGTTGTCCTGATCGCGCGATCGGGCTGTAGCGCGCGGCAACGTCCCAATCGCACGTCCCGCTCCTCCTCTGGCAGGGACCAGAGCGCGTCTAAACGTGGCACACCGGCATCCTCAGTGATCGAGGCGATGAGGCCGCGCAGGTCGCTCACGATGACGGTATGCCCCAATCCGAGCGCCTGCAAGGTCGCATTGACCTGACTCAAGCCCACCCGTGCGATGATCACGTCGGTAGCAGCGTTATCGCTGATTGACAGCATCAGGGCGGTGAGGTCACGGAGCGAGAGGGTCGCGGGATCGTAGCCGTTCGACAGTGCGGTCGGTCCCGCCGTGCGATTATCGTCCACGATGCGGATGTTCTCGGTGACAGCGAGGTCCCCAGATGCTGCTTGACGGTAGAACTCCAGCGCCACCGCGACTTTGAACACCGAGGCCGCTACGACGGTGCGCTCGGGATGCAGCCCTACCGCCGCTCCGCTGTCGATATCCAGGACGTGCAGCCAGCCCTCGCACTCGGCCATACGCAGCGCCGTGGCCATGCGGTCCTCGATCGATAGCGCCTCGTCCTCGTTCCACATAGACGTCACGGCGAATCCCTTCCCCACGTCCAGGGTCTTGCACTTTGCATTAGAACTGCGCATATAGAACTGGACGGGTTCAACTACGGTTCATCAGATGCCTCAATTGTCCAATCCTTTTCAGCCTCTTGTAACTCGTATATTAGCTTCAGGTCAGGCACGTCTGGGGTATCGCTGAAAGGCACGTCTCGTACTAGGCGCGGGTCAGCCCTGTCTGGATGGCCCGAGATTTGTGGCGAGTTCAAGGGCTGGTCTAGGGACGGTTGCCTCTCTTCGGTGTGTATCAGATTTGGATCTGGCACATCTGGATCGGGGGGCGAAGACGGGCTAGGCGGTTGCTCATTTCCTTGCATCTATTTTCCTCATATCACAACCTGAACCAACGTCAGTAGTGCCAAGCATACGCCTTCTATACCGAGTGCAATCAGCGCCGCTTTTGTCCATCGCACCTTATTGTTAATAGTATCGAGGTCTCTAGAATAGCAGTTTGCCATCGTGGCTATCAAGCGCCGTTTCGTGAACTCCGGGTCTCTAAAAAGATAGTCTTTGCGTAGTGCGTTGGGTTCTGGGGCGCGATGGTATGTGCGTACCCCGTAAGCTTTCCAAGCGGCAAATACTACGGCTAGATAAACAACAACTGTCACGAACTCGAGAGCATGGACGGGCAGTGGTGCGGCAATCTGTTTCTGTCGCTCTATAGCTCCTTGCAAGCCTGTAGCTCCCGCTGTCAGAAGGCTTGCAGAAGCGAGTACAAAGCTCGCCTTGCCATCTAAAGCTGAGGCTTGCGCAGTTTGGCTTTCGAGCTGCGCCTTAACCTCATCGAACACAATGTCAAGGCTTAGTGGTTTGCGCTCGTCAGCCGTTGATGTGGTATCGGACATAATATCATTGGCGCTTACAGCTATGCAATCAGTGCAAAGCGAGTGAGCTGCTGTAAATTCCGTCGCTATAATTCATGCTGACTTCTTCGCTAGAATTTACAGCTGCGGCCGGATGAGTCCTGGCGGCACATACAACCCCTCCCTGAGAGATAGTATGCACTAACAGCAACCTATCTATCTCTAATGCGCACGTAGCCAGCTGCAAGATCAATGAGCATTATCGCTATCCCCAGGCGACCCCTCCATATTCGCAGGCGACCCCTCCATTTTCTCCCGCCGGCAGGCGGCCCCCTGTGGCGCGTGCCTTCCCCCTCACCGTCTACGACCTGACTAGTCGCGCCTCGTTGCAGCCCCAGCACACAAGGCGCGCGCCGCCGGCGCGTGGAGAAAAGCTGTGCCATCCTCTTTCTCGTCCATCGTCGTCGATGGCGCGGGGCGATAGGCGGTTAGTCGCCGGTGTCGTGCGTCAGGAGTTCCTCACACCGCCGCACCATCTGCGGTGCCCGATGAGCGGAGGTGGGCCACGCGCACCGTGTGCCGATCGTGGAGGGGGAAGTCACCTCGACCGCAGAGGTGCATGTCCAGGAATTGCACGATCCAACGTTGGATTAGCGGAGGCAGGGGCTCGCGCGGATACGGTTGGCCCGCTTCCCAGAACCCGTGATTGCCGTCCTCCACGACGACGAGGGTGGCGTCGGCGCCGGCGCCTTTGAGCGCCCCATAGAGTAGTTCGGCCTGTGTGAGAGGGACAATTTCATCCTCGCGCCCATGGACGATCAGGCAGGGCGGCGTGGCGGGGCCGACGTAGCGCAGCGGATTGGCTAGATCAGCCAGGGCCAGGTGGTCGAGGACGGGGCCGCCCAGCAGCAGATGCTCGGCGCAGGAATGCCCCTCCGCCAGGTGTGGATTGAGGGTAGGGTCGGTCGCGCGCGGATTGCGAGCGAAGTCCGTGGGCGCGGCCAATATGACGGCCGCGCCCACCCGCGGCTCGTGGCTTGACGCGTCGTCGCCATCGTCGAGTGCGGGGTCGCCCGCCGAGGTCGCGGCCAGCGCGGCGAGATGGGCACCCGCCGAGAAGCCGGCGATGGCGACGCGCGCGGCGTCGATACCGAGCGCGTCAGCGTTGGCCCCGAGATAGCGCAGGGCCGCCTGGACATCATGGATTTGGGCGGGGAACAGGGCCTCGGAGGAGAGGCGATAGGCCGCCGACGCCAGGGCGTATCCGGCCTGGGGGAGACAATCGAGCATCCCCGAGGTGATAACGTTGCGCTTGTTGCCGCTGTACCACCCGCTGCCGTGCAGCCAGAGTACGACGGGAAGGGCACCCTCCCGCAGCCCCGCGGGCAGCAGCATATCCATGGCGAGCGTCCGGTCGCCCGCCTGACCGAACGGTATATCAAAGACGCGACGGAATGCGTCCATGTCTGCACCCCTCTCTACCCTTGTCTGTAATGCACTGTCATGATGTGTCATCTACTAGTACGTGCCATCTTCGCGCACGCAGCTTTATTCTCCCTATCTGGGTCCACCACACAAGGCGCGCGCTGCGGCGCGCGGAGAAAAGACGGCGATGATACGCCCATCCCCGAGCGTCCTTGGCCCTCTCCCTTGGGCCGATGAGTATTCGGCGCGCACCCCCGCGACACCAGCGAGATCATCACTTTCAGGCGTGCCACCACGGCGACCGCGCAGAGCCGCACCCTGAAATGCGTTCGTTTTATAGAGGTGCTGCCCGACTGAACATGTACCTATTTTGGCCCCATTTCCCCTTGATATTAAGTGCATATGTACTGTATAATATAGAGGTAGGGAACAAAAAGGCGGGCTGCCCCCTCCCTGGTAAGAGTTTTGGGCAGCCCGCAAGTGATACCCCCTACGAGGGAGTTCTATGTCATGGTAGCACAGGCCCAAGATACCTATACCCTCGCTATCCCCGCCCCAAGCGGGAGGAGACCGCACCCATGGGCATGAACCAGATGATTGTCTTGCAGGGGGGGCGGGACACCCAGGAGGCGCAGGACGCGCCGCAGGAGCCCGCGCCTTGCCCGGTCAACGCGGCCCCGACGACGTTGTTTGAGGTGATCGACCGGGCGGTGAGCGCGGTGCTCGGCCAGTTCGACCGCTGGTGCGACCTCGACGAGCGCGACGGCGAGGACGAGGCGCACTTCGAGGCGTACGTGCGCTGGCGCGTCGCCATCATCGACGACGCGGCGGCCCAGGCGCGTACCCTCATGGTCGCGGACGGCCTGACCACCGAGGGGAGCCCCTGGCTCGCCGCCCACGCCCGCGCGTAGCGGGCCGGGCGGGACCGACAGATCGAGGCCGGCCGGGGCGCTCGCCCCGGCCGGCTATCACGTTGAGAAGGAGGATCAACGCATGATGAAATCGACGACCGTCAGAGGGCGCGGCCATGTGTCCAGTGTGCGCAAAGGGCCAGGCCTCCCCCAGCCGGCGCGGTACGATAAGGAGAGTACGGCGAGGGGGAGGGCACGCGTGCCGCTGGTCATCGACGGCATCACACATTACAGCACGGCCGAGGCCGCCGAGCGGTTGGGCCTCAAGCTATCGACGGTCCAAAACGCGATCACCGCCGGCGCACTTGCGTACCGAGAGATCGGCCCGCGCAAGAATATGGTGCCGGAGCCGGCGCTAGAGGAGTACCGACGCACGCACCTGGGGCGGCGCGGCCGCCCGAAGGGCGCGAAGAACAAGCCGGAGGCCTCGACGCCGGCCGAGAACCTTTCTGCCGGGCGGGAGGGCGGCGCATGATCGCGTATGTGGCGCAATCGCTCTGCGGGAGGACCGAGCTATGGGTGGTGCGGTTCGCCGGCCCGCGCATCGATGGGGGCGAGTCGGCCTATCGGGCGCTCTTTAGCGTGACCGGCGGCGAGGCCCCAGGCCCGGTCTCCCGCTGCGAGCTGGGGCGGACCCCGCTCAACGCCAATCGCCAGATCGACCGGGTGACGGCCGCCGCGTTGCATCCCGAACTGGTGCGCCGGGCCGAGGCCGAGTGGGCAACGCTCGACGAGCTGGACCAGTTCGATCCCAAGCTGAATATCAAGGATGTCGGCGAGTTGCTGACCGCGGAAGGGGGCGAGGCATGACACGCGAGGAAGCGGAACAGAAGGCGCGGGAGATGGGGCCGGAGTACGGCCCGCAGCGGGATAGACGGCGGCCCGGCGGCTGGGGCGTGGTCAATGTGCGCCGCGGCGCCGAGGGGAATAGACGACGCAAGGGGCGCCTGGCTGAGAACATCAACGGGCGCGCACATCTACCGCCCCTTGTCGAAATCCCAGAGGGCATGCGCTATTGCCATGGTTGCGAGGGGCCACGTCCCATCGAGGACTTCAGGACGCGCCGGCAGCAAGGACGAGTGTATTTGTTCTCTCGCTGCCGTGCCTGCCAGAACGAGTACTCGCGCCTCGGCAAGAAGCGCCGCCGCGCCGCCGTACGCACGCAGGCCCCCGAGCAGCCGTGACGCGGTTCCTGTAGCGGCGGGGCGGGGCACTCATGCCTCCTCGATCAGCCGCAGCCGCACGCGCCGCAGTGTCTCCGCGAACGTGGCTCGGTTCAGGGGCAGCGCCGGCGCCCGCCACGGGTCGCGCACGACGGTCGCCAGGGCGAGTGCGTCGCGCGTCATGTCTCGGGGCGTGGACGCGACCAGGCCGGCCATGAACGTCGTGATCACCGCTTCGTCGATATGCTCACTCGCCACCGCGCCGACGTGACCCTCGGGCGCGCGCATCGCTCACCCTTCCCTCTTAGTCACCGTCACGACCAGACGACGGGCCGCGCACCTGTGCATAAACGCTTCACCCTAATAATACAAGATGCTATGATGCGCTCCTCGTCGGGTGTGCGTCACAGCGTCCAGGGAGCGGGGTGGGCACGGCGAGGGCGGTACCACATACGGCGTGGCGGGGGCTGCGGGGAAAGGGGCGGGGGCAGGGCGTGATCGATGTTGATGGCTGGCGATCCATCGTCCTGGATACATGTCGGGAGCGTCCCGCGTTGCTCCCCCATGTCGCCGTCGAGGCCCTGCGCGCCCGTGACTACGCGACGCGTTTGCGCCTGCCCGACGACGAGCGGGCGCTGTGCGAGGTGTTTGCGCTCGCCCACGACATCGGCAAGGCCGGCTTGCTGCGCACGACCGACACAGACTTTCACCCTCTCGACGGCGCTGCCTTCGCGCTCGCCCGTGGCGATCCACGCCTGGCCGCGCTCATCGCCCACCATTCCGGTGCGCGCCACGGAGGCCGCGCTGCACGGCCTGACCATCTCCTATCCTTACGAGGACAGCATTATTAATCAGATCGTCGCCGTGGTGGATGCCTCCACCTTGCAATCCGGCGTCGTAGTCCCGATCGCCGAGCGCTTGCGGGACATCGCGGATCGCCACGGCTTCGAGAGTCTGCCCGTGCGCGCAATGCGGGCCTTCTGGCCCGAGTTGGTCGCGGCCGTGCAAGCTATCGATCAGTCACTGTTGTGAGGAGAGGGAGGACGAGCCGTAATCCCATCTCTTTTCTCCGGCGTTTGCGCCGGTCGTGTGTGCTGGCGATGTGAACACACAACCCGTGTGATCGCTAGGCGAAATCCCGCCATTCGATACGATAACTGACGGCCACGCTGGGGCACCATTTCCGATGCCCATGTCGTCGTCCTTGCTGCTTGGAAAAAAATAATTCGCTGTCGCCGTTGTAGCGCCGATAGACAGTAGGATGACCATGGCGGCGGTTATCGTATCAAGTGGCCGTAAATTGAGTAGCGTTCACAACCCGCGCCACCACGCGGGAGAAAAGGCTGCCTGATGATGGTGAGAATGGCGAGAGGATGGTCTCGTATGTGTCACCGACGAATGGCACTCGTCCTTACTACCCTATACGGTGTAACACGCAAACAATTCCAATGCGGTGGTGTTTGTCGCCCCACCCAGACACCTGATAGTGGCCTAAACCCTTGGCGTATCGGGAACTTCCACGCATACTAGTGGCAAATTGTCTATGCAGCATGCGATGGATGAGCGATTTTGCGTCCGAAAGGCTCGTTTGTGATCACACTCCATCAATTAAGAAAGCAACGGTATTTGTGTCACTTTGAGCGATCAAAGTGACAACGCGATGTGATAATTAATGAGGCGCATTTCTAGTCGACCCGCCCCGAAAGACGGACGTCCGCTCGCTCCCGGCGCCACTCGATGCGGGCGAAGGCGTTGTGATTGTGGATGCTCTCGTAATTCACGACGCTCACGCGGAACCAGGCGATGCGGTGGTCTGCCTGCAGCAGACCCGCTACGTTGCGGACGATATCCTCAACGAAGCGCGGGTTGTCGTAGGACTGCATGGTGACGTGGCGCTCGTCGGACCGCTTGAGTAGGGGATACACCGGTGCCGACGCCGACCGCTCGGCGATCTCGACGAGTTCCTCAATCCAGATGAGATCGCCGGCTTCATCGTCCCCATTCGCAGAGCGCACCTCCATCGTTACGTAACCCCGCTGGTTGTGCGCTCCGTAATCGCTGATCGCCTTGCTGCACGGGCACAGACTCGTTACAGGGACGCGCACCCCCAGCACAAAATCTGCGCCGGCGGCGTCGGCCTCGCCCACGAAGGAGCACTCATAGTCCATTAATGCCCGCGCACCGCTCTCGGGCGCCGCGCGCTCTATAAAATAGGGGAACGTGACCTCCACTCGCGCGCGCTCGGCGGCGAGCCGTCGCCTCAGATCTCGCAGCAGCGCCGGCAAGGTCCGCATTGTCACTTCACCCCGGTGCGCTTCCAGCACCTCGATGAAACGGCTCATGTGCGTGCCTTTGGCATAGTGGGGCAAACCTACGGATAGAGCAAGCCGTGCCACCGTCTGTTGTCGTTCACGCTCCCGGTCGAGCACGATGATGGGGTAGCGGATGTCGCTCACGCCCACCTGGTCGATCGCAATGCCACGCTCGTCGGGGCGGCCCTGCACGTCTTCCATGTCCAGGATCACTCGTCTTCTCCTCCGTATGCGCAGCCGGACGTGCAAGTCTCTCGCATCACCACCCCGACCAGACCCGGGAGAGTTGTGGACAACTTGCGCCAGATCCAGCGCGCCACATTTTCGCTCGTAGGATTCGCCAGTCCCTCGATCTCGTTGAGATAGTTGTGGTCGAGCTGCTCATGCAGCGGCTGGAAGGCGGCCTTGACGTCAGCGAAGTCCATTACCCAACCGCTCCGCTCTCCAACGGGTCCTTCGACGTGGAGTTCGACCCGAAACGAGTGGCCGTGCAGGCGGCCGCACTTGTGGCCCTGGGGGACGTGTGGGAGACGGTGGGCCGCTTCGAACGTGAACTCCTTGAAGATGATCATGCTTCGCCCCTTACCGGATGCCGACGATCTTGTGCGTCTGCAGCGAGACGCGCCAGCGGGGGTGCTCGAGGCAGTACGCGATCGTTCGCCGAATGTTTTCGGGCTGCGCCGGCCCGTCCATTGGTTGCAGGTACCAACGTCCAAAATCAAGCCCCTCGAATTGTTCAGGATCCCCGCCGGCTTGTGGGTAGACGAGTTTGATCTCGTCTCCCGCCCGTTGCAGCAGAGGTGCCCCAATCTTCGGGCTGACGCAAATCCAGTCGAGACCAGATGGGACAGCAATCGTCCCATTAGTCTCGACAGCAATCTCGAAGCCACGGGCGTGGAGAGCCTCGATCAACGGCGTGTCGAGTTGCAGCAACGGCTCGCCGCCTGTGCAGACGACATAGCGATGGCGCTTGTCAGGACCCTGCCAATGCTCCGCCACCGTATCGGCCAACTCCGCAGACGAGCGGTATTTCCCCCCGTCCGTCCCATCGGTTTTGAAGAAGTCGGTGTCACAAAAGCGGCAAATTGCTTTGTGTCGGTCCTGCTCGCGCCCCGTCCACAAGTTGCAACCACTGAAGCGTAGAAACACGGCGGGACGTCCCGTGTGCGTCCCCTCGCCTTGCAGGGTTGCGAAGATTTCTTTGACTGCGTAGCTCATCGTCGCACCATTAAAGTGTTCATTCATGGGTTCATTGCGCCACTGCTGGAGCGAGGCGGGCCACCGTGTTCGTCATCCCTCGCGCCCCATAGACGAGGGGAGTAACGGCGGGCGTCATAGTGGGTTTGGCCAGATACTGGCCCTCTACGCTGTGCAAGCGCATATCCAGCGGGAGCATCGTGAAAGCTATCCCTGTGAAGACAATCGTGTCGGTGAGCAGGCTCATCGCGTTCGACAGGCCAACGTACTGCCAGAGCGGACGGCATAGCGTCGCCGTCTGGATCAGCAGGTCGAGCATGCTTGAGCAGGCCAGGGCGACGAGGCTAACCACGGCTATGTGCCCGACGCGACGTCCCACGCTGCGGTGTACAGAATAGACATGGCGAAGCCCAACCCAACTGCTCATAGCGTGAGCCGGAAGCCGTATTGACGCCGAATGAAATCGTAGGTTGTACAGCCAAGTGCGAAAACAAACGTCCCGCTTGGCACCAGGAAGGGGTCGATAGGCAGCAGCAGGTGTACCGCGAGCCAGTTGGCGGCGACGTTGAGTGCCGCCACCACAATGACTGCAGCATAGAGCCAAGCGCGTGTCGGCGTCGACATAGGCGTAGACATGGTCATCCTCATTGCATGTGCATCAACTGGTAGGGGACCGGATCCGTCATGTCGTTCTCGGCGAACCCTTTCAGCCGCAGTTGGCACGCGTCACAGTGGCCGCAAGCCTCCCCTGAGGGAGAGGGATCGTAGCATGTGCTCGTCATCCCGTAGTCAACGCCGAGGGCGAGGCCTGCGCACACGATTTGGGCCTTCGTCATCGCCATGAGGGGGGCGTGGATGGTCAAACGCTGTGTGCCCTCGACACCGGCCTTGGTGGCGAGGTTGGCCATGCGCTCGTAGGCCTCGATATACTCTGGACGGCAGTCGGGATAACCCGAGTAGTCCAGGGCATTGACACCGATGAATATATCATTTGCCCCCAGCACTTCGGCCCAAGCGAGGGCGTAGGACTGGAAGATTGTATTGCGAGCGGGTACATACGTCACGGGGATACCATGCTCCATCTCATTGGGGTCGCGATCCTTGGGCACGTCAATGTCGGAGGTAAGGGCGGAACCGCCAAATTGACGCAGATCGATGTTGACGACAACATGCTGCACGACACCAATGGCGTCGGCAACGCGACGGGCAGCCTCGATCTCGTGCTCATGGCGCTGGCCATAGCGGAATGAGAGGGCGTAGGCATCGAAGCCGTCCCTCTTGGCGATGGCCAGCACCGTCGCCGAGTCGAGCCCCCCGCTGAGTAAGACAACAGCTTTCTTTGTGATCATTTCTCTACCCTATCGGGCCTAGCATGTAACAAGCAGGAACAAAACGTTACATGCTGTTGCAGCTTAACAATTCTCAACTGGGAGTGTCAGCCGTTACCCACACCGCTAATGGAGGGAGTGCATATGTTGGTCAGGATGTTGATGGATGTAAACACACGCTAGCGATGCTGTTAGCGATCAACTTACACGCGATAGGCCAATGGCTGCTGCAGAATTACGTGCTTTAAGCCTGTTTCTGTCCGTCACCGATGCGACCGGACTATGTCTCCCAAACTCTGGCGCAGTGTGCTTTAGCTGCGTGCATAAAGCTTAATCGAAGAAGGACAAGGGCGTTGCCAACGATGAGGACATGTCATCTTGCGAAGGGTGGGAACCAAGAGCGTCCACGTCCGGATAGAGCGTGCGCACCAGTTCACCTAGGCTCGCATAGCTGAGTAAGTCCTTTGTCCCGGTGCCGCGCGACTTTCGGGGCGCGAGTAGGAGCGGCGTGGGTAAGGGACTATTGATGCCGTGGATGTCGGCATGTTTGCGCCGCACCTCCGCGAACGCGGTTTCGATAACATACCGGTAAGCGCCAGCAGTGACGTAGGCCACGACCTGTCTATACGCGCTCATATGCGCCTCGAGGTAGGCGACGAGCCGCGCCGTGACGAGCGCTTGCTGCCGCTTGGCGCTGGAACTAAGGATATACTCGTAGGTGCGCACAGCCTCCACATCCTCGAACTCCAGCGGGACAGGGCCATAGAGCCCAGAAAGGGTGACTTTGTGGCAGCGGTCGATCTCATCACCGACGTGATCGCGGAGGAAGCGCCAAATTGTGGCGTGGGATTTCGATTTGCGGTAGGGCTTGGCTTGTGTGCACGCGATGATCAGCAACCGATCCTTACTGGCCGGAACAGTGTAGGTGGCGTCCTGCGACAGGTCGAAGGCTGACGGGTCGTTCGTGAGTGAGACGGCGTTATAGTGTTGCGTGATCTCTTCCTGCGTCCGCGGGAAGAGCTCGACATGAACGTGACCCAACGCCACAGCCACGGACGGATCGATCTGCGCGACAAACTCGACTAACTTCTGGGCGCGCGCGTGCGCTTGACTGAAACTGACCAGCTGCTTGGCCGTTTCCCCGGCGACGATGGCGTCGCGCATGCGCGTGATCTCCCTGTCCTGAAGCGTGAGGTTGTGGTACGCAATGATGCCGTACACATCGGACTTGATGTTGACCGTGAAGTGGCCTGCTTCTAGGTTGATGCGCTCCTTGTGTCCATCGATGCGCCCCCCTCGAAGCACCTCTTGCAGCTGGGAGAGCTGTCGGGGGGTAATGCCGGCGCACACCCGGCAGGCGCACGGTAGGTTGCCGAGCTTGCGGAAGTCGAGTGGACTCCACGTCGTCGGATCGTAGTAGTCGAGCACGCTCGCGCTCTTGATATAGGACGAGCTATCGTAGGTGTCGACACCGAGGTGCGTGAGAACCGGGATCATGTCTCCGGTGATGCCGAAGGCGTGGATTGGGATGTGTTGCGGGTCGAACGCCGACGGCACATCCGGCCCATAGAGCGTTTCCACGACGGCTTGCACGAGCATCACGATTCGGTCGTAATTGCTGGAGACGCGCAACGGGACCAGCGAGCCTATACCGATACCGAACGGCTCGTTCGTGAAGCCGGCGTCGGCGAGCCTGCGGAAGAGTTGCAGGACACATGAGGAGATTTGCTCCGGCGTCTGCCCATGAATCGCCAGGATGGGGAAAGGACGCTTGCCCGTTGGATCGACCTTGCCCTGTCGGTAGAGGAGATCCATCAACAGTACCGCGTTGTCGATGCTATTCGCGATCCGTGCAACCACCTGGTCGTAGCTGAGCATGGGTGGCACGGGATAATCGAGGCTGCAAATGATGTCAGCTCCATAATCCAACTGCAGTTGCAGCATGCTCTCCTGCGTCGGGTGATAGCCGAATTCGGCGATGTCGACGTCGCGGTTAAAAAGGAGCCGGAAGCCGCCCGAGTCGAGAAAGAAGAGTGGGTGGTAGTCGTCCGGCTTCCCTTGTTCCCGCAAGCTGTGGCGTACCCAATACTCAAGTGTCTTGGCCTCGGAGGTGCCGTCAGTGTGGGGGAACCACTGGCGGAACATGCGCGGTCGGAAATGATAGTCGGTGAAGTGCAATACCTCCGACATAACGGCGGGACGGCGATCCTCGAAAAGCAATTGCTGCTTGAGGAACTTGTGCGTCGCGCCATTGCGCTCTAATGACGGGGGACCGGTGAGCAGGTTGAGGACCGGGAACAGCGCAGGTGTTTCCATAGGCGTGCCGTTGACCTTGAGTAGGCCGCGCCGCGCCCGCACCCCGTCCGTCGGCGACCTTTGAATCGTCCGGAAACTTGTCGCCAACGGCGTGTCCGCCAACACACGTCCACCGCGGTTCAAGCGGGCGTTAACGAGTTTCATTAGATGCCACTCTCTGGCTCAGCACATGAGGATTTACGCCGAATTGCTCGATCAGACTGTGCTTGAGGCCCTCGGGTAGCCGGTTGTTGCTTAGTGTTGCAATATGCCCGATGCACAGACGCATGATACTGGTCAGAAGTTGCTCATCGGACCAGGAACTGATCGTATCCCACTCAGCGCTTGTCGCAGCCGAGGCATCCACGTAATCGGGTAAGTCGAACTCAGCGCGCCAGGTGTCAGCCTCCGGGCCTATGGCGTTCAACAACGTCCAGAGCAAGTAACAGAGATGGGGCGTCGTCACATCGTCCACATCGAGCACACGCTCTAGCTCTCTACGCCGCTCCGCCCCTTGGAGACGCTCCGCCTGTTGCCGGAATGCGCGATGCGTCGTGAGGAGGTCGTTGTAGCAGGCTGGCTCGACGCATATGGCTTCCACTTGACCGTCATCCCGTAGAAATGTGCCCTTAAGCTGACAGTCGTCGCATCTATTGAAAACGAGATCCCAGACGCGGTGGTGGCGCTCCGGGTCAAATGTGTGTGTCGTAATGACGATGCCTCGCTCGGCGAGAGCTTCCGTCTTACGCTCCAGGCTCAGCCGTCTGCTCGCTTGCGTCGCCAGTAGACGCTGCTCGAACTTGTGGTGATTGACCCGCGCGGCGGTCGCCAGCGCAGTCAAGTTGTCCTGCACGACTTGCTGCGCCACGCCGAGCTGCACGTCTCCATCATCGAGTCGCACGAGCTCAAGCGCTGATCCGATGGTGATGCGCCCCTGTGCAACGAGTTGTTGGACGCGAGGATCTAGCTTGAGTAGGTCGAGGCGACCGCGGACGAACTGTGAACTGCGCTTGAGTCGCTGTGCGAGGCCTGTGTCTGTGTAGTTGAAGTGCTGCTGCAACACCTCAAACGCTTGGGCTTCGTCGATGGGATTGAGTTGCTCACGCTCCAAATTCTCGACGAGTTGGATCTCGCGGCGGGTAGGGTCGTCAAGCTCGATGACAAGGGCGGGGATGTTGGGGCGCTCGGCGAGGCAACTGGCGCGCCAGCGGCGCTCTCCTGCCACGATTTCGTAGCGCTCACGCTCTGTCATCCATCTGACCAGGATGGGTTGTAGCACACCAAGACGGGTGATAGAGTCGGCGAGCGCGTGCAGGGACTCGTCGTCGAAGACCCGGCGCGGATTGTGGGGGCTGTAGTCAATTTGATCGACGGGTATCGTCCTTAGTTCAGCCACGGATACCCACTCCTGATACCATCAGCACGACATGCCTCCCGTTGCATAGCATACACGAGGGCGTCCCACCCTCATCTACAGTATCCACAAGTCCGGCTAATAGTTCAACGTTAAAGTAACCACTTGGGTCGGCATTTGTCAAGTGTTCCCCGCTACCCCTACACTGGGGCGTGGAGCGTGACTACATCGACGGACTCGTTGAGGATTGGATACGGGAGATAGGGGGGCAAGTCCCCCTCCCCCTTGCTATTGCTGCGCGTCTGTGGCGCCTGGCAAGCTATTTCCGAGAGGATCTCGAGGGTGTCCTCGTCGGCACCGGAATCAACAGTGAGAGCTTTGAGGTGCTTATCCTGTTACGCATCGCCGCTCCCCCCCATCGTCTCTCCCCGACCGATCTGTCCCGCGGATTGCGTGTATCGCGTGGTGCGGTGACGAACCGCATGAGAGCGCTCGTTAGAGACGGGTTCGTCACGCGCGAAGGTAATCCCCTCGACCGACGAAGCTCATGGATCACGCTAACGTCAGCGGGCATGGCTCTCGTTGACCGCCTCATACCATCCTGCCTCGTCCGGGTTGACCAACCGCTTGCCCCGTTGAGCATGATCGAGCGCAATAACTTCGCCAACCTGTTGCGGCAGTTGTTGCTATCCTATCATGATCATGTTCCGCTCGATGTTGTTTGATGGCTCGCGGCGTGCAAGGGATATGCCCTCATTGATCGCAGTGACACCATCCCTAAGCGCTACGCTTTCACAGGCGGCGCGGCGGTTCGTTACTGGGAGGATACAGGTTGCACCGAGTGTGAGAACCCAAGCGGCCGGTGTTGTAAGGAAGGATTTGACACCGCAGTTCCTCGTAGTTTCATCGTGTTTCGACAAGATCAGGTGTCCGATGTCCTGCGGCGTCTCTGCCATGTTGCTGCTGCCGGCGTCCTGGTGGTTGCCCTGACAGCACGTCCTTTCTAACCGATGGGGGACTTGCCCCACTTTCAATCATGTGACGGCTCGTTGGCATCCCCACGCGCCCTCTTAACTGCGTCGCCTAACGGCGGTAAAGAGATAATCGCCCCTGGCTCCACTTGCATGATCGCTTGTCGCACCCCATCCTCGATCACACCGACGAATGCGTTTTCAAGTAGGTCGGCAGGTTCGATGCTCACTAAAGCCTTCCTGGCCGAACGGTAGCAGCTCTCCTTCACCTCTCGCCGTGCGTCATAACCTTCATCGTTTTCCATGCCCCAGAACTCGATGATTATCTCTTGCTGGTATTGCTCGTCGCCAACCAAATACGGTACCTGCACGACAAAGTCGGGTAACATACGCTCTTCTTGCCTTGCCGTCGAGTTCCACAACTTCATCTCTGGCCCGTGAACGTAGACCCAGTCGCTGCTGTTGGAGCGTAGATCGAGGTAATTGGCGATCATAACCTCCCCACGGGAGTCGAGGGGTGTCCCCTTATACAGACTCAAATAGCGGCGTCGCCCTCCTCGGTCGATCGACTCAGCGGGCAACACGGTAGTCGTGCTACGTGTGCCGTCATCATTCAGCGTCTTAATCTGGAGCGTTCCCGCTTGAGCTTCGGGTATGTGCTGACGGTTATCGTACCGCACCGCTTTCGGGTCGATGAGATCATTGACGGGGTCATATCCTTGCGGAACCGACTCAACGAACAACATCTCGCGTATTTGGTGCAGTATTCGCCGCGAATTCACATACGCCGCCGTCTGCCGATCCTCCATGTTAGACCCATTTACGAGGCAGACTGGGCATCCGTCGTCGCAGCGTCGCGGCATTAGTCCAAGCAACTGACTGGTCATCTGCCGACGCAATGCGCCAACTTGATCTGGGATAGCTATATTCGTCGCCAAGTCATCACAGATGGCCTGATGTAATGTTTCCACGTAGGGCCACGTGTCCGTCCCGATCGTATTAAGTGTAGCTGCGACCACGACCTCTGGTTGCGGACGGTATCCGATTCTCTGCTGCAAGGCATTCTCCTGCCTCAGCAGTTCGTATACGATCAACGGCGGCTGGATCGCGGCGCTGGGTGTAAGCAACGTCGTGTCTGCCGCGTTCGTGTCCTCCATGATGTCATTGTCTGTGTCCGTCCCGTCTGATACAGACCCGGTAAGTTGCGCCGCGGCATCGTCGTCTGGGTCCTCGCTTTCGGCCACGTATACCTCTCCCGCGAAAATGACGCGCGCAACCGTCTCGAACGTCGGATCGTCTGGTATGACAAAGCCCGCCGCCTCGATAGCCTGGCGCAGGCGGGTGGGTCCCCCGAGGCTATCGCGACGCACATCCTCGATGAACGAGATGGTTTCTTGGGGCGTCCTCGACGGATCGAGCAGAAACCGGCGCAGTAGCATCTCGCCATCGCCGACTGGGCAGGCACCAAGGCCCGTCTGTAGCAGATCCCATAGATTGCGATCTTCGCCCGTTGTCTGCTCCGGCTTGCGGGTCAAGTTCTCGAAAGCTTGCCCGATTGCCCCGCTCCCGCCCGACACGCTGTCAAGGACGAGGATGCGCGGTTGGTCCGGCTGCGATACGCGATCGAGCCCCGGAAGATCGGCGTAAACCACCAGCGCTTCGGGTGCCACGCCGCCTAGTAGGGCGCAGTGGTTCTTCACGACAGCCGACAAGCTATGCAGAACAACCGTCTCGAGGTACTCCCGGAAAGGCCGGCTGTCCGTGAACCCATCTGTTAACGCGGCATTGATGTGTCCGACGAATCTTTCGATGCGATCCCGATCGCCTGGCTCATTCGTGTCAAGACCGTCAAAGAGAACAGCGGCGGATTGGTCGCCATCCCAATATCCCGGAGTTCCAGCCGTTCCCTCCATAAAACCGCGAATTTCCTGCAGATCTGCGACAGACAACGCCCACTTGCGCGGATCGATCGGGTTGGCGGCTATGTGACGAGCGAGCCAGTATGTGACGACGAGACGCGACAGTTGTATATACCGCAGTGGTAAAACCGTTGACTCGATAGAACGGGCCTCCTTGGCCAATCGATAGGCGATGTATCGCTGACGGAAATGGAGGCGCAGGTCATTGTCGAGCAAGACACGGAGCGCTACAGCACGGCAAAATTCTGCAGAAACGGTGAACTCCAACCCCTGGGTTGTGATCTCGTACGCAGCCATTCGGGGGTCTGGCTGCTCGGGTGTGCTATCCGGCCCGTAAAAGAGCCGACGCAACCTGGGATAGGCATCGACCGTGTCTCTGGCGGACACCTTTTTAAGCCGCAATGTACTGGTGTATTCGTAAAACAGTTGCAGGTAGCCGATGTCGTTCTCGAGGTAAGCGATAATAGATGCGAATAACTGATCGAGCTGACCAGGTGGTCTGACGCTTAGCCTTGGCCTACCTCTTTGCGGTTGAAATGGGACAATAATTGACGCGGCGAAAGCTTGCGCGTGCGTGTCCAGATCCCGCAACGTGTTCGTAGCCCGCGATGAGGGTGACTGATTCGCAGGGAGGGTGACCTCGGCGACGGTGTCGTAGCGCCAGCGCGAAGTGTCGTTATGACGACGAAAACCCTCGACCCTCAAGCTGCGCGGCCTAAAGTATCGGAGGGAGGGATACATGGCCTGCAGGAAAGTCGGGATGCCCATGAGTGAGTCCCGCAGGCGCGCCAAGGAGTATTCTTCGCCTATGCCACCCGAGTGCAAGGCATCCTGCCGCGCTTCGTCGTTCGGATAGAGGTATGTAGACGTTTTGTCCGGCGGGACTGGTGTCCAGTACGAGTCATCGCCAGCCCGTAGGCGGTACGTCACGTTGCCTGGTAGGAGCTCGGTCACTCCTCGGTCGAGCGCTGTACTAGGGTCGCGCGTCTGTTCCTCGGATGTTAAGAAGGTGTCTGCTGGCATGCCCGCTGGCCTCGGGTAGCTTGCCTCCACGGATGATTCCCCGGTGCTACCCTGCATCCCGAAATCTATGCTCTTAAAGGTGCTTAAAAAATCGCCGAAGTTTTTCCTCTCCGGGATACGATGCTCCTTCGCCTGAAAAAACCTATTCCTTAGCAGTTCCAGCGCCTCGTCGACGACACCGTCAGCCAGATGCGGTTCCTGTTGCTCGAGGTATGCACGGATCTGGACGCCTAGACGATCAGCTATGGTATCGCCCCATAGTCGCAGCTTGTTGATACGAAGCTCCCAGCGCCTGTCGCAGAAATCGCCGTCTCTTTTCCGGGTATCTCCATCTTCCCTACCAACGCTGGTGTAGTTCTTTGCGAAGATGTTGCGCGACGGGTAGTCCAGTATATCCTGCCATCCCGTCGCCGCAGTTCGTGCCGCGAGCCAATCGAATATGGCCAGGAAGGCGTGGGTGATCTGGACGTATCGGTTACGAGCGTTGAGTGGGATGTCATCGAAGGCCGGCTGGTACAGGTAGTTTGGCCGGTAGAAGTAGAAGAGGTCGCGCGCCCGGTACGGCCAGAGGAGCGTTACGATGACCGGCGACTGCTCCGGGTTGCGTCCCGCGCGCCCCCGTCGCTGGATGAACGCAGCGATGTTGTTGGGAGCCATGTGCTGGTAAACGAATTGGATGGTGTCATCGTCGTACCCGACTTCCAGAGCGGGGGTCGTCGGTATGAGATGGTTGCGTTGCAGGTCGACAGTAGCTGCCGATACGCCCGAGTAGTTGGCACGACTGACCTCGAGCGGCTTATTCCACCCCCATCTTTGCGCGAAGATCCAGCAATCACCAGCCAAAAAGCGTTGGCACTTGCGTATTCTTTCTGCGCCCCGCCCTTGCTGGCATCCTTGCAGCGTAGGCCCGTGAGCGGGCAGTTATAGTCGGTGCGAATCGACCACAACTTGTCTACATTAGCGCCATGTCGTCCGCCACCCTGCGAGTTATAGAACATTTCGAAGAGATTTACGTCGTTGACGCTATCGAAAAAAGCAAGACCCTTGTACTGAAAATTCGTGCCTTGAGCGCGATTCATGAGGTTGTGCATGGACGCCATCACAATCTGAACCGCCGCAGTCATACTGCCTACGCGCTTCTCCGGTGTGTCCGGATCGGACACCTCTCTTGGACGCACGAAGACGTAGCGTTCCCGCCCTGTCGTCGTCTTAAGCTCATCTCCCGCGCTATCCTTGTCATTCGGTTTGCGCACGGTGATCTTCGTATGGGCATCGTCAGGCTGCATGCCCAGCAACTTGGCCATAAAGCTCGCCTCATCATAAAGGGTTGCGGACACGCCAATGGGGATAGCATAGCGCACTCCCATACCCAGCTCCTGGGCGGCCAATGCGGTGCGCTGCTGGAAGCGGCTGATCAAACGCGAGAGGTGCGCGCCATTGAGACCGTTCATTAGATGCACCTCATCCAGGACGAGGAATTGTGGCGGCGCTATTGCGGGCCCATTTCCCTCGGACCACAGCCCCCAGAGATGCTGGTATTCCGGTTGCACGAGATACCGACTGAGCGATTTATCCGTGATAATGAGAATGTCAGGGATGGAGTTTGGCGCTAACTGGGACCTCTGGAGCGCTCTCCTTGTGACCAACAACTGATTGAGTACGCCATCATTCGGCACCACTTGGTGGGGCGTTGTGGTTGCAGGGTCTTGAGGCTGCCAATACAGAGGGTCCGCGCTAACAAGGCGCGGGTACGTTGTATTTGCTTGTTTTATAGCGTGGTTATCCTCGAAGACGAGGCTGGAGTCGGGCGTGGCCGTCCCTCCTTGAGAAATTTGGTTTAAAACTGCGGCCGGCGGCTCGAAAGGACAGTCCATAAGGTCCATCTTGACCGTGCGAGCGGGTATGTTCGCCATAGACCCGTAGCGTTCACACGCCTTTGTGAGAGGATCATAGTGCTCTTGCCTGATCGTACTGTTCACCAAAGTGTTCTGTACACCTATCGTCAAGCGCGGACCGCCATAGAGCTCCCACAGCTTGAGGATTCTCGTGATTCGACCCAGCTGATTTAACGCCAGCTTGATGCGTGGATATACGAGCACGGCACCCACCCCTGGATGCATCGCCGATCCAGACCGCGCGAGATCACTCTTTTGCTGCGCGATTCTAGCGAGGATTGGGAAAAGAAATCCTTCCGTTTTGCCCGAACCCGTGTCGCCCGCCACCACGATAGCCTTGCGTTCAGCGTTTCCAGTGTTGGACAATTCGTAGATCGATGTGAATGCGCGGCGCTGGAACTCTGCAGCCCCGGCCCACCTTAGACCTTCCTCGATGGTCCAACGTAGCGTCTGCTTGATATCATCATCTATGGGTGCCGTCCCGTTGTCCAAAAGATGTTCGACCGTGGCCTGTAGCCGGTTTGGGCGCGTGCGAGGTCGAAATTCTGTGCGCACAGCCTCGACCAGCTCAGGGGAACGGGCTATCTTCCGAGGCTGCCCGGTATTGTCATCAAAGAATCGCTGGCGAACAAGCCTGATATCACGAGTTGTCTCGGCTATCTTACTCCGGTAGATGCCTCGCTCTATCTCGATCACATCGCCGTGTAGCACGCTGTCACGCAGAATGGCTTCCACCTCGGTCGATGATAGGGCGAAGCCGGGCGCGTTCTCTTGGAGGTCCACAGTTAGGGTGTCGACGGTGATGCGGGTATTGTTGATGCCAAAGTTGAGTTGCAAGCTCTCGAGTTGCTCCATGCGTGCCATCACTGTGGCAATTTGTTCGCGCGTCGGTTGTGCGTTTATCGACATCAAGAGATCCTCCAAGAACGACAACTATAACTGCCTGGATCGGAGAACATTACAGTACATGGAAGGTGGGTAAGAGAGCCTCCCAGCGACCGGTGACCTCCAGGAAACGCGCGGGCGCGCCGGCGTGGAAATTCGCCACATGCGTGTGCGGCGTGTCGGTATGGAACGGTTCGGGGGCCAGGACATTGTGCCACTTAAACTCGTCGTAACGCTGATCGAGCAGCACGAAGGCACAGCGGTCCATTGGCGTGCGGATACCACGCCCAGTAGCCTGCAGGACTTCGAACATCGAGGGCCTTTCGTATGCATACTGCCATGCTGCCGCCCACTCCGCTTTGTGGGCTGGATTTCGGTCGTTTAAGGGGGCGCTGGGCGGCGGTGTATTGGGATAGAGCAATGACCAGAGCTGCCGGCAAAGCTGCTCGTGGAACAGCTCGACCATCTCCGCTGGGACGGAAACGCAAATCACCGTCTTAATCAGGTTGCCCGCGAAGTTTGCTCCCTGAGCGAGCTTGCCCGTATAGACAGCAAACAGGTAGGCATGCGCGTCGATTGTGCCCTGTCCCGATAGTCGCTCTCGCAGTAGCCTGTTGTACTCCTCGATGCTAGTCGCTTCCGCAGCCGCGTCGCCGCTCCGACGTTCGCGCACGACCAACGCCTGTTCTGTAGCCGGCATTTCATCGAGCACGGCTTGCATGAACTCGTAGGAGCTGAAGAAAACGGCGGTTACCCCAGGGGTAGCACGCCCACTTTCGACAATTTCGTATTGATAGTAGGTGTACCAGGACTGACGATCATAGTACTTGCCCAACGGAAGGCTGCTGTAAACCCATTGCTGATGGTCGACGGCAAATGGAGAAGCAGCTTTGAAGACCTCTGTTCCTTCTGGCAGGGCGAATTGCGGGACGAGCATCTTCAACTCGTCCTCGGGATCTTTAGGTGCGACTAGAGTTCCCGACATGGTGAGGCTAGCCTTAACCCTGCCGTACCCGCGTTTCAGGTCGTCTGTAGCATTGACGCGCCGGACGTGAAGCATTGGCTCGCGCGCGATCGGGTGCAGGGTACTTGGCCTTTCGGCGACCGTGTATATCACGACGTTGTCATCGTCAGATGCAGGAACGAGAAGGTTGCGGACAAGCCTCTCCTCGATCGTCATCCGTTCCCCTTCGTCCCCGACTTCCGCCCGTCGCTCGTTCCAATAGGCGAGCGCAGCCTCGAGCAGGGATACGTCGAGGGTTGCGCATACCTGGCTAGGAGCAAGTCCGGGCCTGGCAGCCGGGACGGCCAGCTTGCCGTTGTCGAATAACGATCCTAGGAGTGGCTGCAAGGCGTCTCTCGCGGCCGCGTTCGCCGTATTTTGTAAGCGTCGCTTCAACTCGTCGCGGCGCACCTGGACATCCCGTGCAGTCCGCACTCTGGGGATGAGATTATGGGCCTCATCGACGATGAGTACAACCTCCTTGTGGCCGAAGTGGCTTGTCTTGTCCCACGCGACGGCGGCATCTGGGTCGAACACCCACCAGTAGTCGCACACGACAACGTCCGCCGTCTCCATTAGCCCTTGAAGGTAATGATAGGGGCATATATCCTCGTCGTTGAGGTGCGTCGCGACATCGCGCCACGAGAGGGGACGATTTGGCAGAAGCCCCCAATCATGCGCTCGGCGCGACTCGGCGCACATCTCGTCAGTCGGGCGCCCATGAGGGGTGCGGCAGAAAGTGGTACCTTCCACGGTCACTTGATTCTGCCCAGCCAGGTCGACGACTCGGAGCGTCGTCTTAAGGCCTCGCGTGGCGCGTAAATCCACCAGCCGTTGTAAGTCCTTAATGGGATTATCGTGCTGATTGACTGTTGTAACCAAGTAGTAGACTTGGCGGCTCTCAGGGGCCTGCTGCTGCCAGGTGAGGGCGGGAGCGAGGGCTGCACTCGTCTTGCCAAGGCCAGTAGGCGCATGTGCGAGCAAATGCGGCGCGTTCTGACCGCCGCCCTGTAGGATGTTCCACCATCGGTCGAGCATATCCTCCTGGCTCTTATCCTCAGTCCTGAGCCCTACTCGCACCGTATCATGTGGGTACCAATCTTTGTAAGCCGTATCGGAGCGTAACGGCCGTTCATTGTTCACTTGCTCCATCGGCCGTGATGTCGGCACCGCCGGCGAAAATTCGGTGAGATGTCGCAAGACAGTGGACATCTCGGTACCCGTCAGGACGGACGCTCCCGACGGGAAGGCCGCGTAGACAGCCCACTTTAGTGGATTGTCCTCGATGTCATTCTTGTCGTCACAGATGACCTGCCCCTGGTCCTCCCGGTAGGTGACGGTGCTTCCCCCAGTGAAAAGGTATGTCGTCAATGCGCCCTCGACCTTTTCCATGACGAGGTCATAACCTGGGATTGGGGTCGGAAGAGGCCTCGAAGGAAAAGATTTCTCTAGCGTCTGTTGCAGTTGCTCACGCGAGCCGGTAAACTTCGCGCCCTGGTCGCCTAGGAAGGCCCGCACCTCCGATTGAACCTCATCACTTCCGTCCCCTTGCAGTGTCAACTCACCGGTACCCTGGTCCCACAACACGACGTTGGCACCTTCAAAAGTGATACGCGCCTGCCTCGGGGAGAAATCATCGTCATATGCCCAGCGGCGGATAGTCTGCATACTCACCAGCTCTTTGCTCAGTCGATTGCTAATGTTGACCACATTCGCGGACGCACGCACGACGGATTATAGAGCGGGCGTGCCATGTTCGAACTTCTCCTTCTACATGCGAGCAATCCGCACCTTCACCATTATTAGCGGCAAGGGACGGGACGTAGGAAACAATCTTGCGAGTTGCCGTAATTTTTGGGTCTTCTTCCTCAACCATTTACTGCTCTCCCAATGTTGCAACTCGTCAAACGCTACGACCGCCTTTGTCACAATCGCGCTACATAATGATCAAGTATAGAGCGGTATCGCAATCAGCGCTATGGAAATCCACACCACAACCGCATTACACGCGTGCGCGGTGTCACTTTGGCGGCTTACAGGGTCATAGGCACTCCTCTATGAGACCTCATCAGAGGTTCAGGGCTCTCCCCGCGAGTTGATACCGCTGGCAAATTCTGGCAGCCCTCCGCTTATTCGGGCCAAGACCCCTTCAAGGGCTATAAGCGACGAGAAAGGCGGGTGATAAATTGGTGCTTATTCGTCCGTCTTAGCCCTTCCGGCAATTTGCCAGCGGTATCAACTCGCGGGGAGAGCCCCGATCACGCGGCGAGGCGTGCAGCGAACAAAAGCTGTTTTACTTGACAGTAATCGAAAAGTGTGTATTGGGCAAGAACATAATGCACTGATCTGCGAACGATGGTAGCGTGAGAGAGGGGCAGGAGTGCAGCGGCGCAGAGCACCGCGCGCGTCGTTGTGAGAGGGAACACGATGGGCCAGGGAGTACACTTTCGCAGCACGCCGCCCGCGCAGCGTCGCTTGTTGTTTGAAACGTGGCAAGCAACGGGCGATGTGGAGGCGGCGTGCGCGACCGCCCATGTGGGACGCCGCACCTTCTACTCGTGGAAGGGCCGCTTTGAGGCGGGGGG
>JAABUJ010001621.1_pt1 | contig 31894 bp, 23 predicted proteins | sample 5559131 | NCBI WGS metagenome assembly JAABUJ01 (sample SAMN10711875, study PRJNA513366) | rock metagenome | isolation source: Antarctica rocks | place: Antarctica: Victoria Land, Mt New Zealand nord | collected 2016-01-07
TCAACTGGTCGCGGCGGCTCTCCAAAGACTATGAGTTGCGCCATACCTCAGCGGAAACCATGATCCATATCGCCTTCGCGCATCTGCTGCTGCGACGGCTTACTTAGTTTTTAGACAGGCTCTTAGAACAACCTGTGCTTCCGCAGAAAGTACAACTTTAGTTGGATGACACACAACCTTTGGGGAATGGGAATTCTCCTATGTTTTGCGGGCCCCAGTCGAGGACGTCTGCCCCGGAGAACAATATGCGGTTCCCTGTCTTAGCTCTCTCAGCCTTGGTGTTGTGTGCGTCTGCGTCGGTCGCGCAGACCGGGTTTTCAACCAAGACTTACCCTGACGTTCTTTCCCCCGCGAACGATAACACCAGGCTGCTCACAGCAGACCTCAACGGCGATGGCCGGGCGGACCTCGTCTCCTATGGCTCCCGCTACTCAGGCTCGAACGGGGCGAGTGCGTCGAGCAATACCGCCAACGTGTTCCTCAATAATGGCAGCGGGGGATTTCTGGCGCCCGTGTCACTGCCCGGTTCAGCTCAGATCCAGGGTGCGCAGATTGGAGACATGAATGGCGATGGTTATCCTGACGTCGTCGCCTGCCAGAACACCGGCACAGGTCCCTCACAGGTAGTGAGTGTTACGGTTTATCTGAATAACGGCAACGGCAGCTTCAGGGCGCTGCCAGCGGTTTCGGCACAAGGGCAGTGCTTTGGACTCACGCTCGGCGACGTGTATCACAACGGTCAACTGGACGTGGTGACTGGCGGCTACGCAACCGGTCAGTATGGCCCGGGAGGCCAGTACTATCCCGGAGTGACCAGCTACATCGACATCTTCCGAAACGACGGGACTGGTAAAATCAGAAATAGCGGAGCGCAAGGTATCACGGGACTCCTGGATGACCCAAAAAACAGCAGCAACTTCACCTACTGCGGCATCATCGACGTAGTCGGTGGCGACTTCCTTGAGGATGGACGCTTCGATCTGGTGTTGACGACAGCGTGCGAGATTGGGCAGAGCAGCCGGGGCGCACAAGGCACGACCTTCTTCGCCCCGGAAAGCACCGATCTCAGCGGTCCAACCTACAACACCTTCAACCACCTGAACTCCGCGTACGAGGTCTACAACAATGGGCGCGTGGCGGATGTGAACGGCGACGGCAAGCTGGATGTCGTTTACCCGGGCAACGACGGCAATTCGGGCTACCTGACTTATGTGAAGAACCAGGGTAACGGAAGCTTCAGCTTCAGCAACCTGCTCAGTACATCCAATCCTCCTTCGGCTGTCGGCGGCGCTGCGGTTGCGGACTTCAACGGCGACGGCGTCAACGACATAGCGTTTACGAACAACACCATCCCGAACAACACGCCTACAATGAGCATTCTTTCCGGGACGAAAAGTGGTACGTTCACGAACTCACAGAACTTCTCCCTAGGGCCCAATGGCAATTTGGCTGGAGATGTAGTTTCGGTCGACTTCAACGGAGACGGCAAACCGGACCTGGCGACGCTGGTTTATGACTACACAACCCACTCCACTTCGCTCCAGGTGTACACGAACACACAGTCAGGCAGCGGCAATGCCTGCGCCATTCCCTCCACGATCAACACGAACAAGATCTGTTCCCCTGCATCGGGTTTAACGGTCAGCTCCCCGGTGACGGTCGATGCGGCTTCGAACGTGACCGGGTTTACGCTGAACCGGTTGTATCTGGATAACAAGGCGGTCTACCAGACGGCTTCGCAAACCGTGAGTACGCTAATCACAGCAGCCAATGGCAACCACCATCTCGTGCTGGTGAGCTACAACAACAAGGGCCAGGCATTTACTTCTGGGGTGAACTTCGCGGTTGGGGCAGCGGGCAATGGCTGTTCCGCTTCAGGTGCAGGTTTGGCGATCTGCTCGCCCACGCCAGGGTCCACGGTCGGTTCGCCGGTGACCATTACGGCCGATGCAGTGGCGCAAAGCGGCAATATCACTGCCGTCCGCGCTTACATCAACAATGTGGCGGTGTTTACAGTCAACAACCCCTCTACCAGCAAAATGCAGCAGGTGAGCCAGTCAGTCACGGTCGCTGCGGGAACGCATCATCTGGTCGTCCTGGGCTACCAAAGCACAGGTGGACAGGTGTCGAGTTCAGAGACGTTCACAGTCACCGGCAGCGGGCCTTGCGTCGCGTCGACCATTGGTTCAAGCGTTAGGATTTGTACGCCCACAACAGCCGCGGCCCATTCTCCGTTCATAGTCTCGGCAGGATCGCACACCTCACAGGGAACACTGGCTGCTATCCGTGTGTACATCGATAACGTTGCGGTTGCGCTTGTCCGAAACCCGCAACAAACCACCTCGTTTAGCATCAGTCCTTCAGTTTCCGTATCTGCGGGATCTCACAGCCTGGTGATCGTTGCTTACCCCTCGACCAGTGGGTCCTTGACGGCGCGGGAGACAGTCACGGTGCAGTAAAGCGTGAAGCTGCGGAGAAAGTCGGAGGGTCGCCATGGGCGGCCCTCCTGATTTGCGGGGCTATTTTGGCTTCGTAGCAGCAGGTGGCACGGCTGCGGATTTGGTCGGCGCTCGACCTGCTTCAGGCTCGTCGATTTTGACGATGCGATCACCTTGCACATCTTCAAGGTGCTGCACAATTCCGCTGGGCCAATGAATCTCGATCGACTTTGCCGACGTGTCATCGCCCAGACCGAAGTGTGCGCGCTTGTCATTGGAAGAGAGATAAGAGCCTGTTGTCGAGACGGTTTCATACTGCATGCCGTGGGACGTCTTCAAGCTGATGGTGGCCCCGATCGCATCGCGATTGGACCGGTGTCCAACCAGCAGCAGCGTCAACCAGTGGTGCTGCGTCTTGGTTTCATTGTGCAGAATGTGCGCGGCCCCGCCGTTGGTGGAGACCACGGCATCAAGGCGTCCGTCGTTGTCCAGATCGCCTACGGCCAACCCGCGCCCTACCCAGGGCTGTTGAAACGCCTTCCCGGCCTGGGCTGAAACGTCCTGAAACTTGCCGGCTCCCAGATTGCGCGCCAGCAGCATTGGTTCTTTGTAGTGCAGCTGCGGGTAGTTGAGCTCGACGGTATCGAGGTCGTGACCCTGCGAGACCAGCAGATCTTTCAACCCGTCGTTGTCATAATCCAGAAATTGAATGCCCCAACCAGAGTGCAGCAGAGTCATCCGCGCCAAGCCCGAAACATACGTGTCATACGTAAACGAACCGTCGCCGTTGTTGCGATACAGCGCGTACTTCTGGTTCGCAAGATTGGTAATCACGAGATCGGTCAGACCGTCGTTGTTGTAGTCCTGGGCAGCAATGCCCATTCCGGCGTAGGTGCGACCGTCGCCATCCACCGCGATCGCGGCGTCCATTCCCGTTTCCTCAAACGTACCGTTTCCCTTGTTATGGTAGAGGAACTCAAGCATCGAATCGTTCGCGATGGCAAGGTCCATTCTGCCATCATGATCGAAATCTGCAATGGCAATCCCGAGACCTTTGCCTGGTTCTCCCAGACCAGCTTTCTTCCCTATTTCCGTAAAGGTTCCGTCGCCGTTGTTGTGATACACAAGCGGTCGGATGGCCGGGAACACATCGGGATGACAGTATGCGCGATAGCCCGCACGGTGCTCACCGCACCAGAGGTCGTCGAAGTCCCAGACCACGTAACGGAGAACGACAAGGTCCAACAAGCCATCGTTGTCGAGATCCACCCAGGAGGCAGAGGTCGACCAGGTGCGTCCCGGCGTGGTCGACCCGCCTGTACCGCTCTTCAGCGTTACATCGGTGAAGGTACCATTGCCGTTGTTGTGATACAGGTGGTTGCCCCCGTAAGAGGTCACGAACAAATCTTCGAAGCCGTCATTGTCATAGTCTCCGACCGCCACGCCCATGCTGTATCCAACGCCTTGCAGGCCCGCCTTCTCAGTTACATCTTCAAAGGTTCCATCCTTCTTCTGGTGGTACAGCCGGTTCCAGTCCGCCGGGGAGCTCTTCCGGGGCACCGTTCCCTTTGGCGCCGGGTTCGGGATTGGCGCGCCATTCGCGAAAAAAATATCGAGCCTGCCGTCATTGTCGTAATCGAAGACGGCGACCCCGGACCCCATCGTCTCCAGCAGATACTTCGTGCTGGTGTGATACGCCTGGCCCTTGAAATCGATGCCGCTCTGCACCGCAGTGTCGGAAAAGTCTGCGTGATCCGCATCGGGCTTGACTGTCTGTGCGTGCAGAGGCAGCATCAGCATTGAGGCCCAGACAAACAGCAAGGCGCAGCCAGCACCACACCGGTGCAGAAGGCCCGCGCGGCGATAGCCTCTCATGGAGAGCGTGACATGGAAGATGGGCACTGGGCGAACTCCTCACAGCATCAGCAGCGGCCTGCTGTTGATGCAGCTTCTATACCTGGTTCCGTAATGGCGTACAGCGTTGCGACGTTTGGCGAATACAGGGATCCTTCACTGCGTTCAGGATGACCACTCTACAAGAGTGGGAACTCGGGTTTTACAACAAGGTAGTAAGTGAATGTAGAGAGGCTATTCCGTCTTCTGGTTGTCATTCCCGAAGGGAATCTGCGTTTGTTCTTGTTGTTCCCGACCTTCTACACCACCTTAAACCCGCTTCAAACATATCCGGATCAGCGACTAGCCTGTTCCAGTACGGCCACCCCATAGTGATCGAGCGTCACCTGAGATACCTGTCCTCCCTTGAGCACATCGGTCATACTTCCCTGTAGCTTGACGGTCTGCGGCTGCGCGCTATAGTTGGTCAGGATGAGCACCTGTTTGCCCCCTCCTGAACGTACAGAGACGTCCACGTCGTCCGGCACATCCGGCATCACGGCTTGCAAGCCACTTTGGGCAATCATCCACTGCGCTGCGGATTTCATCGCGTCGCCGTTCAACGCGGCACCAATGTACGTAACACTTCCCTTCCCTACTCTCCGGGTCACAGCGGCTGGCTGGCCGTCCAGCCAGCCATTGCTCTTGCCATAGCGCATCAGCACCTTGGCCTCAGGCGATTTCACCGCAAGCTGCTCGGCCCAGATTGCATCCTCTCCGCTACCCCATACACCTTCGACCGGGACGGGCTTGTCCAGTGCATACCACTGCTCAACCCGAGCGCCGAGCATAGCCGCAAGCGGCCCAGGCTGACGCTCCGGCCACAGGCCATTGTCTTCGTCCTTCATACCGCTTCGCTGCCCCAGCACGAGGTGCCCGCCGCCGCGCACATACGCCTCAAGATTTGCCGCCGCCTCCGGCGTAATCACGTTGAGAGCGGGAGCTACGACCAGCTTGTAGCCGGACAGCGGAACGGTATCTGCAATCACATCAACCGACCGCACCAGCTTACGCACAGGACCATAGAAGGCAAGCAGAGACTCCACTGGATCGAACGCCTGATTGTGCCGCTGCCAGTTGATGGCCCAGCGGCTGTCGTAGTCCTGAAGGATGGCAACATCTGAGTGGACCGTCGTTCCTGCTAACGCCTGCGCGGCCTTTGCGAACTCAGCTCCAACCTGGCTGACCTCTGTGTAGAGCGGCACGGGAGTTCCGTCCGCACCAACGAGCACGCCGTGATACTGCTCCTGGCCATTCAACGCGCTGCGCCATTGCCAATACTCGACCGCTTCGGCACCGTGGCCCACGTCGTGCCAGGCCATCGCGCGCACTTCGCCCTTATCGAGCGAATTATTGTCCTTGGACCAGTTCACGAAGTCGGGCTGCGTCTCCATCACCCAGAAATTTTTGCGCAGAAAACCGCGGGTCAGATCTTCAGCCGCACCGTTGCGCACGAGATCCAGATGTCCCGTTCCGACATAGTCATCCCACGAGGCGAAGTCGAGACCCTGCGACACTTTGTAGTGGTCGTAGCCGTCGAACCAACCCATCATGTTCGTCGTGATCTTTTGTCGGGGCTCGGCATGGGCGCGGATAGCGTCGAGCTGCACTTTCTGATAACTGCGCCAGGTGTCCGACACAAACTGGTTCCAGTTCAGCAGCAGACCAGGGTTGCCGTACTTCACATCGATAGGAATCTGGTTCCAGTCAGAATAGGTCTGACTCCAGTAAGCCGTCGTCCAGCGCGCATTCAGATTATCCAGGGTCTTGTACTTCGTCTTGAGCCACTGATCGAACTGCCTGCGAGTTGCCGGGCCATAACTTGCATTCGCATACTCATTGTCAATTTGCCATGCGATGACATTGGGGTCGTGGCCAAATTGGTCCGCCATCCGGGTTGCAATGTCCGCAGCCAGTTCGCGGTACTTCGGATCGGACCAGTCAAACTCCTGGCGGTCGCTGTGCGTGTCTTTCTGGCCGTTCTCGAGCGTGCGGATCACCTCGGGATACTTCTGTTTCAGCCACTGCGGCGGAGCTGCTGTAGGTGTACCCAGAACCACGGCAATGTGGTGGCGTTCAGCGGCGCGAATCGCATGCTCCAGCCACTGGAACTGGTAATCGCCTTCTTTTGGCTCCATGCGACTCCAGGCGAACTCGCCAACGCGCACGAAGTTGACGTGTGCCGCCTGCATCAGGGCGAGATCGGCGTCCCAGCGCGATTCTGGCCACTGCTCCGGGTACCACGCGGCACCCAGCATCAGCGGTGGCGTTCTCGACGCGGACGGCAACGGAGTCTGGCCCGCGAACAAAGAAGACGCCAGCACTGAGAGAAGCGAAACGGCCGCGCGCTTAAGCATGCAAGCCAATATAATCTGTAAACGATTGCAACGTCATTTCCGCGGTCCGGTATCCACCGTAAGCAGGTGATCGGTCGCATCTCTCGTGCCGAAGCTCGACACGTTCAGGCTTTCGCAACGTCTAACGTAGGCAATCCCAGTTCCAGTGACCAGATAGACAAGTTTGAGCTTATGAGCACGCACACCCAATCTTGCAACCGACGCACGAGTTCGCTGCTTCTGCTGTTACTGGTACTGTCGTTTGCAGTCGCCGCCGGACTGGCGTTCGCTCCCAGGCCTGTGGGTGCCAGCTCTGAAAACGACGCTGCCGCTGCGCGGAGAACCGCCTACAACCAGAAGACAGCAGCCACCTACTCGGACCGTTTCGCGCCCGGATCGCATTTTCTGCCTTCCCTGATGACCACCGACAATGGCCAGTTTATCGATCCCAAAAGCTTTCCTACGGCCGAATATTGCGGTCATTGCCACAAGGAATCGGAGCATCAGTGGCGGCAGTCCGCGCACTCGAACTCCAACCGTCCGCCCTGGTACCTGGCGAACGTCAATCTGCTGCGCGACAGCAAAGGCGTGGAGTTCACCCGCCACTGCGAAGGATGCCACAATCCGATTGCTGTTGCCGCAGGAGATCTGACGCCCGGTGCGCCCAAGCACCATTCTTTCGATGACGATGGCGTCACCTGTTCAGTCTGCCACTCTATCCAGAAGACAACGACTTCCGGAACGGGATCGTACGTGCTGGGCACTCCGGCCGTGCTGCTGGACGAGAATGGCCAGCCCATCACAAGGCCTGTATCGGACGGTGAAATCCTGGCCCACCTCGACCGCCACTCGGCCGCCGAGATGAAGCCGTTCTACAAAACGTCCGAATACTGTGCTGCCTGCCACAAAGCCGCTCTGCCAAAAGAGTTGAATGACTACAAATGGCAGCGCGCGATTTCGCTCTACGACGAATGGCAGAACTCCTCGTTCGCGAAAAAATCACCTCTGCCCTTCTACAAAAAGCCGACCGTTTCGACCTGCAACTCCTGCCACATGCAGCGCGAACCGCTCAAGCTGGCGGACCCCGGCGCGAAAGCTGGCCTGCTCGCTTCCCACCGCTGGCTTGGCGCCAACACGGTCATCCCGCAGTACTATCACTTCGACGAGCAGGCCAACAAGATCGTGCAATATTTGCAGGCGAGCGCGCTCAATGTAGACCTGTTCGCGATCGAGCACGGCGATCCTGACAGCGGTGCGCCCGTGACCGTCTCCGCTCCTGTGGGTGCGACGACGTTCGACATCGCTGCGGGTGAACCGCTCACGGCAGACGTGGTGATTCAGAACAAGGGCATCGGCCACACGCTGGTGCCCGAGCAACGCGACATGTTCCAGGCGTGGGTGGATTTTACCGTCAAGGACCGCTCAGGCAAAGTACTCCTGGAGAGCGGCTTCCTGAACCCTGACGGCAGCCTGGACCAGCGCGCCCATTCGTTCACCAATCGCCTGATCAGCCCGCAAGGCACACTCAACCGCGATCACGAGGTCTGGAACACGCGCATCGTTGCCTTCAACAACACGATCCAGTCCGGACGTTCGCAGGTCGTACGCTACTCGTTCCACATGCCCGCCGCGGCCCGGGGTCCGGTCACGTTGACTGCCACGGTAAGGTATCGCCGATTCAATCAGCACTTCATGGACTTCGGCCTGCACCTGCCTGCCGGAAAGCACTACCCTCAGCCGATCGTGGACATGGTGTCCACTTCGCGCACTCTGCAAGTTGGACAGAACGTTCCCACGCCCGCGCTGAAAGATGAGAACCCAGTGTGGATGCGCTGGAACAACTACGGCATTTCGCTGCTGGACGCGCAACAGTATGCCGCCGCCGACGAGGCCTTTGCCCAGGTTGGCAAACTCCGGCCCGACTACGCCGACGCTCCCATCAACCAGGCAATCGTAGAGTTGCAATGGCAGAAATATTCGGAAGCGATGGTACATCTGCAGCATGCTCTGACGCTGCACCCTGCCGACCCACGCGCTCTCTACTATCGCGCCCTGGTTGAGCGCAACGAGGGCGATCTCGACAAAGCAATCGCCGATCTGCACCAGGTGATCGCCGCCTTTCCGCGTTCCCGCGACGCACATCGCGAACTTGGTTTCTCGTTGTACCAGGAGCATCACTACGACCTCGCGCGCGCCGAGTACGAAACAGTGCAGACCATCGATCCAGATGACCTTGCGGCCCACTACATTCTCGCAATCCTGTATCGGCGCCTGGGGTTGAAGGACCAAGCGCGCCAGCAGTCCGCCATCTTCGCCGACCAGAAGGATGATCCTTCAGCCAACGTTTCTGCGCTGGACTACCTGCGCCAACACACCGAAATAGCCAACGAAAGCGTAGTCTGGCACACCCACGATCTTGATTCCCCAAACACCGGATTACCTAAGTCTCTGCCGCAAAGCTACTCTGCAACCCAGAACTAGACCAGATTCCCCCTTCTCAGGGATCCCTGTATTCCGAACCTCTCAAGCTACACGCAATTATGAGATCAGCAACCATCTCTAATATCGTCGTTCCAGGCCCTCCGCATTTCAGCCGGTCGGCTGCCCAGCCGCAAGATGATAGAACGTTGTGTGTACTCGTATTTCTCATCTACTGTTCAGTAAGGACCATTGGAGTGGGCTGGATTTAGATAGTCGGCTGTAGGAGATTCGTTTCGATGACATCTGGATTACAAGGATCTGCGTTTCAACCGGCAGCGTCCGAGCGAGTTCATGCGCCAGTACGGTACGACGGATGAACATTACAACCGTGGCTCAGCGCGCGCGCGTCTCCACCGCGACTGTCTCGCGCGTGATCAATGGTACCGCGACCGTAACACCAGCCACTGCGGAACGCGTGCGCGAGGCAATCAAGGCGCTGAATTTCTACCCGGACATCAATGCGCGGACACTTGGCTCCGGACGCAGCGGAATGTATGGCTTGATCATCTCGGACATTACGAACCCCTACTTTCCCGAGTTAGTGAAAGCATTCGAGGATATTGCGGTAGAGCACAATCAAGAAGTCCTGATCGCCAACACGAATTACGACGTGAAACGCATGGAAGGTTGCGTAATCCGGATGTTGCAGCGCAAGGTCGATGGTGTAGCCATCATGACGTCAGAGATGGACGACCGCCTGGTCCATACGTTTTCGCGCCGTCATATCCCTCTCGTCTTTCTCGATACTCCCCCAATAGAGCGCAACGAAGATGTGGTCGGTGTGGACTACCAGGCCGGTATCCTCGCAGGCGTAGAGCATCTTGCGGAACTCGGACACAGTGACATCGCCTTTATCAGCGGTCCACTGGCACTCTACTCCTCACAAATTCGCGAACAGACTTTCCGCGAGGTCATGCGCAGCCGCAAATTCAGCATTCGACGTGGGTGGATGCAGGAAGGCGACCATCGTACGGAAGGCGGATACAGTGCCATGCTTCGCATTCTCGACGGGCATCCTTCTCCACCGACAGCCGTAGCCACCTCGAACGACCTCACAGCCATTGGGGCCATGGGAGCCATCCACGAACGTGGCCTGCGCATTCCCCAAGACATTTCGATCGTCGGGTTCGATGGCATTGAGCTCAGCGCATATACGATGCCTGCCCTGACGACGCTGTCCGTTTCACGAGCGGAACTGGCCTCCCTGGCGTTCCGCTGCCTTTATCAACCGGAAAAGAAGCCTCGTAGTGCATGGCCCACCGTTACCCTCGTACAACCGCACCTGGTGGTTCGCGGATCGACCGCCCTGCGGAGAACGAAACGTAGTCCAGCTTGATCCCCGCTAGTCGTTACGGAGATGTTGAGCAGCCCTTCTATAGCTGATTTCGTAACGGTATCCAGCGTTGCGACGTTCGGCAAATATAGGGATCCCTTACAGGGCAGGCTCTTCACTGTGTTCAGAATGACGACTCTACAGAAATAGCAACGGTTATATACAAGGCAGTGAGTAGATGTAGAAAGGCTCTACCGTCCTTCTGGTTGTCATTCCGAAGAAAGGCTCTTCCGTCCTTCTGGTTGTCATTCCCGAAGGGAATCTGCGTTTATTCTCACTGTCCCAGGTCTCTACGCCATCTGTAAACCGGCTTAGCCAGCAATTTCAGCAGTTCATACATCTTTATGGAGCTGCCCGACCTCGGGCAATCCGGGGCCAACGAGCGGCAATCCACGTGTAGTAAGCCGGAACCTGGGCAAGCTTTCAAGTCGATGGGCTTCGAGTTCTCGCGCTCAAACACTACTTACCGCAGGCTTGATCAGCAGCTTCAAACGGTTGCGTGCAAAGACCTGCGCCTTCGCAGCCCAAATCCAACAATCTGAAAAAGAAATGCAATCGCAATGCAGGAGACCGCCGCAACCTCGAAGGTCGCCTTCTGATTCTCCATCACCTGATAGCCGATTGCATGCGCAGCGGAAAGAGCAAAACACAGGTAATTCAAACGTTGCAGCTGCTTCCATTGCGGTGTTCCCAGCCGCCGCAAAGACCAATCGTTCGAAGTCGCCAGCAGAGCAATCAGGACCAAACTTCCGAATAGACCCGTGTAGTTGTTAAAGCCAAACAGATCGTGACGCAAGCCTGAAGGCCCATGCGCCTGATGTTCGTAGACGTAGTAAAGCCAGGGACGGCCTCGCAGGTGGACGTTTTGCCCCACGGCGACGTGAATCAGCCCAAGCACGCCCGCCCAGATGCCAACGTCTCTTCGCAAGTCGCCGGACACTGGATTCTTTTTCCGTCGAAGAAGATTCCAAGGACCGATCAGCAGAGTCAGCGCCAGCAATGCAAGCGCCGGGTATGCGGTCGAGAAGCTCAACCTTGTCAGAACGTCTTTGTACGGTCTGGTTGTGTACAGCACAGCAACAATGATGGAACACGCGACCAAGAGCGGAACGTGATGCTGGTAGATGCGACTTCGGAGACGCTGGGTTTGAATGTTCGCCAACCTGTGCTCCATCTCTGTTCTTAGGCCAGACTTCCCATTCATGCACAGTCGTCATCCTGAACGCAGTGAAGGATCCCTGTATTCGCCGGGCGCCGCAACCCTGTACATCATTCGTCAGCTACAGCCGCACACTTATAGCTCACGCGTCAAAAACCGTATGGCAGTCCCAGACCTCATCCGTGCCGCCATCCTGAGCTCGACAATTAACTTGATTGTCTCGGCATGCCGAGCGGAACGCAATGCGCCTACTCTTTAGCCGCAATAGCCTCGCGCAGCGTTGCGGCCGCAGCTTCCGGCGTGATGTCGCGCTGGGGTGAGCCCAGCAGCTCGAAGCCAACCATAAATTTTCGCACGGTGGCCGACCGCAGCAGTGGTGGATAGAAGTGCGCATGCAGCAACCACTCCGGGTGAGCTTCTCCGTCACTGGGCGCACCGTGGAAGCCCATCGAATACGGAAAAGCCGTGTCAAAGATCCGGTTATAGCCGCTCGTCACGCGCTGCAGGATTTCCGCCAGGCCATCACGCTGCTCGTCCGATAAGCTGCGCAGCGTTTCGACTGCTGAACGCGGCAGCAAAAGCACCTCAAACGGCCACACCGCCCAGAACGGCACCAGCGCAACCCAACCAGCATTCTCAGCGACGATGCGATTGCGCTGCTTCAACTCCAGGTCGAGATAGGTAGACAACATCGCTTTGCCGGAGTCGGCATAGAATGCGCGCTGCGTCTTCAACTCAGTGGCTGGCTCATTCGGAAGATGCTCGGTCGCCCAGATCTGTCCGTGCGGATGGGGATTGCTGGCGCCCATCATGGCGCCGCGGTTTTCAAAAATCTGCACGTATCCGATGTCGGGCCGCGCAGCCAGTTCTTCCTCCTGGGCGGCCCAGACGTCTACCACAGTACGGATGTCAGCAATGTTCATCGTGGCCAAGGTAAGGTCGTGCCGGGGGCTAAAGCACAGAACGCGGCATACGCCACTTTCCGTCGTCGCGCGCAGCAGGCCGGCATCGCCCAGATCGAAATCATGCTCTTCGATATCGGACTTCAGCGCCGCAAAGTCGTTGTCGAACACATACGTGCTTTGATAGTTTGGCGTCTGATGCCCGCCAGCCCGCACATTGCCAGGACATAAATAACAGGCCGGGTCGTACGCAACCGCCGCAGCCGCGGAACGCTCTTCGGTCTGCCCCTGCCACGGCCGCTGGGTCCGGTGTGGCGAAACGATAACCCACTCTCCGCGCAGAGGATTCCACCGCCGATGCGGCGCTTCAACCAGGAAAGCCGGGATCAAAGCACCACCCCCGGGCGTATCTGTTCGGCAGTCTCAGTCACAGAAGCAGTGGTTCCCGCGCGGCGCATGGCCCCATCGACAGCGGCGCAGACATAGAACTCACCAGGGATAGAAAATCTGTTTAGGTAAGCGTCCGCCAGCTTCTGTTTGAACGCTTCGACTGCCGAGCCATGAACCAGGTTCACCGTGCATCCTCCGAATCCGCCGCCCGTGAGCCTTGCTCCGAAACAACCCTCTATTGTGTTCGCAATCTCCACCAGAAAGTCAATCTCGGGGATGCTGCACGCAAAGTCGTCGCGCTCACTGGCGTGGGCCGCTGTCATGACCGAACCCAGACGAACCGGATCTCCTGCCAGCATCGCGCTGCGAGCCTCCATCACCCGTTGGTTCTCCGTGATGATGTGGCGGCAGCGTAGGAACGCTTCCGGCGACATAGTCGAACGCGCTTCATTCAACTGCGCTAGCCCAGCTCCGCTTAAATCCACGAGGTCGGGAAACTTCGCGCGCAAGGCGGTCTGCCCCTGCTCAACTTCCTGGCGGCGCACACCGTAGGCGCCATCGGAGTTCGAATGTTGAACCATAGAGTTTGCAATCACCACCGAGCACTCCGCCAGCTTACCCGCGTTCATCGGCAGAAGTTCGTAGCTTAGATCACCCGTGTTCAGCAGGAGTGCATGGCCTTTTTCTGCCGCCGTGATGACAAACTGGTCCATGATCCCACAGGGCGACCCGACAAAATTGTTCTCCGCAGCGCGGCACAACGTCGCAATCTCTGCGCTTGGAAGGCTCAGCCCTGCGTGCGCGAGCAAGGCCATCGCTGTCGCCACCTCAACCGAAGCTGAAGAGCTCAGTCCGGCACCCAGCGGAACATCTCCTGACAGCTCAAGGGTAAACGGCGCGAAATTAACTCCCCGCATCTGCAACTGCCGCAGCACACCGACGGGGTAGTCGCTCCAGTCGCCAATGGCGGGGCCACGGTCCTCTGACGACAGCCGATGTACATGGCTGAAGAGTGTGCTCTCGAATTGATAGCCCTCTTCGGCCGGTGTCAACGTGGCCGTAGTGGTGAATGGAATCGCCATCGGAAGCACAAAGCCGCCCGTGTAATCGGTATGCTCTCCAATCAGATTGACTCTTCCCGGCGCTTGAAACGCTCTGCTCAACGTGCACTCCTCTGACTAATTTGAAGGTTTAACTCACTCACTCCATCAACCAGCTTTATTTTGCGCTCGTGGCGCTACAGATGCTAGTTGCGGAAACGCGGTGACCCGCAACTTGGCCGCACCATACGGTATCGTCTCGATCACTTGCGCCGTCAGAACGCTGGTCTGATGCGTGCGAAGAAGTTTAGGCATAAGCATTCCGGCAAACTCCGTCTCGGGATGGTGAAAGCGATTACACTCAGCCCGAGCTTATCCCCCCGCGCAATGAAAGACAATACCGGACGTCAGTCTAAGGGAAGATAGTTTAACTGGCTCGCTTATGGGGACTTAGAACAGCCCTTCAATAGCTCTTCTGTCTCCGACCCCACCCGCGGAATGCATTTTACGATTCAGTCGCCGTAATACCTGTTGCCAGTCATAGCGTGCCTTGCAAGTTGAACAGTCAAGCTGCCCGCCGACTCGGTCGCGATCGCGACCCTTGTAAAGAAGGATGGCGTCCGGCCCTGACGGGAATCAGACCTGACGCTAGAGGAAGCGAGGCTTATCGAGATCGAAGTAGACGCGGTACGGCTCACGCTCCGCAAACGTATAGAACGGATGCAGGTTGCCCATTTGCTGCCCGCCCTCGTCAATACTCCTTGGCACAACCTTCTGGCCGCCTTCGTTCAACCCGCGCCGGGGCTTCCGGACCGAGCTGCAGTTGTAGCCGGTCAGGCGTTCGAGTCAGGCGAGCCGCGATCGTCTGCGCATCACCGTGCAGCGGAAAAGAGAACCGCGCATCCTGCCGGCAGAACCGTTCTCCAGCGCCAGCCGGAACAGGCGCGCTGCGTCCAGCTTGTGCACAGCTCCCCAGCGATTGTGACCTTGACCAATGTAGGCTGACTCCTTCTTCTTCCGCGCGATCTTGACGAGTAGCGGGATAGAGCCATTGCGGTCGTCCTCACCATGCACGCCAGGCGGCAAGCGCACGATGGAGGCACGCACACCGCGGGATGCAAGCTGGTGCATGGTAGCCTCCGTCCCGCCACGCTGCGCACCTGCCGATCTGGGATAGTAGGGCTGATCTTCGGTAGCAACGCTGCCGGACTTCATCGCAAGCGTGCCAAAGGTGCCCACAAGTGGTCTGTCGGTTCCCACGAAAACGCCGCCCATGGTCTCCACTGCACGCCTATCGGCCTCCAGTACGGCTTTGAGGAAGCGCTTGACGATGCCCGTAGGCAGGCCGCCCAGGAACACTCCGAGCCGCGTCCCGAGTGGAAGATGAGAAATCTCGTGATAAAAGGCTGTGTGGATTACGCCATCAGCAGCGGCGGCACCCTTGCGAAGAACATTGAGGTCTTCGATATCGCCACGCAAGGCTTTCGCGCCCGCATCGGTGAGCTTCTTGGCCGAGGCATCGGAACGGGCGAGGCCGGTCACCTGGTGCCCTGCGGCGATCAAATCGTTGACTACGGCCAATCCAATAAGTCCTGTAGCTCCAGTAACAAATACCCACATCGCAGCTCCTTTTCTTCTGAAGGCGCTTCCATATCTCCGCCCGTCACAACAAAAGATGTGGATGAGGCCGCTCGCATTACACTAAAACTCCGGAGTTATGGTCTGATCGTCCGTGAAGTCACATGGACCCTCTCTCAAGCGTTCTTCTGGTGCAGCAGCTCGCCTACATGATGCTGGTTCAAGCGCTTCGTGTGCATCTGGCCCAATCCTCGCAGGACACCGTGGGGCTGGCTCTACGCGCCTACGGATCCGCAGCTCAAGTCCGCCATCGTGTCCATGCAAGCCAATCCAGCGAGCCCCTGGACGGTGAATGGTCTGGCGCAGCACGTCGGCATGTCACGCTCGATCTTTGCCCTTAAGTTCAAGGAAAAAGTGGGAGAAAGCCCAATGGAGTATCTGACGCGGTGGCGGATGCTGCTGTCGTCCAGAAGGATAGGATCGCGTTGAACTTTCTGGAGATCGGAAAATGCTCGATGGGCTGCGATACGCCGACGCGGCAACCTATACCAGAGGAGAACGGGGAGATGGAGCGGCATATGGTGACGTCTTCGGTGGTCCGCTCAATCGGTTATGACGAGACCGCACAAACATTAGAGGTGGAGTTCAACTCAGGCGTGGTGTACCAGTACTACAACGTTGCGCAAATCGTTTACGAACAGCTCTTGGCAGCGGAATCCATAGGCAAGTTCATCAATGCGGAAATAAAGCCCCATTTCCCTTACTCGTGTGTGTAAGAAGGCTCCTTAGTCAATTCATGCAACCCTCCGCACAACCAGCAGTTTTCCGCCGACCTTGGAAAGAGAGCCACGGCGTCGGTGTATCGAACAAAGAGCGAAATTGCGATTACGATACCGCCTTGACCAAATACTGCGACCCATATTCATCGTTGTTGGGCCATTTCTGAGAGAGGCTGCTCGACATTGCTGCGCCCGCTGCAATGCCCAACGGCTGAACAGGTTGACGACTTCCTTGCCGCCCTGCGCCCCTTGGAAGAAGCTACCGAAAGCGTAATGCCCTCTGTTGTGTGGACGGCATTCCGAAGTGCTGTGGACACCGAGATGTCTTGGCTACTCCCCAAGAGCGATCCAATTGGCCAACCTATGACCCTGGCCCTCCGAGAGTTGCAAGCGAGGGCAGGAAAGCTACTGGAACAAACGTTGCCGGATCAGGGCCCAGTGCTGCACAAATACGTGAACCTAGCTGTCGTGGTGAACGCTGACGGCGGCAAGAGAAGCTCCATAGAAACGGGGTCAGCTGGCGGCTTGCATTAGCTCGTTTCATGTACTTTTGGAAAGCTTCTCCCACACATCGTTCTACAGTATGTATGTGTGGGAGAGCCCGGGGCCGCCGTTGACCGCGATAACAGGTGTCGCGCTGCTGGGAGTTCCATAACTTTCGTAGGCCAGATCAGCCTGTGACGTGTGAAATCAATCCGGTGCGAGGAGCGGGTGACTGGGCAACCAGGGTAGAGCACGCGAGCATCACGAGGCAGGCAACTTTGGAGTTCATGGAGTGATTGTACTGACGGAACTCGGCGGAATTGCACCTGGTGAAGGCGCTCCGGATAAGGCGAGGCGCCTCGGCCTTGATGCAGATCTTGCTCCGCCACACATCTCCGCGGGCAAAGCCGAAGCAGTGTTGAAGTCACTGCGAAACAAGAGACACGCCTGGACTAGGGAATGGTGCAACCGCGCACAGCACCAAACTATCTAACCGTGCAATATGGCTGACAATCCGGTGGGCCAGATCATCGGCGATGACCTTATCTGCGAACTGATTCGGAATGTTGATGCCGGGCTGTTCAAGGTCGGCCACACGGTTCTTTTGCCGTGCCGATTCAACGTTTACCTCCATGCTGACGACTTTGCCTTGATCACGCCCGTTGCACAGGTGGTTCGCGGCGAGGCGAAACAGGCGCTGGCGGAACATCTTCAGCTGCTGAACGAGGTGCGGGTGCCCCCTCCATTGGTGCGGCGGCTTGGATTGGCGAAGCAGAACAAAAAGGCTAAGTACAAAATCCTGGAATCGGACTGGAGTATTGAGTTCCACCGAGGAGAAGATGATCGTCTCAGCCCCGGAGAGATCGAAATCTACTCCGACCTTGGCAGCGAACCGGCCATGGAGCTAGGATCAGGCGCGAAGACGACCTTTGTCACCCGCCATGCTGCGGGTGAAACATACACGAGGCCCACGCTACGAGCAGGAGAGGGCGTTCCGGCGGTGTTTGCAACGCTGCGGTATCGCGATAGCAGCGGAGAAAAGGTCTTCGCGATGACAAGAGATGAAATCGTCATCGGGCGCGGCGGGAAGGCAGTTTGGGCTGACCTGAAGCTTGAGGGGCCGCCCGACATCTCACGGGAACATTGCCGCATCCGACGAGAGGCGAGCAGTGGACGCTTCTTCCTCAAAGATTTCAGTCAGTTTGGAACCGCAGTGAACGGCGTCGCGGTCACGCCCAGCATCGACCGAAGCGCGCAAGGCGGGGCCGATCGTAACCTGGAGACGGTTCTCCCGCCGGCTGCGAAGATAACTCTGGCTGATGTGCTCGTCATTCAATTCGAGGCAAAACAGCCGCAATGACCACCACACTTTTTCATCTTCGGATCCCATTCCTTGTCGGATTAGTATCGGTTGTTGTGTGCCTGGTCTGGGCGTTCTTACGCCGGAGCGACTAGAGCATGGCCGTGATCTCCCGCTTGATTGCCGCCGGCCATTCTGACGTGGGCCGAAAAAGAGTCGACAACGAAGACAGAATCCTGATCGATGCTGCACGCGGCATCTACCTGGTAGTGGACGGGGTCGGAGGCCACGCCGCCGGGGAGCGGGCGGCAAAGGTCGCCAGCGACATCATTGAAATGCGCCTGGCTCGTCCAGCGGGAGCGGCGGAGCGGCGGGTGCGCGAGGCTTTCGCGCTTGCCAGCACCGAAATCTTTGAACTCGCAGAGCGAGAGCCAGAGCTCAAGGGCATGGCGTGCGTCGCCACCGTCGCGCTGATCGAGGGCGAACGCGTGACTGTGGGGCATGTAGGGGATTCGCGGCTCTACCTGCTCGAGCCTGGGAGTATCACCAAGGTCACAAAGGATCATTCGCCTGTCGGAGAGATGGAGGATAGCGGCCAACTCGACGAAGAGGCCGCGATGCACCATCCCCGGAGGAACGAGATCTTTCGCGACCTGGGCAGCGCGCCCCACGCACCGGACGATCCGGACTTTTTAGAGATCCACTCTTTCGAGCTTCCCAAAGCCTCAGCAGTGCTGGTGTGCTCGGATGGCCTGACGGATCAGGTTCGCGCTCAGGCGATTCGGCGGCTGGTCGAGCAGCATGCGGGAGATCCGGAGACCGGTGTGCTGGCCCTCATAGCTGCAGCGAATGAAGCAGAAGGGAAAGATAACGTCTCGGTCATTCTGATCGAGACACCCCACTATGCCGCGCCTTCACAGCATTCTGGTCCTGAAAAGGGCAGCGGCTCCAAGCACCACTGGAGATGGTTTCTTTTAGGTCTGCTTGCGGCCACAGCGTTGCTTTGTGCGTTGCGGCCTTATGTGGAGGAGTCTGCTTCGGGCTTCAGGGTGGGCTTTGGTTCTGTCAGGCAGCCGATCACCTGGATGGTCGGCCCGGGCGCCATCCAGACCATTTCAGACGCCCTCAATCGAGCGAGCCCAGGGGATACCATCCTGGTCGCGCCGGGGGAATATCACGAGAGCGTACATCTGCGCAGTGGGATTAACCTTCTGAGCAGCCAGCCCTACGGTGCAAAGATCCAGGCGCCCGAGGTTGCTGTCTCTGCAGACGATGTTCACAACGTTCGCTTCGCCGGGTTCGAAATCGTAGGGCCCGGCGAGGTCGGGATCCGAATCCTCAACTCGCACCTGGAGGTCACAGACATCCGAGTCAGCGGAATGCAGAAAGCCGGCGTGGAGATCGAAGGTGGCCAACCAACGCTTCAGGCATCCACGATTGAAGCGAACCTTGGAATCGGAGTGTACGTCCATGGATCGGCGAGTCCCACAATCGATGGCAACCTGATCAGGGACAATGGACACGGCCCAGAGCTTCTTCCCGGTCTATTCATCGCGGGCTCGGCCACTCCGACTATGTCTGGAAATGTTATTGAACATTCTGGCGCCGAACAGGTGTGGCTCTCTCCATTCTTCGACGACGAACCGTTATTGAAAGACAACGTCATCGCGCCGCCACCAAACGCAGTCGGGCGCGACGTCAAAGTCGTGACCCGATGACGGTCCAGACCGCAGGCCGGTTCACGCTACTTCGCAAGCTCCCCGCCGGTGGTATGGGCCGTGTCTTTGAAGCAGACGACCCGCAGACCGGACGGCGGGTGGCGCTGAAGCTGATTGACCTAGGTGCCGACGCCGATAGCCAGCAGATCGTAAAGGCGGAACGTCTGGGCGCAGAGCTTCAAAAGCAGCTTTGTGCAATGGACAGCCGCGTTACACAAATACTGGAGTTCGGCGAGATGCCGGGCTACTTCTACATCGTGATGGAGTACGTCGACGGTGAAGACGTGTCAGAGATTGCTAACGGCAAAGGCCTCGCGCCGGCCTTTGCTGCCCGGATAGCGCAGGACGTGCTCGAGGTGCTCGACCGTGCGCATACTTTGAGCACCACCATCGAGGGGCGCCCGGCGAGAGGGATCGTGCACGGCGATGTCAAGCCCCGCAACATCCGGATCACGCCAGATGGAAGGGTGAAGGTACTCGACTTCGGCATTGCGAAGGCGCTCTCCATGACGCGGAACTTCACCCAGAACGTCTTCGCCAGCGTGCAGTATTCATCGCCCGAGCGCATGGCCACCGGCGAGGTAGACGTCAGCTCCGATCTTTGGGGGGTTGCAGTCGTTCTGTACGAGCTGCTTACCGGCCATCCGTATTTTCAGGCGGAGACCGGATCGAAGCTGGAACATCTGATCCGCAACTACCGCCAGCCTTCACCTCTCCCTGGGCACTGGCCGGAGCCCCTGAGGCAAGTTGTTGCGCGCGCTCTCTCGCCCGATCCACGCGTGCGTTACCGAACCGCAGCGGAGTTCGCAATCGCCCTTCAACGGTTCCGCAACGGAGAGGCAATCAGCCCGGCAGCACCTCCACCGCTCGAGGACGCCACGCGGAGAGTCGTCCAAAATACCGACGCCACAGTAAGAACCCAGCGGCCGGAACCCTCTCAAAACGGGCCCTTCGCCCCAACAGCAGATGCCACCCGCAAAACAGTTCCGAACAACACAGCTTATGCGTCCACGCCGAAGACGGTCTTCGCCCCTCCGCCGCCCCCGCTCCCACGCAGGCGCAGCGCTGCCGGACGTGTGTTGCGGGTCTTCTCGGCCGCTCTTCTCCTCATCATCCTGGTAGTCGGATATATGTTCGTGAGCGAGTACATAGTGTGGCGCAAGGGCACCCAGCTTGCGAGCGATCTTTCGAGCGAGAAGCAGCAAAACCTTGACGCCGCCTGGCGAGAGTACAGCCAACTCGCGTCGCGTTCGCATGTGCCGATGAGCCTCTGGTCCGCAAAGTCCGCGTTGCGTGAACGCCTCATGAGCGACGCGGACCATACGATCTCCAGGGATCAGGAATCAGACGTGCCCGCGGTTCCAGAATCTGACTGGATCCGCGTTCGGGCCGAAGTCGCGCACGCCCTTGAACTTGACCCCAACGACAAGAACATCCATGGCAAGTTACGCCTGATCGAGGGGCACCTGGCCCGCATACGGGGGTCCGCCCGGCGTGACGGCCGTCTGCTCGAAGAATCCAGACAGGATTTCGAAGATGCCGCGAAGTATATGAAGAAGTCTCCAGACCCCTGGCTCGGCCTCGCCCGGCTGGATATTTATTCGCTGCATGATCTTGAGGGTGGGGAAGCGGCCATCAAGGGGGCGGAGCGGCGCGGCCATGACATTGGCAAGCGCGAGACCGCCGAGCTTGCCGACGGCTACCGCTACCAAGGCGAACACGCAATGGATGCCGGACACAGGGCACCCACGCCTGCTGATACGACCCGGGACTATCAGATCGCTGAACGTGACCTAGACCATGCGCGCGAGCTGTACGAGAGCATCCTACCGTGGGCGGGAGCCACTGCGGGCATCAACAGAGTGAATCTATCGCAGGGCCGGCTGGCGGCCCGCAGATCAGCAGTGAAGGAGCCCTGATGGCTGTAACCCGCAGCACGATGCGAGAGCGAAGAGACAGCCCAGAGCGCTCCGCTACCAGTCTCGGCCCAGGAAGGGGCCTTGAACGGCTGCTGCTTGCGCTGACGTCCATCCTGATCGCCGCAGCGTTGTTCCTCACGGCACAGGGGCGTCTCGCACGCGCGACTGACGAACAACCCGGGACCCTCAATCTCCCTTCCGTCGACAGGCGCGAGCAGTTGCTTCCATATCTCCAGGAGATCGCGTCGCCGGTGGAGCGGCAGTACGTTGCAGCAAAGATTTTCCTCGCCCTTCCGGGAGCTGGCGGCGGTATTTCGCATGTTGGTGAGATCGGTCGAATCCGTGTGCCGGTACGGGAGGTGCTCTCAACGCGCGGGCTTACCGACCTCCAGGCCCGCGCCAGGCAGATTCAGGCCAGCCATCCCGGAGCTGAAACAATCTCGCTCCTCACTTCCGCGGATCTGGCGCGCCTGAAACCTTTCTTCACCGTCCGCGATGGTAGCCGATACCATAACCAGCTAATTCTCTGGGCGGCTTTGTTCCTCTGTTCCTTCGCTGCGGTACACCTGTTTTGGAGTTTTCGAAAAACGCCAGGCCCGCAGTTCCTTTTGCCTGCTGTCCTTCTGCTCAGCGGAATCGGCATGGCCCTGATGGTCACCCTCCGCGACCCTCTGCGGGACACGCTGCTCTTCGCGAACTTCGCCGAGGGAGCAGCCGCTGGCTGCCTTGCGCTCGCGTTCGCCAGCACGCTCGACTACCGTCGTCTGACCGGAAAACTCAGCTACGTCTTTCTCCTGGCCAGCTTCGTCCTGTCCGCCGCGCTTATTCTGTTCGGCTCAGGGCCAACCGGCAGCGACGCCAAGGTCAACCTCTTCGGATTCCAGCCCGCAGAAGTTATTCGCGTCCTAATCGCTTTCTTCCTCGCCGGATACTTTGCAGAGCGCTGGGAACTCCTCCGCACGCTTCGCGAACAGCGGTCCCCCTCAAGCAAGCTCCCGGGCTGGTTCGAGACGCCGAGGCTTGAGTACTTCCTGCCCGTGCTCGCCGGAGTGGCGGTCTCGCTCGGCTTCTTCTTCCTGCAGAAAGACCTCGGACCCGCCTTGCTCATCGCCTGCTTGTTCCTGAGCATGTACGCCGTCGCGCGCGACCGATATTTGTTGGCGTTCGCGGGGTGGGTGTTCATCCTCGCGGGCTTTGTCTCAGGCTATTACCTCAACTTCCCGAAGAACGTCGCAGGGCGCGTAGCCATGTGGCTGTCCCCGTGGGACAACTCTGTTCGTGGCGGCGAGCAGCTTGCGCATTCGCTGTGGGCCTTTGCGAGTGGCGGTTTGTTCGGAGCAGGTCTCGGTCTAGGTGATCCTCAACTGATGCCTGCCGCTCACACCGATCTGATCCTCGCCGCACTGGGCGAAGAATGGGGCTTCGTCGGCGTGGTCTGCGTACTCGCCATTTATGGCGGCATCCTGTGGTTCGGCATACGGACCGCGCTCCGCGCCCGCTCCGACTACAACTTCTTCTTAGCCCTGGGGCTCACGCTGGCGCTTGCTCTCCAGATTGCGCTGATCGCAGGCGGGGTTCTTGGTCTGATTCCGCTCTCCGGCGTCGTTGTTCCGTTTCTGAGTTACGGCAGAACCGCGCTCGTCACCAACTTCGCTATGGTCGGCATCCTGTTTTCCCTCGCAAAAGAGAGCGCCCCAAACCAGGAGTCTACACAGCCCTTCCGGACCAGTACGCGCGGACTGGCATACATCATCGGAACGATCGGTGCAGTTCTGCTCCTGAGAGTCGGATACCTTCAGGTCGCACGGGCTGACGCAGTTGCAGGCGCAGGTGCGCTCGCAGTTCAGGCGGACGGCGAACGTCGCTATGAGTACAACCCTCGCCTGCTGGCCATCGCGCACTCTATCCCCAGAGGCACCATTTACGACCGTAACGGCCTTCCGCTCGCAACCAGCAGCTGGAATGAGCTCTCGAACGAGCGCGAAGCATACGCTCACATGGGAATCTCGCTCCCTGATCAGCCCCAGCCTGGCGAAACACGGTTCTACCCTCTCGGACCCAGGGCTTTCTTCCTGCTCGGAGACATCCGAACGCGTGCGAACTGGTCAGCCCGCAATAGCTCGTTTGCAGAACGCGATTTCGCCGTCACCTTGCAGGGCTTTGACGATCGAGCCACAGTCGTACAAGTCGCACACCCGCGCGAAGAAGGACCAAAGTACCGGATTCGTTACGATTACAGGGAGCTTCTGCCTCTACTCCGTCACCGCTGGGAGCCTGACAACCCCCAGGTCAAGAAGGTCCGTGACCGCGACCGCAACCTTCACATGTCGATCGACGCACGGTTGCAACTGATCACGTCCCAACTCCTTGAAGCTCAGCTACAGAAGCTTGACAAAACGAGTGGAGCGGTGGTCGTGATGGACCCTGCAACAGGCGACCTTCTCGCTTCCGTAAGCTATCCATGGCCAAGCGGAAGATCTGCCCTGCGCAGCCAGAACGACTCCGACGACTCCCTGCTCGATCGGGCACGCTATGGACTCTACCCGCCGGGTTCATCGTTCAAAATCGTCACTTCCATTGCAGCTCTCCGCAAAGACCCTGCGAACGCCAATGTGAAATACGAATGTAAGCGGCTTCCTGACGGACGCACTGGAAACTTCATTCGCGGATGGCGGCGTCCGATTCACGATGACGTCGAAGACACCGTCCCGCATGGGCTGATCGCGATGCGTACAGGTCTGGTAGTTTCCTGCAATGCATACTTCGCCCAGCTCGGAACCTACGCCGTCGGCGCGGATGCGCTGCTCGACACGGCCAATCACCTTGGTATCTCCGTCGCCAATCCGTCCAATGCGAAGACGCTCCGCAGCGATTTGCCGCAGGCGTCCTACGGTCAGGGTCAGGTGGTTGCCAGTCCCTTTCAGATGGCCCGCGTGGCAGCAACCATCGCTCAGAATGGATCGATGCCGTACGGACGTTGGGTGACGGACGCTAACAATTCCCGCCAGCAAGCTCCTGAATCTATCCTGGCACCCGATCAATCGTCACTCATCGCCAGCTACATGCGCGACGTCGTGACCTCCGGCACAGGGCGCGCTGCGCAGATTTCCGATCTTCCAATCGCCGGCAAGACCGGAACCGCGGAGCTGGAGCATGCACCTTCGGACGCCTGGTTCATTGGCTTCGCACCGTATCGAGGCCCGCGCCCGCTCGCCTTCGCGGTCCTGATCGAGAACGGGCAATATGGTGGCAGTGCAGCCGCACCACTCGCGGCGGACGTGATGAGGAAGGCCAGAAGCATAGGTTACCTTGGAGGTTCCCAATGAGCCGTCTGCAAGACATTGAACGCCGCATCGACGGAAAACTTCGGGACATGCTGCGCTCCTCAACTCCCGACGGGCGCTGCGAGCTGCTCGAAGTACACCGGGCTATTCTCGACGAAGTTGCATCGCGTGTGGAGACGCTCCCTCGAGCGAAGTCGATCTTCGGCTACTCTCAAATCCTGGTGCAAGTTCTTGCGGACCCGGAACGACGCCGCTCGTACGAGCTTGTGTTCACGGAAGCAGATGCGCTCGAACGCGACATCAAAAGCTACTTCAACGATGAGCGGGTCGAGTTCCCACACAGCCTGAGAGTAGGCGTTGATCTGGTCGACGATCTTCCTGCCGACCTCAAGGCCCGGGGCTTCGACGTGAGTTATAGCAGCGCTGCTCCGGCGCCCAGGTCCGCCGAGTCCACTCCAATTCGATTGACAGTCCTCGCAGGAAGCGCGGAACAGACCCAATACTGCTTCACGAAACAGCGTATTAACATCGGGCGGTTGCCAGAAGTGCTCGATGCTCAGCTACGGCCGGTCCGTCGGAATGACGTGGCACTGAAAGACGAAGCAGCGGGTCCAAATTCCACCGTTTCTCGATCCCACGCGCACCTCGAATTCGATCGCGATGCGTCTCGCTTCCGGCTGTTTGACGATGGCAGCGCCCACGGAACGTCCGTTCTCAGAGAAGGTTCCATCCTCCCGGTGCCCAAGGGAGCCAGCAAGGGTGTGCCCCTCGTCCATGAAGACGAGATCATCGTAGGACAAGTCCATCTCCGTTTCGAACACGCGCAGTCGGAATGAGGTTTCAGTATGGCCCTGTTCCGTCGAGATTTTTCGTTGGCGTTGCTCAGGATCGGGAGGTTCCGGTGGCTCATTCCCCATTCCGGCGTGTCGCTTCAACCCTCCGGAATCCAAAGCTAACGCCTAAGTCTCATCGGGGGTACCGTCATGTTGAAAGTGGCCCGAGACTGCCGCAGGTCTGATGGAGGCTCCAGCGCCCTACCCTACGGCTGCTCGGCCTGGGCGTGGAAGAGACGGCGCTTAAGGCGCTTGAGGCGGGTGGCAATCCAGCGCAGGCTGAAGAGAAGGAATATAAGCGCGACGGTGGCTATGGCCGCCGCGGTGTAAGGGTGGTGGGTTGCGACCCAGGTGAGGGAGATGGCGGCGACGTCTTCGCTGGCAGACAGGGTGATATTGGAGATGGGTTCGGGGCTGGGGGTCACCAGGGCTCGGGCGGCGGTTTTGGAGGTGTGGGCGATAGCAGCGATTACGGCTCCCGCAGCTGCGGCGAGGAGTTGCAGCTGAGGTGAGAGCTGGGAGGCAGTCTGGTATGCGAGCAGCGCGGCGACGGGCACGCGGATGAAGGTGTGTGCGGCGTTCCAGAAAAGATCGAAGCCGGGAATCTTGTCGGCGAAGATTTCGACGGCAAAGAGGACGCTGGAGATGACGATGATCCAGGGGTCGGAAAGGGTTTGGAGGCCGAGAGGGAGGGTGACCCAGTGTAAGTGAGCGAGGAGACCGAGGGTGGCGACGGTCGCGTAGACGTTGAGCCCGGCGGCGAAACTGGCAGCGACGATGAGTGCGGCAATTGAGGAGGGCGTGAAGGTCACGGGGTGGTCTCGGATGCTGTGGGAGCGCCTGCTGGGAATGGTATCGCAGATGACGGGAGAAAGCTTCGATCGGCTGGTGAACCACATCCGCAAAGAGAAGCGCCCGAGTGTCAAAGCCCTATGCGCGAGAATGGCCGGATGCACGATGGCAAGCAAAGGGACTCTCAGCAGATCCCAGAGGACACCAACCTAATAAGCGTTGCCTTACTGTTAGCGGACTCAAGCGGCCAGATCACAGTGTCACGCGAGGCTCAGCGTGAGCACCGTAATATCGTCGTCCTGGCCGAAGCGCTGAGCGGCTTCCGCAATCTCGGCAGCACTACCCCGGCTCAGTTCACGGGCACGTTCGAATCCCAGCAGCTCGCCTTTTCCATTCCGCGCTTCGGGAACTCCGTCCGATAGCAGCACCAGCCGCTCACCCCGGGCGAGCTGCCCAGCTTCAGAGGCGAAATCCGTCTCCTCGGCGAGACCCAGCGGCAACGCCCCGGCGATCACGCACTCCCCCCGTCAACATACGGGCTCAGATGGCCGACATTGCTGAAGACGAAGCGGCCATCGGCTCCGACGCGCACGCAGCAGGCGGTGGTAAAGCCCATATCGCCCTGCGCGAGCAGAGTCTGGTTAAGGTGGAAGAGCACTTCGGCGGGCTCCCGCGAACTCTCGCGATTCAGTGTGCCGAGAACTTCACGAACCACTGCTACAGATCGAGCATCAGATGGCGAGCTTCTTTATGCGCGTTCATTTTCCGGTGGGTTTAGAGCCAACAGCATCTGCCGGGCAATCATTGGCCTTACGGCGAGTGCTCTACCGGCGGCAAGCTTGTTGTCCGCGCCCTCCGCCTTGCTCACGCTGAGGGCGGATCCGAATAGACCGTCTCCGGCGAGTCGAAAGAACATCCATCATCCTCTTTCTGCGATCATGAAACCGTGACTGAATGGGCAACAACAGCGTTGTAGATATAGCCGTGGTGGTTCCAGGGCACTAATCGGGTTGTGCTCGCCTCGCTCATCCGTTGCCTGCACGCGGATCTCGGGATGACTGTGGGGTCGGCTGCCACGTAAACCTCTATTGCCGTCACCAGCCTTCAATGTCTAATCCAAAGAGCTCAGCCCTTTGCCACGGTGGTGCCTTGGGGGGCAAACGAGCGGCCCCGAATCTCCTATAACTCTGTACCGGAGATCTCAGCTGGCCAGTCCAGCTCCAGCGCTCATTGCCGGAGGGGGATGACGTCGCGGGCCATGCGATTGATCCCCGCCCGCGCGAGGGGGGTGACAGATGCGCCAACGTCAGCCGCCGGTCTTCGGCAGTTTCAATCCACGCCCCACCTGTTAGCTCCGACACGTTCAACAGATGCTCACTCAAGGTTTGGGAAGCGCTGTCGCTAATGTGAGCTATTGCGGTCGCATTGTGAAGCTGCATGATCGGTGATTTTACATAGTTGAACACATTGAAACGAACTGAAACTTTCTGGGCATGCGTTACCTGGTATCGATACGTTCTCGACCGTTAGTAGCGCGCTTTGTTCCAGACCCAGAATCTAGGAAGAAGCAAGTCGTCGTTCTATGGGATTCAGTCCGCAACAACTCCCGACTTATCTGTTCTGCCTTTTCTGATCCTCGCCGTATCCGATGCCGGATTATTGGTGCCGCGCCCGCCCGGGCGGAGGAACTGCTGTTACTGGCGGGACGGGTAGACCCTTGCTTCAAGACTCCAGGACGACAGATTTACGTCGCATAAAGGTCGTTCCTCCTGACGCGACAAGCAGACAATCCGCATCGTTAGACCCCTGAGGAGATGGTGGGAGGCTTCGCCCCGGGTAACGCCGGGAGCCCACGTCAGCTACGCTCGATGGAATTACTCTGACACTCTCCCTCTGAATCCAATTCTGACATGCGCCGGCCACGATTGGTGGAGACCGAACTACAGTATGGAGGGTCCGCTGGGTCCCTCCGGAATTTGTTCCGTCCATATGGGTTGGCTATGGCGCCTCCGCGCGATACCTTAGATTTGTCAGCGGGCTGCGGCCATACAGGCCCCTGGTGGAACGGAAGCTCCAAAGAATGTTCCCCTTCTGACTGCCTGGTTCACGGAGCTTCGGGCTATCTCGTCTCGAAAAACTGTGGAAGCTGAGGTCGAAGCGATTGCCGCAGTTGCTAGAGCTTTGCCTCGGATGACCCCGCAAGCAGAGCCGCAAGGATTTTGAAAGCAAAGCTGGTGGCTCTGTGCCTCTAGCGCCTACGCAGGAGCATGGACCAAATCAGGTTTCTGCTCTTCTCACCCCGTCTGAAGTCGCAGCCGTCCTCAAGGTTCACCCCAAGACTGCAGTTCGTCTCGCATGCGAGTCGATTCTGCCTGGGTTCCGTATTGGCAAGCACTGGCGCTTCAGAGCGACGGACTTGAAATGGGTGGACTCTCAAGTACGCTTATGTGGCCAGCCTGCCGAGCGATGGGGATAACATGACCATCACTCGGAACAATCGCTATCAAGAAGGATCAATTCCAACGCGTCGTCCGTGCGAAAGGCCCAGATGTTTGGGCCTTTCGCTGGCGCGAAGAACTTCCCGCAGGGCGTCGGGTCCAGCGCAAGAAGAATGTCGGCAACGTGAAGGACTACCCCACTCTGTCGTGCGTGAAGCAGGCCGTCGAAAATCTGCGTTCAGAATCAATTCCGTACCGGACCGCATCGCCAAGGTGACGGTCGCCGATGCTTGGGGGCACTTCCAGACGAACGAACTTCACGATGCGGAGCTTGATCGATCTCCAACAACCATTGATCTCTACCTCGACAACTTCCGTATCCACATCATTCCCCGATGGGGAGATGTCGAACTCGACAACGTAAGGCCGGTGGAGGTGGAACAATGGCTTCGTAGCCTGAGCCTGGCCCCGTCCACCAAGAGCAAGCTGAGAAACCACCTGAGTGTACTCTTCAGCCACGCAATTCGACACGAAATGTACGAGAAACTGAATCCGATCCGGTCGGTACGGCAAGGTTCAAAGAGAGTGAAAATCCCGGATATTCTGTCCTTGAATGAGGTAGGCAGAATCTTGAGCGGATTAAATTCCATGCTCAACCGAACAGCGGTCCTTGTAGCTGCAGTGACAGGGTTACGGAGGTCAGAAATCCGCGGTTTGAAGTGGCGGGACTTCAATTTGACAGTCTCTGGCTGACCCTTGAAGCGTGGACGAAGTTCGAAAGCACAACACTAAACTCAAGACTGATGCATCGCGGAGAGGCATTCCGATTTCACAGGAACTTGCCCAGGCATTACTGGAGTGGCAGAGCCAGTCCTTGTACAAAGAAACCGAAGACTGGGTCTTCGCGTCCGCCACAGTATCCGGTCGTAGCCCGGTATGGCTGGACATCGTGCTTCAAAACCACATCCCCCGGCAGCGCGTGCAGCCGGAATCGATAAAACCATCGGTTGGCACACCTTCAGACGTAGCCTGGGCACCTTGCTCGGACAGAAAGGCGAGAACATCAAGGTGATTCAGGAACTCCTTCGACATGCCAACGCTTCAACCAGCAAGATTTGTACCAGCAGGCCGGGGCCTCTGCGAAACGCGCGCGCAGAGTCACACAAGTGAACTGTTTGTCTGAAACGATCCTCAACCTGTTTAGACAATGAGAAAGCCCCTCCAGGTGGGGTGCTTTCTCATTGGACACAGCGAAATCGCTACGTTAGTATTCCGAAAATGCCTTTTCAGTGCCCTTAAACTCTATCGTTTTCTGAGGTCCCGCTTACCGCTATCTGGTTCGTTTTTGAAGAGCTTAGGGTTGGTGGGCACAGCAGGATTCGAACCTACGACTTCCACCGTGTGAAGGTGGCACTCTACCGCTGAGTTATGCGCCCGACTCTTTTTATTCAACCACTTGCATCCGCTACCGTCAACACCTTGGGAACGGTCGGGAACGGAAGTGAGTTTAGGATTGCGGGACTGCGCCTTGCGCTTCGCCTTCAGATCGATGTGGGCGAATTGCACATCAAGCTCTTCCGCTTGGAGCTTCGCAACAGCTTGCCTGCCTAGCTCCTCGTACGAGCGGCGGCGAGTACCGTTCCGCCGACCTTTGCGATTTGGCATGCAACCTCGAGCCAATGCCCTTGTTCGCTCCCGTAATCCACACTACTTTCTTGGTTTGCTGCTTATGATCTCCTTTGATCTTGACGAGGTTTGTGTCCTCTCAACTCTGCTGAAGAATCTGGGCTAATACGTCGCCCATGGTTATGGGCGGTTGTCCGATAAGCTGCTCCAGCGTGGAATCGACTTTGTCGAACTCTCCTCGCTTGCTCGCTTCGTAGGAATCGTCCTTACTCTGCTTCGCTCGCCACGGGATGCACGCGATCTCACGCTTTCCGGCATGGCACGCGATCACACTCTTTCCATGATCGCGTTGACGGAGGAAGCCCCTGCCGAGCGATCATCCATCTCGGTGGCAGCAACAACGCTTTATGCCGCAGTTCAAGATGACGATGGATTCTCGCCTGGCGAATTTGGCCTTCTAAAGGAATGGCTGTTTCGACTGAAAGCGCACGGCCCTAAATCATAGCTCGCTACAGTGGAGCGGAGCCGCTGGTATCAATGACGTTGGAGGAGTAATCATACGTCGTCTTCTCGGAAGTTGATCCTTGCTTGTACTCGCCGAAACTCCCATACATCACCAGGGGATCGTTGTGTTTTCCCAGCGCGTGAACGTTCCTGTCGGGCCGTCTGGTCCGAGTAGCGCAACCCGCACCACTTCGCGGGAGCCATCCACCACAGATTCGGTCCCAGCATATCCGTTGAGGTTCGTCTTGGTGAAGGCAGGCGAAACTAAGTTCACCTTGATACCTGTCGACTCCAGCTCGACCATCATGGCCAGCGTTATCGCATTGAGCGCCGCCTTGGACGCAGGGTAAACCGGGCCGTAGTATGCGTGGTATGGGAAAGCCGGGTCCGCATTCGTCGTCAGCGAGCCAACGCCGCTCGACACGTTCACAATGCGAGCGTCCGATGACTTGCGGAGGAGCGGCAGCATCGCCTGGTAAACGGCGAGGACACCAAACACATTGGTCTCCCACACCGCGCGTACTTCGTCGAGAGAAGCGTTGCTAGAGGCTGTTAACGCCTTTGCACCTCGCTAGGTTCTTTGCTGGGCTGTGTTTTCTGTTCAGCATGGAGAGATGGCAAGGGCATCGAAGACGGGCTATTTGACGGATGTAAGTGATGAGGAGTGG